>OCZT010004318.1_pt1 | contig 14354 bp, 14 predicted proteins | sample 1539031 | NCBI WGS metagenome assembly OCZT01 (sample SAMEA3539308, study PRJEB22396) | soil metagenome | biome: tundra; feature: field; material: soil | place: USA | collected 2010-05 | depth 0.15 m
CTCGCACAGGCATAAGTTTCAACAACCACCTCGTCCCTACTTGAGGAGGTCTGAGTCTCATCACAGGGCTCGTTTCCTTCGTGGCCAATGTCATTGATGGCCGCGGACAACTCCGGTTCAGAGGCCCACAAAACGTCCGGAGGGAGATGCGGGCCACGGTCCTGGGCAAGGACTCGCAGATCGAGTGGACTGTTGATTCGACCGCGGTCCCGTACACCCTCGATCGCGGCCACCCGCCGCCTTTCCCGCCCTTCGTGCCCAGTTCCATGCTGGTCTCAGCCTGAGCGCACAGCATCGAACTGGAACTCGAAGATGGGGCAGTGTCAACGCCGATCGAAAACTGACCCCCTGGCGCCGCTTGGGTTCTAGGGCGGATTCGAGGGCGGCGGTCTCAGGTCAGGTGGGCCGCGGGGAGTGTGAGTGTGACGTTCTTGGTCTCCTGCTTGCAGAGCTACGGCCGTCGAGGTCGGCCTACAGCGAACCACATGAGCGCGCCGAGGATGTTGGTGAAGACCAAGAGCGCCACCCACACGGGCTTGGAGAACGTGCGGACTTCCCATTCATCCGACTTGGCCAGGTCGAACAGGCAATAGCCCCAAAAGCCGACCGCCGCCATGGCTATGAGGACGTTGCCGACCGCAAAGGGGTTGCTGAGGGCCATGCCATTCCTGCCCTACTTCCGTGTGCCGTTGGACCGTCAGCAAGTGGTCAGGTTGACACGCTCCATCGGCTCGCACCGAACGCCCCGGTTCGTGGGCTGGGTGTGAACAGGTTCCCAGGAAACCCACCTTCATGCCGAAGCTACCCGTTCGTCAGCGTCCAGCGGGCCGGTAGCGCGGACGTAGACCGTCATGCCTCGGTCTTCGCCAACCTGAACACACCGGAGCCGGCTTTCAAGCCCACCAGCTGCGCGAGTCGCTCGCATACTTTGCGCGGTCGTCGTGGCCGGCTCACGCACTGCTCGGCAAGGGTTCTGAACGCGAAACACGCAGCCGCATGACCACATCAGGTTTCAGGCTCATCCAGCGGCGGTTCTGGTCTCTTTGGAGGGGCTGTGTGTAGATCACGGCATTGAGCCACGGCACCTTTCGACGAGGTAACGAGCAGTGACGAGGACGTTGCGGTCAACGCACGGTGGCTCAGCGGTTGGTCGGGATCACGCGAGGGATCCTTGGGTTCTAGCGGTCCTCGATCGAACGATCGCCCCGACCCATCGCTCGAACGCGTTGTCACTAGTCCTTTCGGGTAGTCCTTCCTCATCCTTTTTCCGATGAGAACGGACCAAGTGGCTATTGCTGCGCTAAACCGTCAGATGGATGCTTGAAGGTAGCCAAGCGGTAGGTCCTGTCCGAAAGATTTCAAATCCTGAGGTGGATCCAATGCCTTCACGATTCTTCAAGTTCCAGACGGAGCTTCAGAACCAGGAACGCGGCGCAACCGCGCATTTCGTCAGCATCCGGCGCGAAGAGAACGTGGCGTCAATTGTGCACAAGGACGCGATCCAGGGTATGGGCACGAAGAACTTCTTCACCGAAATCCTCGACATCTTCGCCATGCTGGACAGGGACCGGAAGCAGAAGCTCATCGACTACTCCAGCCACCTTGCCGAGCAGCAACGCGCAGAGCAACGCGTCGGCTGCACAGGAACCGACGCCGAGGTCATGGCCATACTCGAACGGCTAGACCCCGACCGTCAGGATGAGCCTCCTCGACTATCAGGAGCATGTTGACCGAGGGCAAACGCGGCCAACCGAAAGCACAGACAACAGCGCCCCCAGCCGCAAGATGGGGGCGTTGCTTCGTGCGGGTGGTTCAGCCGGCGAGGTCAGCGGACCCCACCTTCGGATCCTCTCGGTTCGTTGAGTCGACAAGCCGAACTCGCAGATTGAGGCACCTTCAAGGGGCCTTATTAAGGCTATGACCAAGCGCGCCCTGGCAACCTGCACAAGCACTCAACACCATCGGTGTCGAGAGGGGATTGATGGAGGCCGTCGGCCGTATGGACTGCCCGCAGTTGGGGGGGGCATGGATCGTGGCCATCAGCGCGGTTCAGGCATTGACGGTCCACTGCGCAAGCCCAAGGCTTTTGGGGGGTCCGGCTCGGGTTGAGCACGACCGTCTGGTGGTTCAAGTTGGGGAATGGGATCCGTAGCGCTCCCGCCGGAGCGGCAGATCACCTACGGTTCGATCATGTCCCTTGATTTCGAAGCAAACGACCGGGGTCTGCCAAGCTCTTGTCCTGGCCGCATGCTTGGGGATGGGCGGCTTATGGAAGGCGGCCGATCTGGCCGCCCTTGCGCTTCGGTCGCGCCAGTGCGAAAGACGGGCCCTGCCCGCCATACGGCATCATCGTCAAATCCTGCAACGCTCAGCGAGGAGGGGCCATCTTCGGGTGTGGCAGTCAGCAGCTGAGCTATCAGGTCGACACCGGGGATCCCGAGTCCGACCGGTGCCTCGGGGGATACGACCGTGTCATCACTGGCGAGCGCGAGCGGGCTATATGGCAGGTGGCGGCATGAACCGGCGTAGCACGGTCTGGATCAACGGAAGGCTAGAGCCGGCAGAAAGAGCCTTACTCACCGTCACCGACCGCGGCTTCCAGGTCGGCGACGGGATCTTCGAGACGATCCTGGTGGTCGGCGGACGGGTCCTGGAGCTTCCGCTTCACGTCAGCCGACTTCAGGCCTCGGCCGCGGTGCTGGCCATGCCTCTCCCGGATGACCTTGAGCGCCGCCTGGGACAGGCAATAGCGGACCTCTGTAGGGCAAACCGGCTGGACGGCCCCGATACCCAGGTCGCGGTCCGGGTCACGGTGAGCCGCGGGGCCGTCGACGGGCGCGCCCTCCTCCCGCCTGCTGACGTCAGGCCGAACCTGGTCGTCCAGGTCTGGCGGGTCGATCCGCCGCCACCAGAACTGCTCGGTCGAGGTCTCCGCTTGGCCATCTCGCAGGTGCGGCGTGACCCGGCCAGCCCGCTGGCAACGGTTAAGACGACCAGTAGGGCCGAGTTCGTCTACGCGCAGCTCGAGTCCCACCAGCGGGGTGCCGATGACGCTTTGTTCCTGACCACTGACGGGCACCTGGCCGAGGCGACTTCAGCCAGCCTCTTCTTGGTCGAGGGGGTGGGGCTCGCGACGCCGTCGCTGGACTGCGGCATCCTTGTCAGCACGACCCGCGAGTGGGTCATTTCCTCGGGCGGGCCCGGGCTGGGGCTAGCTGTTCGTCAGGACCACCTGACCCCGAACGATCTCTTCGCTGCCGACGAGGCCTTCCTCGCCAGTTCAGTGGCCGGCATACTGCCCATCACCAGTGTCGATGGCCGGCCCATTGGTGCCGGCACGCCAGGTGTCTGGACCTTGCGCCTGCGAGCCCTGCGCGAGAACGCGGCTTCGGACATCTCCAGAAGATCCACGTGATCGAGCTGTTCGTGTCGGCCGTGGGACTTGTGGATAACCACGAAAAGGACCGACTCGCGGCTTCAGCGGCTCACAATGCCGCAGTACCGTCGGCGGCAGATCTTGCATGCGAATGGGGCGAGGATCGTGCTTGACGTGTCTGGTCAACTGGGCTGGGTCGGGAGAATGTCGAGCAGATCCGGCGGCCCGCCCAGAAGACCCCGCTCATGCAGAGACCGGAACATGTCCAGCCATGGTTCGTCGATAGGGAGCGACCTGCGAACCGCAGCCGGTGTGGCAGCCAGGATCGCGGATTGCGCCACGCTCATAAACCACGTCTGGCCTATCTAATTAACCGGAGTAGCGCTAGTCGGAGGCTCGCCAGGGTCTTCCTGCGGGTGGGCGTTCCAGGGTCGGCGGATGGCCGCGGACTCCTGGGGGCTTGCGGGGCGTCTGTTCTGGTTGCGGTTGGGCGATCAGGTCGCGGTAGCGCACGGGGTCGTGGTCGACGGCGAGTTGGAGACGAGAAACCCGCAGGCCAGCGCAGCCACTCCAGATAATCGAGACAGTCGGCATCGGTCCGGAACCAGGCTTGGACCTCGCCCGTCGACCTCGGGTACCGCACGCCAGCACGAGGAGCATCCACCCGCCCAGGCTACTCCGGTTAAATGGATAGGCCAGAACCACGTTTGTGTTGCTCAGGGGGTATCTTGACATCAAGAGAAGTGTCCGGATGGGGGCTTGAACCCGATTCTCCCGTGCTCAGTGGCTCCATCGAGTGGCTACGTAGCCACCGGTCGAGGGTATGGGAACCTGCCGGTCGCCGACTCGGGGCCGGCGGCCGCTTATGCGCAGCTTGAACCCGTGGGGTGCCGTCTGCGCCGTCGTGTCTAGTTCGCTGCCTGCTCGGCCTCGCCAGCCATCTGGAGTAGCACGGTCGCGAGTTCGCGGGCCTGAGCTGGACTCAGGCTGTAATTCTGACAATCGACGCGGATCGGGTGCCGGAAGTGCCCTCGCTCGTTGACCTGCTCTCGCTGATCGAGCCGAACATGCATCTTGAGCGGGATGCAGTTGTGGTCGCTGTACTGGGTCGCCACGATCACCTCTGGCCCCTCGTGCCAGAAGTCATCCATCCGGTGCAGCATCCTGTGCTGAAGATGCCCGTTGCCCGTGACGCACCACGGCGGGCATGGTTGGTCGTCGCTCCAGCCGTACTCGTGTGACGTAGTCATGACAGGACGATGACACGCAGGTAGTCAGTCCAGCAGGATGACACGCCCGCGGCCTGCACTCTTGCCCACGGGCGGGCACGCTCGGTGAGTCTGGCGCCACAGTCATGGCTCAGGTCGCCGTTCAGGACGGCCTCCTCAAACGATGCCGCGGCCTTGTCCACTGCGCTGGCGCGCGACGTTGCCCGCTGCATCGGATGAGCGCCAGCGGTGACCCTGAGCTTGCGGGCGTACGCCTGCTTCCGCCGGTCACGCGGCTTCCCATATGTGGGATCGGCGTACATTCCAACGACCTTGAACCGCGTGAAGGCGTCGAACCCGAGCACGATGGTGTCGCCGTCCTCGATGCGTGTGGACTTGTCGCGGCGCGCCAGCCACAAGTGCGCGCGCAGCCACGCGTCGTCGGCAGGCGCGGGCTGGTTAACGTGGTACCGGCGGGCGTCGGCCGGGTGCGTGTCGCCTTCGCGGATCTCGGCCATGATCCGGCCGATGTCGATCCAGGGGCCGTCCGCTAGAGCTGCCCAAGGGCGGATCGAAGGTGTGCCCCGTCGGCAAGGTCCTCACATACACCGGTCGGTTGCTGCCTGAGGACACCATCGCCGCTGTGAGTGCCAGCCGGCAACGCGTTGGCGTACTCGCGGGTCCGCTCAGCGACCGAACCGCCACCCTGCGGCCGGTGTCCGCTGCACTCACGTCTCAGGGCTGGGAACCGGGATCGCCTCTGCTGGCCGGGCCGAACTTCGTGAGTAGCTCGATCTCCTTCTTTAGCTCGATCGTCGTTAGCTCACGCCCGACAGCCAACCGCTGGAACCGCTCAAGCTCGGCCAGCCGCTCCAGCTCCCCGGCTCGCTGCTCGTCGGCCGCCCTGTTCGCCTGCATCTGTCTGGTCACGTCGCGGGCTGCGGCGAACGCGCCGAGCATGCGTCCGCCTGTGTCGCTGTAGACCGAGGCGTTGTACAGCACCTCGGTCAGCGTGCCGTCTAGGTGGCGCAGGGTCAGCGGGTAGTCCACGGCCATCCCGCGCACGAACACCATCCGGTAAAGCCTGTTGGCCTTGTCGGGGTCGGTGAAGTAGCCGGAGAAGTCGGTCCCGATGAGCTTGTTGCGGGGAATACCAGTGGCCTTGACGGTGGCCTCGTTGACGTCGGTGATCCTGCCGCTGGGGCTGATCGTCACCAGTGGGTCCAGGCTCGCCTCGATCAAGCTCCGGGCGTACTGAGCTGCATGCTTCAGTTCTGTCACGTCGCGGCAGATCACTGAGGCTCCGACGACCGCGTGGTTCTCGTCGCGGATCGGTGAGATGGTGAGCGAGACCGGGAACACCGTTCCGTTCTTTCGGACGCGCTCGGTCTCAAGGTGCTTAACGGGCCGGCCCGCGCTGATTTGGGCCAGGACCGAGATCATCTCACCGGCGCGGTCCTTGGGAACCAGGAGGTCGATGGGCTTGCCGACGATCTCCTGGCCGGTGTAGCCGAACATCTTTTCCGCTGCTGGGTTCCAGCTCGTGATCATGCCGTCGATCGTCCTGCTGATGATGGCATCGTCGGAATATTCGACGATCGCCGCCATGCACTGCGCGGAGGCCAACGCCCCCTTCTGTTCGGTCAGGTCGCGGTGGATCACAGAGGTGCCGACGACCGTGCCGTCTACGTCGCGGATCGGTGAGACGGTGAGCGAGACCGGAAACACCCTTCCGTCCTTTCGGACACGCTTGGTCTCAAGGTGCTCGACATGCCGGCCGGCCTTGATCTGTTCCAGGACGGCCTCGATTTCGCCTACTCGATCCTTGGGAGTCAGCAACGCAGCGGGCTTGCCGATGGCCTCCGCACTGTAGTAGCCGTACATCTTCTCGGCGGCTGGGTTCCAACTCGAGATAGAGCCGTCGAGCGCGCCGCTGATGATGGCATCGTCCGAACCCTCGACGATGGCAGCCATGCGCTGGGCGGCATCGAACGCCTTCCTCTGCTCTGTCATGTCCCGAGCGATCACCGAGGCGCCGACGATCGCGCCGCCAGCGTCGGGGATCGGCGAGATGGTGAGCGAGACCGGGAACACCGTTCCGTCCTTTCGGACACGGATGGTCTCAAAGTTGTCGACAGGGCGGCCCACGCTGATCTTGGCCACGATGGAGATCATCTCGCCAGCTCGATCTTCGGGAACCAGAAGGTTGATGGGCTTGCCGACGATCTCCTGGCTGGAGTAGCCAAACATCCTGGCCGCGGCTGGGTTCCAGCTCGTGATGATGCCGTCCAGCGTCCTGCCGATGATCGCATCGTCCGAATACTCGACAATCGCCGCCATCCGCTGGGCAACCGCCAACGCCCCCTTCTGTTCGGTCAGGTCGCGGTGGACTGCAGAGGCGCCGACGACTGCGCCGTCAGTGTCGCGGATCGGCGCGGTCGCGAGCGAGACCGGGAACACCGTTCCGTCCTTTCGGACGCGCCTGGTCTCAAAGTCCTCGACATGCTCTCCGGTTTTGATCTTGGCCAGGATCGTTTTGATCTCGACGGCTCGATCTTCGGGAGTCAGGAGGCTGCCGGACTTGCCGATGACCTCCTTGCTCGAGTAGCCGTACATCCTCTCCGCGGCCAGGTTCCAGCTGGTGATAATGCCGTCGATCGAGCCACCGATGATGGCATCGTCCGAATACTCGACGATCGCCGCTATGAGCTGGGCGTTCTTGACCGCCTGCTTTTGTTGGGTCACCTCGCGCACCGCGGTGATCACCAACAAGACGTCCCCGGTGTCGATGGTGGACAAACTGATGTTGATTGGGAAGTCGGTGCCATCTTGTTGCCGTCCGCTCAGCTCCAGATCGAGTCCACTGGACCGAGTCCTGGGATCTGCGAAGTAGTCCTTGCGGTGCTCGGTGTAGATCTGCCAGAGAGACTCGGGCACCAGCGTCTCGATGGGTTTGCCGATCAGTTCGTCGCGGTCATAGCCGAACAGCGACTCGGTCTGGCGATTGACGAACCGGATCACGCCCTGCTGGTCCATCCCCACCAAGGCATCAGGCACAGCCTCCAGTAGGTGCTCGAACGTCGTCGCCTGCGCAGGCATCTACTCCTCCTTGGAACAGTGGCAAATGACAGATACGTCAGAAATGTCTGGAATGCCGAAAGTGCGAAGTTGGTCAAGTGTTTACTTGGAGAGTCTTTCACGGAGCCTGGTGAGCGGGTGTGACGAATCTCACACGAAACAACAATATGTTGGCCACCTCGCTGGGCCACACGCAGGAACGTCCCTATATCGGTTTTGAGTAGCCAGGGGAAGCCGAAGGATCGGGAGGAAGTTTCGAGCAGGCGGGCGGGGCTGGGCCAGTTGGAAGGACTTCAACGCGGTCCACATTGGCGCCTGCCTGTGGCAGTCGGGTCGTGGGGCAGGTCGAGTTCGCCGCTGTCGTGGTTCCGGCGCGGCAGCAGGAAGCGCAGGTCGGGGTGGATGCACAGCCGGACCGTGCCGGGCGCTACCGGGGTTTGCACCACGGAGACGTCGGTGGGATACGGACCAGCCACGGCACCGGACGCGTCCAGCAAAACGCTGGACGCGAGCCTTCGGAGCCGTCGAAGAGTGTCCGGAGGGGGACTTGCCCACCTGGGACACACACCTTCGACATCTGGCTCCGGCCTAGCCTGCGTGTTCCAAGGCTCTGAGCAGCGCGAACGTCCCGAGCCGTACGGTCAGACGGTTCTGGGCAATGGGAGAGGGATGCGGGTCATGACGGGCCTACCTGGAAAACGGGACGCCATGGACACTCTTCTGAACTGCAGCAGGCGTTGCCAACTGTGAGGCACCGGCCGGCCGGGATCAGGACGTGCCGTCGTCCAGCTCCCTGAGCTCTCCGTAGTCGCTTGGCACATCGACCACGTCGCTGATGGGTTTGTAGTTGGGATCAAGACGGACGAGATCCCATTCGTTGATCCAGGCACGCACGTACTGGCGCATCCTCGTCGCGCCGAGCTGCTCGAGACCTGGGACGTCCGGCGGCTCCCAACCGTAGGCGCTCCCGTGCAGCTTTTGCAGGGTGCGGTATGCGCGGCCCAGCTCGGTCTCGTCGGGTGGCACAAGGGGTAGCAGGTCACGCTCGATGTGCCGCATCCCTGCCTCCGCGAGGGCGGCCATCTCGGCATACTCTTCGGTCTGCTTGTCTCGTAGCCGTTGCGGCAGGCTCTCGCGGTCGTTCTTGCCGGACAGCACCGCTGTCTCGAAGTCGTCGGTGATCGCCGCGACAGTGACCAGGGGTTCCCGTTCGTCACCGGGGTCCCCGTCAAGCCAGCGTGCCAGCTCGGCGTAGGACCGACCACGTTGCAGCAGCGAGTACCGGCCGATCAGCTCGACCTCGTCGAAGAGCACCACCCAGCCGGCGTGGCCCCCTGCGCGCAGGAGCCTAGGCAGGAACCGCAGCCGCTGGCGGGCCAGGTCCCGGACCTTGACCGGGGAGAAGGTGAACGTCTTGGCCTCGCCGACTGCCTTGAGCTGGCGGCGCAGGTCTGGCATCAGCAGCGGGTCACCTGACCAGAATCGGACGATGGAGTCCAGGAACTCCTCGTCCGCGCCGGGCGCGTCACCGCTGAGCCTCTGGTGCAGCAGGATGGTCGCTTCGAACCGTTCGTTCATATCCCGGCCGGGTCCCCGCAACCACCGTAGTAGTTCGGCATAGCCGGGGCTGTCCGTGTCCAGCTGTGCCGCAACCTCAGCGATGACGTCTCGGGTGCCGTCCGGGCCGACCGCGGACTCCACGGCCGCCCGCAAGACCTTCGCGGGGTCGTGCAGCGGGGTCTCCTTGCTGATCACCACGGTGCTGACCACGAAGCCGGCGGATGTCGCGAGGTGGCCGAGATGTGTGAGCAAGTGGCTCTTGCCCTGCCCGAAACCGGCGCCGAGCAGCATCGAGGCGCGACCGCCACCCGGACCGTTGAGAGGCCCGGCGCCGTCCCCGAGCAGCTCGGCGAACCGGTCCTCGATATCGCTCTGGCCTGAGCCGAGGGCGATGACCGCGTCCGCGTTCGGCACTCCGCTGCGCAGCGCCTCGACTGCGCGCCGTTGGGCAAGTCGGCCATCGGAGTCGCCGTCCCAGCGTGTTTCGGGGCTCTGGTATTCCGGGTTCACCGTACGGCCTCCAGGCGGACATCGAGACGGACCAGGGAAGCAAACGGGTTGGTACGGCGGCGATCCCGCACCTCGTCGGCAACCCGCAGATGCAGGGCGGCATACGAGGGCAGTCCGCGTCTCTCGTCGCTGACCAACTCGGGTGGCACTACGGCCAGCACGAGCATCCCGACGAGGTCGTCTGTCGCGTCGATCAGCTGGCGCAGCAGCTCGTAGGCGTCCAGCACCGCCGCCTTGCTGTAGTAGATGCCGGTGCGCTCGGGCACCGGAGGGCGGCGTGCCTCGGCCAGCCGCGTCAGGTCCAGGTGCAGGACCAGTCCGCGGTGGCCGGCGCGTTGCAGGAGGCGCCCCACTGACGTGAGCATCATCCTGGCGTTGTGGCGACCAATCCGCTGGTAGATCATCACCTCACGCAGCTCTCGCAGCCCGACTCGTTCGCCGGTGAGCCAGCCCTGAACGACCCGGGCCTCGGCGGGGTAGACGTCGCCGCCGCCCAGGTGCGCTTGCGCCAGCCGCAGAAGCGCCCGGCGCAGCTCGCGGGGCAGGCTGGTGTCGGCGAGCAGGATGTGTTCGAGCTGCCGCCGTACGCTGCGGTACAGCTCGCGCGGGTCAAGGTCGTGGTCGTCTGCGACCTCGGCCACGGACAGCCGGCCGGGGGCGGCGGGGACGGCGATGTCGTCATACGCGGTCCGGACGATGGCCACGGCGATCTGGTCCCAGTCGATCTGCCGAGCCAGGGCGAAGAACACCTGGTCGACCATGTGTGCCTTGGTCGTCTCGGCGGACAGACTCGCCATCAGGAATTGCCGGCGGTCCGCGACGGCACGGAGGGACCGCTCGAACTCGTCGGCGACATCGGCATCCCCGGTCACCACGAGCTTCACCGACCCTCCGCCAGCCGGCAGGTAGGAGGCCAGGTACTCCTCCCCGAGAAAGCCCGCGTAAGAGCTGGAGCTCATCGACCCACCCCCCAGCACCGCGGCCGCCGAACCGACCCGGGCGGTCACGTGCCGTCCGTGAAGGAGATGCCCCAGTACAGCTGCTGCTGCCCTGTCTTGGCCACGGTCGCCAGGGTGCCGGAGCCTCGGGTTCCCGAACTGGCATGCCAACGCAGCATCCGACCGGAATTGGCCGTCGCTACGCCACTGGAGTCCAGCAGGTAAAGGTCGCGGGCGAACTCGGCGCGGGTGTAGTCGCGCTGCTGGCCGGGCAGCAGCGTCAACACACTCCACACGTCGACCAGTCGCACCACCGCACCTTCGCGATGCTGCTTCTGAGATCGCACCAGGTCGTATCCGGACTCAATGCTCTCCAGGAATGGCTTGGGCCGAAACCGGGGCGGCCGTCCTTGCGCGGCTGCGAGCAAACCCACCAGCACCGACGGGCGCAGTCGTCTCTCGCGGCGTCTGTCGATCTCCACGACGGCATCCCCGGGAAGCACCTTGATCAGGGATGGGTAGCAGAGCAGCCGCTCGTCGGCCGCGAACATCGCCACGTCCTGGGCGGCCGCAGTGTGGAGTAGCTCCTGGGAGTATGAGCCGGACTCCAGGTGCTCCTGCTCGTCAAAGTCGAACGACTCCCCGGCGTCCTCTGCGGCCGTCGCGGCATCGCCAGCGAGAGCGGCCGCCGTGCTCAGAGCGCGGCGCAGGTCCCTGAGCTGTCCCTTCTGAGCACCGGTTTTGGCCTTCTTCAGCTCGCGATTCACCGCCGCAGTTGCCTTGAGGGCCGCATCGATCCGCTCCTCTGTCGCCTCAAGTGCCGCCTCAAGCCCACCCATCTGCCGCCACCACCATTCGTCTCTACTGCCTTCTGACACCTGTGGCAGGAGGCTATCGGAAATCGTGTCGAAGGTGGCGGCCGCCGCCACGTCTCCGAGGATCAGGTCAAGCGGCGCCTCATCTCCTAGGACCATTTTCCAGGACGGCCGGACACTCCGGTGCTTCGTGTGGGCAGTCCCCACACTTCGCTCTGATGGCTCAGACGCTATCCGTCGGTGTGGGAGTCGCTGGCTTGACCGATGCTCGCCCAGCCGAGACGTCCGTATCTCCTGGTCCAAGTAACTGCTGATTGAACTGTTCGCAATAAATAGTCATACTTATGGTCATGACTGAGACTCTTCCTTTGGCTGAGGTCAAGGCTCACCTGTCCGAACTCGTCGGGCGGGTCAACAGGCAACACGACAGGGTCACGGTGACCGTTCACGGTCGGCCGTCCGCGGTACTGCTCTCCCCTGACGACCTTGATGCGCTGGAAGAGACGATCGCGATCCTTTCCGACACCGACACGCTGCGGCAACTGGCCGCTTCCGACACCGAACTGGCCCGCGGCGAAGGCGAAACGGAGCAGTCTCTGGTTGAGGCGATGCGCCGGCGTAGGGCTTCCGTGTGAGCGATGACCGTTTCGAACTGGTCATCTCTCCCACGGCCCGACGCCAACTGACCGACAAGCTTCCTGAGCCGGTGGCCTTCGCCGCCTACGAGTTCATCATCGGACCACTGCTCGAAAACCCTCGCAGGGTCGGGAAGAGACTCGGACCGCCACTGGCCGATCGACACAGCGCCCGTCGAGGTACATACCGGATCATCTACCGAATCGACGAACCCAACCACACGGTGACCGTCGTTGCCGTTGTGCATCGAGCGGACGCCTACCGCCACGACTAGCACCGACAGCGAACTCGGTGTCTCGCCGCACTCGTCTCGGTGCGGCCGCGAGTCCCTCGTGCCAATTCGGGCGACCGAAGATCTCTACCCGACGACGTTAGAGTTCGGCGGGTAGAGAGTTTCCAGCCGCGGGGTGTGTCGGGGTTCTGAAGGTCAGGATCGCGAAGTACGCCACGCACTATGAGCCACGTTTCCGCTGGTCAGGCCTTTATCTTGACGTCAAGAGAAGTGTCCGGAGGGGGACTTGAACCCGCTGTCGCATGGTGCCATGAGCAGGCTACTTGCGCAACAGGGCAGGTGAAAGTGGGTGAGGGGCTGCCAGTTGCTACCCGTTCGCACGGGTTAACGCGGGGAGATGTTCCCAAGTGGGAACAGGCTTTTGATCTGGGTGCGGTGGCATCGTCCCCCGTACGGACAGAGAGCCAGGCGGGGCCGGCGACCTGGCTTCACTTCACGTCACTGTGAAGGTACTACGTCCTCATGTGTCGGGCAGTAGGTGACGACCGAGCTTGCATCGATGCCACGCCGAAGGATGGGCGGACAGAGACCGTGTCGAGTGACCACCTGCCGGAGACGTTGGCGTGGCTGGCCAGGTTGCTTAAGGTCGAGCCCGTCGCAACGGAGGAGCCGGGGATGCCGGACGGTCGGAAGGACGGCTCGGAGCCAGGAAGGCTCCCGTGACCCCGTCGGCTGGGATCCCGGCCGAGGGCCTGGACCGCGCCAACGCCGGGGACGACGGAAGCCCCCAAGGCCAGGGGTGACGCAGAGGCGTCAGAGAACGCCACGACCTGACGACGGATGCCGGGGGCTGTCCAACGGGGCCATGATGCCCTCGCGGCCCTTGGCGATGATCTCCGCGATGTCCGCCGGAGTGAAGCGGATGTGCTTGAAGATCCGGGTGAAGGGCACCTCACGGAGCCGCGCCTTCTCGCCCAAGGTCCGCGCGGGGACGTTGAGATAGGCGGCGGCCTGCTGGATCGTGAGGAGCCGATCCACAGAGCCGGGGCGCGTGGGCTGGATGCTTGTCATGGTTGGGAGGTCTGTCTGGCGTCCCGCGTCTGCTCACGCGGGACGCCATGAGGAGCCAACCGTCCGAGGTCATCGCGGAGAGTTAGTTCAGTACAGGTCAGGTCCACTGAGGCCCGCGATCGGCTTGAGCTCTTGATTTGAGGATCGGGCGGACGGGGTCTGCCCGGGCAGTTCAGCCGTCGCAGAAGGTCGCACGAGCTGTTCCAGGGTTGCCCGGACTTGGAGCGCGGCGCTGGCTCCCGCTTGCGCGGCGTTAATGACGTCCGCTCCTTCCGTGAGTTCGATGGCGACGTACTTTCCGTGGTTGCGGTCGTGCAGGCGTTCCATCGTGGAGGGAAGGATCCGGGCCGGGGCGAAGAGCAGCCCGGAGCGGATGAGGGGCTCGGGCAGCTGCGCGGCTGTATGCGTGAGCTCGCTGAGGTCGGTTGTGGCGTAACGAAGGTCGGTCATTGCCTGGTCCACGTTGATTCGCCTGGCAGAGTCGTTGTGGTTGCTCCGAGACAGGCTGTCTTGCTGAATGGCGGTCAGCTGTGTGTGCAGAGTGGTTGTCGCGGTGACGTACTCGTGGCCGGGCCGGGTGGCTGTGGTGACCATTTCCCACTGCCGCGACAGGGCGTGCATGACCTCGGCCGCCTGGCGTAGTTCGGCGTGGACAGCGCGCCCGGCTTCCTCGGAGGCGGGCGCCGCGGGTGTGGAGACCGTCACCACGGCCGCAGTCACGGCGTACAGGTGGCGGGCCTGGTTGGCGATGTCGCGCAGGACGTCGGTACTTGGAACGGTCCGGGCAAGTTCTGTCCGTGCGCTGGTGACCCAGCCGCGCAGGGCGGCTTCGAGCTCTTCGTTCGGTCCGCGGGGCTGTGAAGGTGGGGCGAAGCCCCTTGGGGCGCTTGCGGGCCGGTCAGGATGCTGACCGGTCTGGTCATTTCGCCA
>OCZT010004319.1_pt1 | contig 14354 bp, 9 predicted proteins | sample 1539031 | NCBI WGS metagenome assembly OCZT01 (sample SAMEA3539308, study PRJEB22396) | soil metagenome | biome: tundra; feature: field; material: soil | place: USA | collected 2010-05 | depth 0.15 m
CTGGTGCCGACATTGACGAGAATGTTCAGGGACCAATCTGGGAGACCAATCTGGGGGACCCGCCCAAAAAGAACTAGGGCGAGCCACCCTAACCGGTTGACTCGCCCTTAGTTGCCCCTCCTGGGATCGAACCAGGACTCTCCTGATCCAGAGTCACGCGTGTCGCGCGGTTGACGAACTCGATTTCCTGAAATGGGGCCCAAATGGGGTGCATTTCGTCGCAAAAGCACAAACGGCCGCCTGCTCGGCGGCCGTTTGGTTTCCGTACTCCATGCCCCGCAACAACTTACCGAAAGTGACCCGGGCGGGTCTCGAACCCGCGACCTACGGATTAAAAGTCCGTTGCTCTACCAGCTGAGCTACCGGGTCGGCAAACAATAAACTTCGCCAATCGCGGCAGCTTATACAACTCACAGCAGTCGATCGAGCCCAGCACAGGTGCGGGCCTTGCCAGGCAAGCCGATTGCTCAGCGGTGCGAGTGGTTCACGGCGACGACCTACCGGCCGTCGCCGCACACAGGCTTTGCTTCAGCGGGGGCAGCCAAGCCGACTCGCGGCGGAGGTCTACGTGTGCCAAATCCTCGATGCGGAGCGGCGCCAGCGTCCCATCGGCCTTCCTGCTCAGGACCGTGCCGTAGAGCTGGCCGCGACCAGCGCGCACGCGTGTGCGGTCCTCGAGCATCGCGGTCTCGGTCTCGAATCCCTCGCCGAGGCCCGCTTCCATGAAACGGTGCATGCCGCGATTCTCGAGCGTGGAGTCGCGCATGAGCAGAAGAAACGCGGCGTGCGCTCCGCCCGCGCCCACCACGCCGCGCGTGGGGAACATGCCGCCCCGCCCCATCATGGGGCGCAAGATGGCGGCCGATGCCGAGTCGCGCGGTGTCGATTCGAGCGTCGTCCAACCGAACTGCACCGGCACCTGCTTCGCAGGATCGAGTCCTGCCGCACTCATCACCTTCATCCGCAGGGAGTCGTTCGTCCACGCGTGCTTCGAGTCGTCGAGCCACTCGCGCTGGAGCTTGAACCATTCCTTCGTGGTGTCGGGCATCGCGCAGTTCGCGCTCCTCGCCTGCGCACCGAGCACCGCCGACGAGCTTGCGATCGCCGCGGCAGCGAATCCGAGTTTCACGGTGGAGTATTTCACTTTGCCGCCGGCGTCACGGTGAAGGCGTCGAACTCGGCCATCGTATCGGTCTTCGCCCAGAGCCCGACCTTGCCGTTCACCGGTTCCTTGAGGTCGTACTCGATCAGCACCTTGCCATCGAGAGAGGCGGTGAGCTTGATGCCGTGAACGCCGACCCTGATCTCGTGCCAGGTGCCGAGCTCGAGCGGAACGTTCTCGCTGCCGCCTTTCGTGTACGCGCGCTTGCCGTTCGTGTACGTCCACAGCACGAGGTTGTCCTCGGTGCCGTTGTAGCGTACGGCGAGCCAGTCACCGTTGGTCTTCAGGTTGAACATGATCCCCTGTGCGCGGTCGAGCGCCCCGCCGATCATCTTGAACTTCACGCTGAGCTCGCCGTTCTCGAAGTTGTCGATGCCCTTCGCGACGGCGGTCGGGTAGTACGCGAACGCCGCGACGTTGTCGATGAAGTCTTCGTGGCGCGCGCCGTAGATCTCGCGGGCTCTGTCGGCCAGGCCGCCCGCAGGCTGACCGCGTTTCCATTTCCGGCCGTCCACCATCACGACCTTCCTCCCCTCGTCCTGCGCGATGACCCAGTCGCCCACGATCGGGATGAAGCTCTTCGGCTCGGTGCCGACCCTTTCCTTCGACAGGTCTATCGAGACGGGACGCGACGGTGTGGAGCGCGGTTGCTGTGCGCCGATGGCGCCGCCGATCGTCGCGACCAGGGAAAACGCGACGACGGCGGCAGCGAGAGTGGACTTGGCGACCATGAGAGTCTCCCGGTCAGAATCTGTACGTCAGCTTCACATTTGCGTAGTACTGGGCGCCGTAGGGCGCGGGAAGAATGTATCCGTCGCCGGTGCCGCCGTCCGGTCCCTGCGCGAGCCCTTTGTAGTTCGGCCCCACGAAGATGAAGCTGTAGTACGTAGTGCCGCCGAGGTTCGCCCCGCCGACGTACGCATCCAGCAGGTAGTGCTCGCCGAGGCTCGTCTTGTAGCCGACCTTGGCACCGATCAGGCTGTACGACTTCATCCACGTCGAGTTGTCGAACGTCACCGGAACCTTGTCGACGAACTGATACGTTCCGTTCGCGTACCAGCCGCCGCTCGTCGCCGCGTCGAGGCCGATGCTGTACATCGTCTTCGGCACCCGCGCGACCTGGTTGCCGGAGAAGTCGACGGTCGCCGCCGTGTTGTTGTTGTCGCTCTTGAAGCTCACGTACTTGGCGTCCGTGTACGTGTACGCCATCCAGGGACGAAGCATCGAGATCATGTCGTCCTTGTCGTTCAGCGCGAGCCAGCCGAGCGAGAACTCGTAGCCCTGGTTCTTCTGCTCGCCCGCGTTGACCGTGGACGTCACCGTGCTGATCGTCTGGCTCACGAGCTTGTTCGTGTTGTCGAGGTCGAACCAGGTGAGCTGCGTGTGCACGCGGCGGTCCCAGAAGCTCCCCTCGATCCCGGCCTCGTACTGCGTGGCGCGCTCCGGCTTCAGTCCGGTGTTCACCGCGCCGTTGTTCGAGATGATCTGGCTGAGGAGCGGCGGAGTGAAGCCCGTGCTCACGCTGCCGAAGAGTGACCAGTTGCCGGCGAACGTCTTCTGGATCGACGCGCGCGGGAGGAACACGCCGCTGAACGCCTTGTTGATCGTGGCGGTCGTGTCGAACAGCTGGTTGGCCTTCAGCATGTTGCGAGTGGCGAAATCAGCGGTGTTCAGCGACGCGCCCACGCCCAGCATCCACTCATCGGGGAGGTTGAACGTCCATTCGGTGAAGAGCGAGCCGTTGACGGCATAGTTCTGCGAGTCGGACGGGCGCTCCGGATACGGCGGCGCGGGAGTGATGAACACGCCGTTGCTCGTGAGGTTCGACTGCTGGATCAATCCGCCAAGCGAACCGGCGACGCCGACCGAGCCCCACTGGCCCGACCAGTCGAACGAAGAGCGCGCGCCGAAGTTGACCTGATTCACGTCGGTGAGCCCGTGCGCGAACGGCTGGTCGGACACCCGCCCGCTGCCGAACACCGATGACATGTTCGAGAGGCGATCGTTGATCTGGATCCGGTCGGCGACGCCGGCGAAGTAGCTCGTGACGGCGATGTGAGAGTTGTTCGCGAGATAGTTCGCGTCGCTCACCGGACGGCGATTGTAGAAATCCGACGTGTCGATCTCACCGGCGAGCCCCTCGTTCGACCGGTTGTACGAGAAGTAGCTCGCGATGGTCTGGTTGCCGGTCGCCTTGAAATCGCCGCTCACACGCAGGTATTCCTTCCCCGAGAAGTCATTCGGGCGGAATCCGTTGTATCCCTGATGTCCGTAGTTGACCACGAAGTTCGAGCCGTCGGTCGAGCGCCCGAATGTCGTGTTGGTGCGGAGCATGCCGTCGGTGCCGCTCAGCAGTTGTTGCGCCAAACTGTTCCCGGCGATCGGCTGCGCCGTGGTGAGGTTCACGGTGCCGCCGATGAAGCCGCCGTATCGGCTCGAGTTCGGACCCTTGATGACTTCGACGTGTCCGAGCGTCGAGTAGTCCACGTCGTCGAGTACGGTAGTCCCCGTGGCGTCGGTGATCGGGATGCCGTTCAGGAAGACCTGGTATCCCAAGCCGTTGGAATTCGGGGTGTTGCCGCTCGTGCTCGGGTAATAGCCGCGAAGCGTGATGCGCGCGCCGCCGAACGGCGTGCGCGTCTGCATGAAAACCCCGGGAATGGTGTTGATCGCATCGAGCAAGCCGACGCCGTCGAAGCGCAGGAGATCGCTTTGGCCGAGTTCTCCCGCGGAAGGAGTCGGCTTCGTAGCGGTGACCTCCACGCCCGGCAATTTTTGCGTCGAGTCCGGCTTGGTCCCCTGCGCGCTCAGTGCGGCTGGCAGGGCGAGACCTGCGAGCGCAACGAGCGCAACGAGCAGCGATCGCGAGCGGATGAAGGTTCGGCGCATGCTTGGCTCTCCGTGTGGGTGTGCGATTCCTGACATATTGCTGTCATGGACGCCCTAACTTAGGGAACATGACAGAAAGGTGACAAGAGTACGCCAAACCCATACAGGTCGTTGACCTGCCGCCCCTCAGCCGCGCCTGAACCTCGACCAACCGATCAATACGAGTGCCGGCCAGAGCACGAAAAAGACGAGTACCGACCCTGGAGCATCGGATTGGAGTGGATGACCGCCATAAGTCTCTACCTCGGCGACCGCAGGTTTCGGCGTGCCGGCGAGTTGGTAGAGCATGCCGAGGACGATCGGCTCGATCGCCGATTTCAGCATGACGCGCTTGCCGCCGAGTTCGTACCAGATCTCCCCGTACCGCGGATCGGCGCTGGCGAACAAGCCGGTGCCGCCGGCGCCCACGTACTCGACCCTCAACTTGGGCACGACCCGCTCGAGCCGGTCCAGAATCTCGCGCCGGAAGTCGGCCAGCCGCGGATCCTCGGCGCCAAGATGGATCTCGATCGTGAGCCGGCCCGGAAGCGCACGCAGAACAGCCTGATCGGCCTCGGAGAACGAATGGCGACGATCCTCGCTGACGTCCCAGCTCGAGTGCAACCGCGATCCCGCGCCCACGCCCACGGCCATCAGCACAGTCGCGAACGCCGTGCGGGCCGCACGGCGCCTGAGCGGCACGCCCGGCGACATCCAGGCGGCGGCGATCATCAGGCCCGTGACGCTCACCACGAGCATCACGGCCACCACGTTCGAGCGCACCAACCCCTGTTCGAACGCGCGCAGCGCCGACGAAGGGGTGAACGCCGCGACCGTCGCCCATGCGCCACCGCGCGTCGCGGCGGTGAAATCGAGAGCCCACGCTCCGATGGTCACGCCGAGCGTCACGATCGCTGCGCTCGCCGCCTGTCGAGTGACCGCCGCCGCCACCGCGGCGATCGCCACCGTGAGCGCCGCTCGCAGTGCGTGGCCGAGCAGGAGCGCGGCGAACTCGGACGCGTACACATGCCCGCCGTACGATCGCCAGAGCAAGACCGCGGCGACCCCCGGCACGAATGCCACGAACCAGCCGGCGCCGAGCGCGAGTGCCTTGATGGCCACCATCCGTCGCACCGAGACTGGCGCCTGCGCGAGCAGGGTCCACGCGCCGGTCGCGCGCTCGGTCGAGAACAGGCGGATCACGACGAACGGCAACAGGAGCGTCGCTGCGATGTCGTACGCGCCGAACGTCGGGACGAGGATTCCGTCGAGCGGATTCATCCCCCTCGCGACCGCGGCACCGCCGGCGCTGAGCTCCGAGTATGCGCGTACCGACGACAGGAACTCGCTACCGACCAGCGCGCCTATCGCGAGCAGTAGAAGCGCGAATGCCGGCGAGACCCCGAGCTCGCGAAACTCCTTGCGCGCGAGCCAGCGCGTGCCGTTAGGTGAGGGCAAGGAACACCTCCTCGATATCTCCGTGCCCCACTCCTGCTTTCTGTTGAAGCTCGCCGAGCGATCCCTCGCCCACACTCCTCCCCGAGGAAAGCAGTGCGAGCCGGTCGCAGAGACGCGCTGCCTCGGCAAGCTGATGGATCGAGAGGCAGAGTCCGCGGCCGCGCGAAGCATGAGCGCGAAGCACCGCCTCCATCTCGCGCGACTGCCGCAGATCGAGACCGTCGAACGGCTCGTCGAGGAGCAGGAACGGCTGCGGTGTGATCAGACCGATCGCGACCGTCACGCGCTTTCGCTGCCCCCTGGAGAGCTCGTTGACTCGTTGCCCGAGGAGCGGCGCGAGGGCAAGCGATGAGACCACGTCGGCCCGCGTACCGGCGTGCGAGCCAAAGAGCCCCTCGATGAACTCGAGTACGAACGCCACCCGCTCGTCGGGCCACGGATGCACGCCGTCCGGGAGATAGAACAGCGCGTCCTTGCGACGCGCGGGCGCGAGCGGCAGGTCGCCGAGCGACACCGTTCCGGCGTCCGCAGTCAGGACTCCGGCGGCGCACCGGAGAAGGGTCGTCTTGCCGGCACCGTTTGGACCGATGAGTCCGAGCAGTTCTCCCGCCCGCACGTCGAACGAGGCGTCGGCGAGCGCCGTGACGACGCCGAATCGTTTCGAGAGGCCGCGGACTCTCAGCGTCGGCGTCACGCTTCGATCGGGCGAAGACCAGAGGGCATCTTCGAAGTTACGCCCTTGTACCGGGTCTTCAAGGCGGCGAGCTCCTGCGCACGCCTTGATCGAACAAGTCGCGCCGGATAGGAGGTTTCCCGACAGTCGATCGCGCTTCGCCTGTGGTCCGACAGCACCAATCCCGACGGCGGCGCGCACCCGCGCGAAAGAGCTTTCAGGTTGGTAGTTTTCCTGTCCATTCGTCCTCGAATCCCGCCTGGATGGCACGCGCCATTTGAACCTCGGCCGCCACCACTTCTGGTTGATCGTCCCCGTCGTCTTCGGCGTGGAACTGCTCGTGCATGAGCTACTGGGGCACATGCGACTGATGACGCCCCTCGCCACGGCCTTCGCCGACGCGCTGACGCTGGCGATCCTCAGCCTTCCGTTCGTCGCGTTCATGTTCTCCAAGCGCGTCGCCCGGTTGCGGGCCGAATCGCAGGCCGAGAGCATCATGCAGAGCTCGCTCGACGGCATCCTGACGAGCGACTTGGACGGCCGGCTTTCGCGCCTGAACGCGAGCGCCGAAAAGATCTTCGGCTACCAGAGTGGCGAAGTGGCCGGCCGGCACATCGGTATCCTGCTGCCGGAGCGGCGCCGCACGCCGGCGAGGGGAACCGAGGCGCACTTCCTCTCCGGAGCGGTGGACGCGGCGACCCCGAGAGTCGTACGGGTGGAGGGACGGCGAAGGAACGGAAAGCTCTTTCCCGCCGAAGTCATCACGGTGCAAGCCAAGGACGGAGACCGCACCGTGCGGACGACGGTCGTGCACGACCTGACCGGGAGAGTGCGGTCGGAGCAAGCGAGAATGGCGAGCGAAGAACGTTACCATTCGCTGTTCGCCAGCATGCTCAACGGTTTCGCATACTGCCAGATGGTGTACGACGCGAGCGGACGCCCCGCGGACTTCGTCTACCTCGAGGTGAACGAAGCGTTCGAGCAGGTCACCGGCCTGTCCAACGTTGTCGGGCGGCCGATCGGCGAGCTCCTTCCGGGAATCCATGCGCAGAATCCCGAGTTGCTCGAGAGCTACGGCCGGGTTGCGTCGACGCTCGTTCCGGAGTCGTTCGAGATGGAGTTCGAGTTCACTGAGGGCGCACAGTGGCTGAACATCTCGGTCAGCAGCGCGAAGCAGGGACACTTTGCGGCGGTCTTCGACGACATCACCACGCGAAAGCAGGCGGAACAGGACCGCGCGCTGCAACTAGCCGCGCTCAACAGCGCGGCCGATCCGATCGTCATCACCAAACGCGACGGAACCATCACGTGGGTCAACGCGGCGTTCACCGCGACCACGGGATACGGCGCCGAGGAGGCCATTGGGCGGAACCCGCGCGCCCTGCTCAAGTCCGGCGCGCATGACGGGCTGTTCTACAAGCAGCTCTGGGAAACGATCCTCGCCGGGAACGTCTGGCGCGGCGAGCTGATCAACCGGCGGAAGGATGGCAGCCGTTATCCGGAGATGAACAGCATCACGCCCGTGCGCGACTCGAAGGGCGAGATCTCCCACTTCATCGCGGTCAAGCGGGATCTTACCAAAGAGAAGCAGCTCCAATCCGAGTACCTGCAGGCCCAGAAACTGGAGTCGGTGGGACGTCTGGTGGGCGGCATCGCCCACGACTTCAACAACCTGCTCTCGGTGATCATCGGCTGGACGGAACTCGCGATGGCCGAATTGCCCTCCGCGCACGAAAGCAGGCCGCCGCTGGAAGAAGTGCTGAACGCCGGTCACGGGGCCGCGCGACTCACGCGGCAGCTGCTGGCGTTCTCGAGACGGCAGAACGTCGAGCTCACGGTGTTCGACGTCAACGCGCTCGTGGCCGACGTGGAGAAGATGGTGCGCCGGCTCGTCGGCGAGGACGTCAAGTTCGTGATCCGGGCCACGCCGGAGGCCAACCCGGTGCGGATGGATCGCGGGCAGCTCGAGCAGGTGCTCATGAACCTCGTCGTCAACGCCCGTGACGCGATGCCGGCGGGCGGGCAGCTCACCATCGAGACCGCGACGGTCAGGGTGGAGGCGGAGGCGCACGCCGACCTCCCGGCCGGGGAGTATGTATCAGTCGCCGTGAGTGACTCGGGGACGGGGATGAACGACGACGTCAAGGCCCATCTCTTCGAGCCGTTCTTCACCACCAAGGAACGCGGCAAGGGCACAGGGCTTGGGCTCGCGACCTGCTACGGAATCGTCCAGCAGGCCAGCGGCCACATCGACGTGCGCAGCGAGGATGGCGCCGGCAGCACGATGACAGTCTACCTTCCGCTGACGCACCAGGCGCCCGGCGCCACCGGCGTCTCCACGACCGGTATGACGCGTGGCGCCGAGACGATCCTCGTGGTGGACGACGACGCGAGCGTGCGCCGCATGACCGCGCGCGTGCTGGAAACGCGAGGCTACCGCGTGCTCAGCGTGGCGAGCGGCCTCGAGGCGCTGCAGCTGCTCGAGGCGCGACACGAGCCGGTGCAGCTGCTCCTGACGGACGTCGTGCTGGCGGACGGGATGAGCGGGCCACTGCTGGCGGAGCGCGTCCGGCTGATGCGGCCCGAAATGAAGGTGCTCTTCGTCTCGGGCTACACCAGCGACGTCACGCTGCTGCACGGCCTGCGCGACCTGGGCGACGCGTTCGTGCAGAAGCCGTTCACGGCGGACACGCTCTGCACCAACGTGCGGCAGCTCATGGCGGCTCCGCGGCGGGCGTTCACGGCCGGTCCTCCATGATGACCTTCACGGCCGCCGCGTCCGGCTTTCGCACGAGAGCCGACGACGGCGCCAGCTGCGCCGCCGAGGCGGTCCAGGACGAGGTCAGCGCCGCGGCCAGCGCCGTATAGTTGTGGACCACGCCGTACTGTCCCCAGTTGCCCGCCACGTCGAGGGCGGAGACGATCGTGCGCAGCTGGTCGGTGCCGGGCGTGTACTGGAACGACGCGCGATACAGTGACGTGAACTTGAAGCGCTTGTCGAGGTGGTCGAGCACGGGCGCCGGGAAGGTCTGCCAGTGCAGTCCGTCGGCGCTCGTCGCCATGAACAGGTCGTCGTTCATGCAGTTGCCGACGCCGGTCGTGAACGGGAACGCCGCATACATCGCGACGTACAGCTTGAGTGCCACGACGTAGCGCACCTTCAGGTGCCAGATCACGAAGCCGGGTTGCACGAGGTCCGTCACCGCCTCGGCGCCGAACTGGATGCTGTCGAGGCCCGCGGTGCCGCTGGTCGCGGTGCGCATCTTCACGACGTTCGTCTGTGACGTACACCCCAACGCGCCGGCGCTCACGTACCAGATCCGGTTGAATCCGTCCGCTCCCGGCGTGACGCTCGGCGAGACCGCCATGTGATTCGGCGCGGCGAACAGCTGCCGCGGTGCGCTGAAGGTCTTTCCGTCGCAGGTGCCGGTGATGAGGATGACGTTCTGTTGGCCGACCTGCCTGAACACGACGCCGAGGCAACCGCGTTGCGCGTCGTAGACGAGCTCGGGATCGGAGTTGTACGCGTCCAGCGGCTTGGCGACGAGCGGCGCCGCGACGCCGAGCGCGGGAGTCCAGTGCTCGCAGTCCGGGCTCGTGGCGAGCGACGGATTCTCGAGGAAGCCATTCGATCCGAGGTACGGCGTGTACGACATCCAGCACGCGCCGGCGGCCCAAGGTGCGCCCACCCGCATGAAGTCTGGATGGTTGGACTGGCCGCTGCCGTCGTACGTCGTCACGGGGACCGTGTGCAGCGGAACGACTTCCGCGGTGCGGATCGCCATCGGTACCGAGTAGAGCGACAGCTGCGCGGCCAGGATGGCTACCGTGACGCACTGCTGCTGCGCGTAGCGGCCGTCGAGCCCGTGCACGGTGAAACAAACAGACGCCGCGTGGCGTGGCGTCGGCCGGCACGGCCTTGGCGACCAGGCGCACCGTGTTCGCGCCGACACGCCTCAGCGCGGCCGTCGTTCCGCAGTGGATGCAGGTGACGTCGATCTTCGGCGCGGAAGTCGGGTCGTACTAGACGTCGACGGAATTAATGCCAATCGGGGCCCGGCCTTTCGACCGGACCCCGATGGTTGGAGCTAAGCTAAAGCAGCGCTGCGATTACGGAACGATCGTGACCGCACCGGTGCCGCTCTGCGTCGACAGCGCCGAGCCGGCCAAGAGACCGCACGTGTTGCCGGTTCCCCTTCCGATCGCGCGAACGGCACCAGCAAATCCGTTCGGAAGCGCGGCAGTCGCAACCGTGGTCGGTGTGAACGTCATGCTGTAAGTCCAAGTGCGCGCTGCGCCGGCGTCCGTCACTGACGGAACGTTCGTGGCGGATCCGACGTACACCCAGCCGCCGGTCGCGTTTGAGATATAGAAGTCGACGCCACCAAGGAACGAATTCGCCTGGAGACTGATTGTCCCGGTAAGGACCGCCGACAGCGTAACTGAGGTAGCGGTAGCACCACCCGTAAGCCCGCGCTGCACTGACACCGCAGCGGCCGGAGCCGTCATCGCCCACGTCTGTCCCGTACCGCAGGCAACACTCGACATGTTCGCCAAGGAGTAGCTGGCTACCGACGTAACCGTCGCAGCCGGAATGGCCAACGGAGTCGAGGCGGTGATTCCGCCGGGGGCCCCGATGTAACCACCCCAAGTATTGGCTACCGAGAACGTGGCCTGGAAGGGCTTCTCGGTCCCGGCCGCTGGCGCCGCCGGCAGCGCCGGCGTCGCCAGTTCAAGCGAGTTGATGAGGGTGAAAGCCGAGGCGAGAGACGCCGAAGTTGTGAACGTACTTGGTGCGGCCGTGAACGTCCCACCGAAGAACGTCGCGGTCGTGTTCCAAGCCGGCCAGAGAACCATGCCGCCGGACGCCGCACCATAGGAGAGCTGCGCTCCGTAGCCCCACATGTCGAGGCCATTGGGAGCAGCCGAGTTCGGAACCACGTTGGCGTTGCCGGTCAACGTTACCGCCTGCCCGATCCCGAGCGTGCCGGTCGACGGCGTGATGCCGATGAACGGACTGACGATCGGTGCCGCCAGATCCTGCGCAAAAATACGCGTCAACACAGGCGATGGATTGCCTGCCTGGTCGGACACCTGGGCAGTCGTGACGTAGTAGCCACTGCTCGCGAACTGCGCCACCGGGAACGAGAAGGTCAAAGGAGTCGCGAAGCTCGTGCCGATATTCCACGCTCCGCAGACGGTCAACCAGTCGGTAGCCGGGAAGACGGGAGTCGGGCAGAAGTTGGTCGTCGCCGCGTTGGTCACGCGGGTCATGCTCAGCTCCAGCGGCAAGCCGGTCACGCTGAAGAAGCCTGACGGGGAAACACCAGCCGTGCCGCCCGGATCGGTCTCTGAGTACTGGATCGTGTTGTTCGCCACCGTAATGGCAGCTCCCTGCACCTGACCTTGTGCGCTGCCCGCTGTCGTGGCCTGCGCAGCCACGTTGTTCAAGCCCGGCAGCGTGGTGGCGGGGAACGCCACGAACGCAAGAGTCGGAGGCGTGCGGTCCACACCGAACGTCCTGGTCGAAGCGGCCGTCGCGTTGTTAAGCGCGTCGCTCGCAACTACCGAAACGGTGTACGCCGTCGGGGTGCTCGACTCTGCCAGCGTGGAGGTGCTGGTCATTGCCACGCCGCCAACCGTCGCGGCGTAGGTGATTCCACCAGCGCCGGCATCGGTCGCGAGGGTGCTGACGACACCGTTCGCCGTCGTGCCGTTGAGCACAACCAAGTCATTGAACCAACCATTCGTACGACCGTTGGGCACGTTCGTGAGGCCCATGCCTACCGGAGCCTGGTTGTCGAGGCGGATGTTGGCGGCCCCGACGATCGTGCCCGTCGGTCCAAGGGTATTGCCCACCAAGTACCACGAGCTGGTGATGGCAGCGGTCTCGCCACCAGCGGCGTTCTGGGCCGGGCAGGCGGCCCAGGAGAACTCATAGTTATTGACGTTGCCGACGGCGGCCACGCCGAGCGCGGTGCGCGGGAACAGCGCCGTAAACCCCTTCGACCCCGCGATCGGAGTCATTGTCAGGGACCGCTGCGTTGCGCCGCAGAGGCCCGTGCCGAAGGTCACGACGGGAAGGAGTGGCGCGGTGGTCGAGATGACTGCGCCGCTGTACAGCACCGGATTCGCGGTCACGGTAAGCGTACTGGTCGGGCCGCCGACATAGGTGAAGCCTGCTGCGTTCGTGACCTGACCAGGAGTGCTCACGCCGAGCGTCTGCGTGAGAACCCAGCCGTCCGCGTTGAAGAACGCGAGCGACCAGGTGTTCGTGCTCGAGTTGACCTGTTTCGTGGTGCCAAAGTGGCCATACCCGATGACCCTGATGGTGTACAGGCCGTTCAGGTATCTCGGTACAAAGCTGGCATCGAACGCGGCGGTGTTGATCGAGAAGACGAGCGACGTGATCAACGCCTGCGCCGAGAGATCGGTCGCGGGCGAACTCATCACCGCGGCCTGGGCTGCCGTGAAGATCTGCGTGCCGGCCGGGATGACCGTGCCGGCGGCGTTGATCACGTTCACCTGCACGGAGTCCATAACCTCGGTGCCCGGATTCACCGTGACCGAGACGTTGATCTGGCCACCCGTCACTGCCGGCGGAATCGGCACCGGGTTGTTCAGGTTGCCGGCGATAGTGACCGACGCAATCTGCAGAATGGCCGGAACGACCGTGATGGCCGACTGCACGACGACTTGCGCGCAGTTCGAGACGGTCGTGAGACCCGTCGCGCTCGCCTGGGCGCAAATGCCGGCGGTGCCGGCGGCAGCGCCGTTCACCAAGCCAGTCTGCGTCACACCAGCGACGCCACTGTTGGTGGTGGACCACGAAACGGTCGCGGTGACGCCCGCATCAGCGGAGACCGCGGCGGTCAACTGCACCGTCTGGCCGACGGTGATCGTCGCGGTCGCCGGAGCGACCACGATGCCGTGTAGCGTTGGCGGAATAACCGCCGGCGGCGTGACGTTGACCTTGTCGCCGCAAGCAGCGGCGACGAGCGCCGTTACCGCGACGAAAAGAGATGAACGAAGGACTCTCATGCGTAACCCCCCCTGAAAGTGAAAAAGCGGTTGTGCTATCCAGCGAAATATGCGGACGACAGGACGGATCGGCAACCCTCTATGAAAAGGGGTCGCGATCCGCCATGCCCGCCACAGTTCCGTTCGCGCACTGATTCGGCTGCGCGACCGGAGTTGAAAAGCTACCAGCCGGTACTCCGGCCGTCAAGCAAGAGGCCGGCCCCGGTCGTACCTATCGCGTAAAAGACGAATCGTCCAATCGAGGCGTAACGGCCCGGCAGAAACCGGCACGATGATGCGCGGTGAGACCGGCCTCGCGCAGGGCGGCGAAGTGTGCGCTCGTGCCGTAGCCCGCGTTGCGCCCCCAATCGTATGCCGGATACCGAACAGAGAGCGAAGCCATCAACCGGTCGCGCACGACTTTCGCCACGATCGACGCGCAGGCGACGCTGTAACAGCGGCGGTCGCCGCCCACCACGGCCCGGTGTGTGATCCCGAGGGTGCGGATGGGCTTGCCGTCGATCAGCACGATATCGGGCGAGACGCGGAGGCGCGTGAGCGCGCGGCGCATCGCGAGCACCGTCGCCTGATAGATGTTCAGCGCCCCGATCTCGCGCACGCTCGCGGCGCCCAGCGAGAGCGCAAGCGCCTGCGCGCGGATGAGCGCGGCGAGGCGCACGCGCTCCGCCGCGTCCAGCGCCTTGGAATCGTCGACTCCGGCAATCGCGCGCCGCGACGGCGGCATCACCACGGCGCATGCGACGACGGGGCCCGCCAGGGGGCCCCGTCCGACTTCATCCACTCCGGCGATCAGCCGCGCGCCTTCGAGACGCAACTCACGTTCTATGGAACTCCAACGCGGCATCGAGCTCCTGATCTAGGCGGCGGAACTCCACCGAGGCATCACGATCCGGCTTCGGGCTTCCGGCTACTGCGTCTCCGCCGCTCCAGTCACCGGAACGACGACGCGCACTTTCTTCTCCTTGATGCGCGCCGACTTGCCGGTGACGTTGCGCAGATAAAACAGCTTCGCGCGCCGCACGCGGCCGCGCCGCACCACCGCGATCTCGGCGAGCATGGGGGAGTGCACGGGAAAGATGCGCTCGACGCCGACACCATTGGAGATCTTGCGCACCGTGAAGCTCTCGGAGACGCCCGCCCCGCGACGCGAGA
>OCZT010004320.1_pt1 | contig 14349 bp, 12 predicted proteins | sample 1539031 | NCBI WGS metagenome assembly OCZT01 (sample SAMEA3539308, study PRJEB22396) | soil metagenome | biome: tundra; feature: field; material: soil | place: USA | collected 2010-05 | depth 0.15 m
TTTGGTGTTCATATGGCTAATCGTCCGCAGATTCCGCAGATTTTCGCAGAGGGGGGAAGCACGGCGGTCGCAGACCGCCGCTACAGTGGGAGACAGACGATCAGCGCAATCTGCGGATGCTTCCTGTTCGATTTTCATGCGGGTTCTTTCAGCGTGATGTCCATTTTGCAATGCGGGCAAGGAATTTTTTTCCCGATGGCGTGGGTGGGGAATTCGATATGTTCCTGGCAAAAGAAGCAGGTCATTTTCAGGAGATCGGGTTTGCGTAGGGTGATTGTGGCCTGACAATGCGGGCAGGGAATTTTCTGGCCGAGATTACGAGCCGAAAATGCAATGTGTCCGCCACAATGTATGCAGATGACTTTCAACGGAACTTCTTCCGGCCGGGCCAGAAGATTCCAGAGCCACAGGACGGTGCTGCCGGTGAACAAGTATAAAAACAGCAGGTGCAACAGACTGTTCGTGAAGCCGGTGGAAAGATTGAATGTATGCGCCAGCCTGCCAAGATAGCCAAGCGCCGTGTGAACGCCCTGCCATTGCAAGCCCAGCCGGTAAATAACCACAGTGGCGGCGAACCACAGGATAAAGGCCAGCTTGAAATGAGGCTGCCGCATAAAAATGCAACCGATTGCCACCGCCATTGCTGCCAGGCCTAAAATCCAGAAAAATAAATCCATGCGGATGGCAAACAAAGGATCGTGCGGCTGGACAATATCTGCGCTGGCGATATTGCCGAGGAACAGCGCGGTGGCGAAGGCGGTGAGTAACACCGCGACCGAATTTGTGAAATAGAGGGTAAGTTTGGATTGCATACCTTTCCTTATCAAAGTTCACTGATGATCCGATAAAAATTTGGCAAACTGCGTTGCCCGGTTGCGTTCAGTAGTGCCAGAAGCGAGAACGTGACCGGCATCGTCTTGAAGAAAAAGTGTAACGGCATTCCGTTCCTGAACCACCCGATCCTGAAATTCAGGAAGCCGTTTTATGGCATCTCCATCAGTCTTTCCATCCACGATCAGAATACGCTTGTTTTGCAGGATGGAAAGATCGGGAAGAGCACTCGGACTGAATAGGATTGCCCCTTTTGCCAGTGTTGGACGATCGTTAATCAACTGAGATAGATAGGAAGTTTCCGCGCTATTGGCATAAAGATAAACACGATTGGTATCAATATTTGGATTGCGGGCCATTATTTCATAGAGGCTGCTAACATCTTCAAGCCAAGTGCGCTCATGATTCCCGTCCCAAGTATGAAAAAATGGGCGGTCTACCACTGCCACATAGTATCCGCTCTGGGCGGCAATCTGGAAATAAGGAAACCAAATGTTTAGTTCTTGAGTAAGCAGAATCGGGTATTTTTGATTGGGTGAAACGTGAGGTGGTGCCCAAAGATGGTAAAATCGTTGCTCACCCAAAGAGTTTGTCAGCACCAGAGATGTGGATGGACAGCCGATGCTGTTTTTAAGCGGGCCGCTCGTGCTGGTGACGATACATTTGAAGGTGTCGGATTTGATGTCATATTCCCAGATGTCAGGTGTTTGGTCGTCTGGATTGCCGGAAAAAAACAACTGCCCGCCGCTCAAGGTGAGACTGAGAACACCTCCATGCCATGGAATTGTGATCGGCGTCGCCATGTCCCCGGTTTTGATGCAAAAGGCACTTCCTGCTAAATCGTTTGTCCGGTAGGCGTAGCTGCTTCCATGACCGTTCCAAATGGCTTTGCGGATGTAATCTTGCTGGCTGCCGATTCGCCCCAGATTAAAAGTGCGCTTGTCCTGCGGGTTGAACCAAAGCAGATATTGCCCAGCATCATCGCTGCAATTCAGCAAAAACTCATTGACGCCTTTGTCGTGGGTAAACTCCACCAACCGGTTTGTCGTAGCTTCCCAGATTTTTTCTGATGAACCAGAATCAAGGTTAAACAACCAAATTCCACCGTCCTCCCGCCAGGCAATCGAGTTGGCAGAAACCGTGATGAAATTATCCATATTGGTCGCTACATTCTCGAAGAATCGCTTGTGAACCCATGTGCCATCCGCTTGCTTCGTGACGACCCTGACCGAAGTGCCACTTGTTGAATAGGCAAACGATTCGGTAGAAAGCCAGCCAAATTGATTAAAGCTTTGATCCGCCACAACTTTGTTCAAAAGCTCGCCCGTGCGGCCATCAAAAATCAGGATCAACTCCTGGTCTTGTTTGTTTTCTGGTAAAGCACACGCAAACACGCTGTCATCCGGTGCCCAGCCCAGCATCGTGAACCGCCTCCAACTGCGCCCCTTTTCTTTCTGTTCACACAACAACCGTGGCTTCCCGCCAGCGGTATCACAAAAATAAATGCCAACACCCGCTTTGGTATTCTGGCAAAAAATCAGGCGCGTGTTGGCGCTGTTGGGAATCAAGTCCTGCTCGAACTGTGGAATGGAGCAAAGTTCCCGAACAACATTAGGTTCGTTGAAATATTGAGCGGCCATGACCAATACCCTCCAGCCCAAGACGAACAAAAATCCAACAAGAACAATCCAAATGGTGGATCGTTTTCTGGTGGATTCTATGGATAGGCTGGTCATGATTTTAGGGTCATAATCGAATGCCAATCAGAATTCATTGAGGCGGCCACGGTGGAGGTTGGCCAGTCGCAGCGGGGCGGGTTTTTGGCGGCACATAATTCAGATACCATGAAAATCCCCACAGACTCTCCAAGGATGCCCGTTCCGCGTGCCCGTCCATAAAAGCGAGATTGATGAATCCTGGGAGCGGCGTGGTGCCCGCCATGTTTCTGGGGACATTTCCGGGAGCGATGCCGTGGCGCGCAATGGTGATTTTTCCCATTTCCTGCGCAAGCGACCCTCTCGTCAAATCAATTGCCGAACCTGATGTTTCATCCGGCCACGCGTCCGCCCAGATGGAATCGCAGAAAAATGGAGTCATGGAAGTTTTTTGCACGGCGGAAAACTTCTTGAAAAATTTTACACCGGAATCCGGTAAGCCTGTGTAAAGCCACCCGTTCATCGCATAGCTACCTGAATACATCTTATTCGGATCCACCAAGGATTGGAAACGCCAGGCGCTGTTCATGTCTTTGGCATACCACCAAGTATTGGTGACGATTTGCGATGCCATCGGACAGAGGAGAACGGCGTTCGCATTGCCGTAATCCTTGCTCAGTGGAGCAAGCCAGATGTCGCCAGCCCTTTGTTTGCCCAAGTCGTCCACATAAGAAAGTGCTGTATCGAAATCGGTCGAATATAATGTGCCGGCGAGGCCAAGTTGACGGAGATTATTCACGCAGTGAATATCATGGGCCTTTCGTTTGGCGGCGGAAAGGACGGGCAACAGCAGGGCCGCCAGTATGGCAATAATGGCAATCACCACCAGCAGTTCAATGAGCGTAAAGGCCGCACGCCATTGAAGCTTGGAATCAAACTTGTTTGTCCGAGTTGCCGCCAAGGTAACGATGTTCATATTTGTTCGCCTTTCACTTTTCCACCTACGCCTGAAGTTCCGGCGTGACCACGCCGGAACGCTTTTGAGTTTCTGCTCCCAACTCCAGCAAAATCCAAAACACCGCCGCCGTTGCCAGCGTGAACAACCCGCCATCAAACCAAAACGCCACCAGCAACGCCAAAGCTCCGGCACGACAGGCAGTTTGATGTGACAAGTGACAAGTGGTGGATGATGAGGCTGGCGGGTTCCCCCTCATCCGTCCTGCGGGCACCTTCTCCCCCACTGGGGGAGAAGGCTGGGATGAGGGGGCCAGCCCCACAGCCAGATAAGGGCGCGGACTCTTGCGATAACACAGCCCCACATAACCGACAAAACAAAGCAACCCCGGCAAGCCCAGTTCCGTTCCCAGCATCAAATAGCTGTTCATGGTGAGCGCCGCCGCGCCGCCTTCAGGTGGCGAATAATTTTTATCATAGACGCCGACCGCCTTGTTCCAGCCCACGCCCAGCGGATGATCCCGCATCATTTGGAATGCGCCGTGCCACGCAGACACCCGGTGCTGCGCCGATGGCCGGCTCAAATCCAGACGCTTGACATACCACGCATCCGTGTCCGCCGTGGAATGCCAGAAAAAAACCACCGCCGCCGCCGCCACAAAAATTCCCGGCAAAATAAACCGCCAGTTGAACTTGCCACGCGCTTTTGCCAGATATAGCAAACCAACCGCCGTCCCCACCCACGCCCCCCGGCTGTAACTGAAAAACAAACCCACGGCCATCATCCCCACCGCGATAAACAAAAAAATGGGGAGCGCACGCGCCCCGCGTGCAGCCAACGACGCCTCGTCGCTGGCATTTCCCAGGTTCGACGCGGGGCGCGGCGAACGGCAGCCGGGGCGGCTGCGCTCCCCGACCAATAGCCCCGCCGCCAGCACCACTCCCGCCCCCATCAACATTCCATAAATGTTTGGATTATCCCAAAGCCCCATCCATCGCGGGCCGTGATAAAAATTATCCGTCATGTCCAGATGCCACCACGACGCAAACGTCAAGAGCACGACCAAACCGATCAAGAAAGTGACGAGTGACGAGTGACAAGCGACGTGAGCCGCATTGATTCCTCCCTTGTCGCGCCGTAGTAAAACGAAGGCGAATTTGCCCAGCGTCACGCCCGCCAGAAGAATGACGGCATCCGTCGCCCGCGAAGACTCTGCATAGCCGATGAAATATGCGGATATGATGATGAGTAGCAGGCCGATCAGCGGCCAATCCGCCCGGCTGAACGTCAGGAAAACAAAAGAACCGCACCAGATGCCAAGGAAAACCGCGAGCACCCATTGCTCTTGATATAATGTTCCTTCAAACTCGCGAAAAACTCCGCAATGCCGATGTAACACAAATTCAAAAATGAAAAGTGCCGAAACTGTCAACAGCAACACGGGTTTGATGAGTAGTTTCATTGTTCCACAACCGACGGTATTCGGTTCAAGGAACATCCCAAACAATTCCGCCAACGCAAGCGATGACCCCTTCTCGCCAGCGGGACTGCCGCTTGGCAACGCCTTGATGCTGCCGCACCTTTTCATAAATTTAACGGCAGAACATGACTTGCGTTTCCGCATTCAGATTTGCGCCTTACCGACTTCCTCGCACCGAAGCACAAGGAAGTCGGCCAGCCACACGGCATTGCCCTGATAGCTGAAATTTAATCGGCGCAGTTGAGAAGACGGTTCCGCAATTCTTCAGGATTACGCGTTACTTTTCATGCCTACAGATGAGCCGGCACTTAGTTACTACAGCCTCCGACTTCGACATCGATCGCCTTGCAAGTAACGGGTATATTTGTAGACTCCACCACCGTGGAGGTGCATCCGAGATTTCCATCATAAAAATATCGAATTTGCGTGCATGTCGATGAATACGGTGTTGTTGAGCAAGCATAATCCGACTGCGGCCCACTGCATGTATGTGTCTGGTCGGTGCAGTCAATTTCCACACAGCTGTTTTTTTTGCTGGCGGTTTGTGGCGTCCCACAAGGCCCCGAAGCCTTACCAGAATCTACGCAAGGGATGTCATTGCCGCCAGCAAAAGCAGTTGAACTACCGCACAATGCAATAGCCGCTGCAACCAGCATTTTATTTTTTATATTTTTTATATTTTTCATTTGTTTTGTTTGTTTTGTTGTTGTTGTTTTATCTTCCCCAATACTAACTTCCCAAGCAGGAACAAGCTCGGCAACGCAAGCAGAATCCAGATTAGGTATTTCCTGGGTGCTTTCTGCGGCGAAACCAGCCCATGACCAATCACCGCTTCGTCGTAAAGTGTGGATTTAGATTCATATTTAAATCGGTTACTGATATACTGACTGTTGGCCGCGAGCCATAGACCGTTCGTAATCGTGTATGAAAACTTTGCGATTCCCTGTGATTGAAGGTGCCTATCAAATACCAGAACGTGTCCTTTGGGCGGAAGGACTGGAACAACACCCTCTGGCAACAAACTAACATTCTTCACCATACATCGGTAAACGTGAACTCGTTGCAGAGAAGGCTTGTCCCCGCGCACAAGGGCCAGTGGAGCAAATGATCGGAATTCAAAATTGAGTGGAAAAAGAACGCCATTGATGTTCGTCGTCTGGTGCCAAATCCCTATCGCATTTGTGAATCCATGATCATAAGGGGATGGATAAACAAACCACCTTAATTTACCAGTCTCTGTGTCGAGTCCGAAATGCGACCCGGACGTCGTAAGTATCAACTGACGGTCTGACTGCTGATCTGCATTTGTTGACCAGAAGTAATTGCTAAAGAAGTTTGTATTGTAGAAAACTACGAGGTCCTCGAAATCGGACACTTTTACAGTTCCACTCTGTTCTTTCAAAACACATCCTGAGGCAAAAGCAGTCCAGAGCGATTGGAGCACCCTATCCGTTGGCGGTGGAACCACACCAACAAAAATTTCGCCGAGTGCCGTCGGCAATTCACCTCTCACGCCTTCATATTTCTCCTTCCAGACCAATTTGTTGCCCTCCTCACTCTGAAATTGAATACGATGTATATTCGTTCCGTCGCAACTCGCTATCGCCGCGTAATTTAGTATCCCAGGATTTGCATAAAATGCCCGGTTGGTATAGTTGATTGTCCACCGGCAACCATCCACTTGCGCTTCAAAGTCATATTGCTCCTCATATTCGGGCGGACCATCCCCAATTCCGGACTTATAATCATAAGTTCCGCTCAAAACGACCGCAGGTTGGCCGTTCGCCCAGTTAGTAGTCAAACAGAGACGAAAACAAACAACTGCGAGTAAAATTAAAGAAATTCGTCGAAACATATGCTTGGTTAAATAGATATTCTTCCACAGGATCGTTTTCTTGAAACTGATAATATTGATTGAACAGCGAATGAAATAATAGCAATGAGTGAGAAAACAATGAGAAGCGAGAGAGCAACCTCATCGGCCGCGTGCGGTGTTATGTGCAACCAGTCTGAAGCACGTCCAAGACATGGACAAGGCGACTGGACTCCGAGCGCCACCCCCCCAATTCTATAGACAGAAAACATGAAACAAAGGGACAGCAATCCATATCTTGCCACCCAAGATTGAGGGCGCAAAAAAATAATCACAGCCAGCACAATTTCAATTCCGCCAGCTAGCAAGATCAAGGTTCTATTGGTGAGAAAACTCAGAACAGGATCGAAATGCGAAAGATAAGCAACTCCAGAATAGGAACTTATAATTTTTACGATGCCTACAACAACCAGCAGACCAGCCGCCAAACGCATTATAATTCTGTTCAATTTGAGAAGCATTTTAGTTAATGGTCAAAAGTTGAGAGTTGAGAGCCGAAATGAAAAAAACGATGGTGACGGCGGCGGGCACCGGTTGTAAAAAATTTCATTCATCATAGAGAACTCTGCAAAACCGGCGTAGCGGCTCCTCGGCAGAGAGCCGCATTCTTCAGTTTTCTGGAATTTACGGCACTCTGCCGAGACACCGCTACGGTTATTTGGCGGATTTATTTTCATTTTGCAGGCGCGACAGGCGGCGGCGTTGGCGGCGCTGAACCGCCGCTTGGCGGAAAAGAATTGAGCCAGAATTCATTGCGCACTCCGGCGTTGGCGGGGTCGGTGGCCGGCCATTGCAAATCGGCGGCGTTCTGGATGCCATTGCGCGGTTGACAGGTTGATTTGCCAGCACTCATTTCAATGTGTCTATAAGACCATCAAAAATCAGCCATTAGAAGCACAATCAAAGACCAAAACGCGACATTTTAGACCAAAATGCGACATTCAAGGATTTTGCACGCGGATCGGAGCCGTTTTATCCGTGGGGCAGCATCCCCAATGCCCTTTGTAATCCCGCGATAAATGGGTGGAGTGTTTGTAATCAAGGCTTCCCGCCGTTTCCTTGACGCTGGAACCACCCTGAATCAGTTCATTCGCCCGTTGCTGCCGCTGTTCAGAAAGCCAGACCTTCGGGCATTTACCCATTTCGTCCAGAAAATACCGCTCCAGCGTCCGCAAGGAGACGCCGCAGTTCTTCGCCAGCGTGGCGGCGCACCAGTTCGCCGCTAGCGCCAGTTCCGGCCACTTTTGAATATGGTTTAGCTTTGTATTCATAGTTTATCTTCCATCTGGACTGCCCGGATACCCCACCTTACAGATCCACCCAATGATACGCTCCAAACACTTGACGTTTCGGGGACGCCACGTTTTTACGCCTGAACAAAAAGACTTCCAAAAACTTTCTCGAATTATTTTTATTTATTGCCCGCATACAACTTACTTCTACGAATGAATACGTTGGAAAAAAACGAATCTTTCAAAAAACTTTAGCTTTTTTTCGTAGCATCACTCACTTTTGGACGTTCGCTTCGTATTTTCAGCCGGAACGTCATTACTAGCGCCACCGCATCAAAGATATTCATGCGGGAATCCTCACTCATCCACACTTGGCGTTTCGGCGGCAATTGAGAACTCAATTGCTCCGGGACACGGTTGGCGATGATTTCAGCCAGCGCGTGTTTTTTCCCCTGACCATCGGGGAGAAAAGTGTTCATCACCTGGTCGCGTGAAAATCATCAGGTATCTGGGCTATGACCCGTTCCAGAAATTGCCGAAATAATTTTCAAAATAGCCAAAGGCAACGAACCATCATTCGTTGCCTTTTTGTGAAAATCGGGCCTCCGGCAATGAAGGCTGGCGTTGCAACTTCCGCTTGGATGGTGCAAGATTTGGTCACAATGGCAGACGTATGGGCGAGCGAATTGAAAATTTGCGCACGGCGATTGAAACCATGCACAGATGCAAAGTGGCGCATGAGCGATCTGTCCCCGTCGTGGAAATGTTCGGAAGCAAAACCGTTTGGGAAGGCGTCGTTAAATCGTTTGCGTTCACAGGCCACGCCAAAGAGAAACGCTGTTGCGCATGAAGTTATCAGGACAAAGGCGAAACGCAATACGTCACGGCATTGGAAATCCCGTCCGTCGTTTCACCGCAAACCGCCATGCGCGCCAGCATCGTTGCCGCCTCTAAAAAGTGAACGATGCAAGCCAAATCACAGAAACAGGATTTCAAATTAGGCCACTGCCTGTCAAGATGCACCCTGGCCGAAGGGTCAACTCATTTTCATCTCTAATCTTTTGACTTCTTCTGTAATCATCTCGGTCACGCGATGCTTGGCCAAATAAACTTGGTCAATGGAAATACCGAAAGCTTTGGCGACGTCCTCGGCTGGCCACTCCTTGTTCACGTAGAAATCGAAGATTTGGTATTTTTGCGGGTCAAGACGGCGTCTCACTTTGTCAATGGCGGCATCAAGCAGGTTCTTTTGCCATTCGGCATCCCACAGAGCGTCCAGACATTCGCTGACAGGATCCATCATTTTGCCCGTCATGCGGGCGCCAGCGTCGGTGTCATCGAATGAATCATGTGCGGCCAGCCGCCGGCGTTTTCGCAACTGGTCGGTGATGCGCCAGCGGGTCATGTTTAAGAGCCATGCTTTGAAGGAGCCGATGGTCCGGTCATACTCGAAAGTGGGCATATGCTTGGCAACCGAGATCATTGTTTCCTGCACGACTTCCTGTGCTTCGGCCTCGTTCAATCCGGCCTTGAGGGCGCCGCTATAAATGAGTCTCCAGTAAGTGTCGAAGAAATCCTGCCAGCTTGATTGATCCTGCCAGTTTTTGAGGCGCTGGAGCAGGGTCGTGCGTGTGGCAGTCAATTCGTCGTCGGTCTTTACCATGAAATAAGTAATGTATCTTTATACGGCAGTTTGCAATAAAATAGAAACTAGAATTTAGATCAGAATGAGCCGAAAATTGTTGCCGCCCTATATTAAACAATGCAGAATGACAAATAACCGAGGCGACGCTTGAATTCATTTGCTAAATTGAGCCGGGAAATTTGGCTGGTCGTGATTTTTTTATGTTTCGCGACTTGGACGTGGAATTCCTGCGCCCAACCCGTAACCGGCGCTCAAACCACAAACGAAGTTCAAATTGTGGAATTCCAAGGCTCGGCGGAAATCTCCTCCGCCAGCGCAACAACATGGATGCCAGCGCAAACCAACCAAATCCTGCATCCATTTGACCGGTTGCGCACCGGCGCAAACAGCCGGGTTGCACTTCGTTGGTCCGATCAAAGTGTCATTGCTTTCGGCGCTTCAACGGAACTCGAAGTTCTCCCGCCGCACTCGCCCGGCGACCAATGCGGCCTGCATTTGATCCGTGGAATTTTTTCCTTTTTTCATCGCGACCAGCCGGGGCGTATCCAAATCATCACTCGCGGAGCCGTCGCGGGTGTCGAAGGCACGGAATTTGTGATGGCCGTGGATGACACAGAACAAACGACCCTTTCCGTGATTGACGGCAAAGTTCGGTTTGGGAATGAACAATCCACGCTCGTCCTCACCAACGGCCAGCAGGCGGTTATTGAATTGGGACAAGCGCCCGTTCGCACCGCCGGCTTCATCGCCAATAACATTTTGCAATGGTGCTTTTATTATCCCGCCGTGCTCGACCCGGATGATTTGCAACTCACGCCTGAGGAACAAAAAATTCTTGGCGAATCCCTCGACGCTTATCGCACGGGCGATTTGCTGGCAGCGTTGAAAAAATTTCCGGCGCAACAGTCCAGTTCTGAAGCCGGGAAAATTTATCACGCCGCGCTGCTGCTTTCCGTCGGCAATGTGAGCGATTCTGAAAAAATCCTGTCTTCGCTGTCAGACAATCCTGAACGCAACCAGCGGCTGACGGCGGCACTGCGCGAATTAATTGCCGCCGTGAAACGACAGACCATTTCTCCCGTTCCCAATCCGCAGCTTGCCTCGGAATTTCTTGCAAGCTCCTACTATGAACAATCGCGCGCCGTTCGTGAAACTTCGCTGGAATCCGCGCTGAATCTGGCGAAGCAAGCCACGATCAATTCACCGAATTTTGGTTTTGCGTGGGAACGCGTGGCGGAATTGGAATTCAGTTTCGGCCACAGAGTCAATGCGCTGGAAGCATTGGACAAAAGTCTCGCGCTTGCGCCGCGCAATGCCCAGGCGCTTGCGTTGAAAGGCTTTCTCCTTGCCGCGCAAAATCAAACGCGCGAGGCCATCGCCTGGTTTGACCGGGCGCTGGCCACCGACCCTGCGCTTGGCAATGCGTGGCTCGGTCGTGGCCTTTGTCGTATCCGTCGCGGCGACGCGACCGGCGGACGCGAAGATTTGCTGGTGGCCGCAACGCTCGAACCGCAGCGGGCCGGGTTGAGAAATTATCTGGGCAAGGCTTACTCGAACGCAGGCGATTTCGCACACGCCGCCAAGGAACTTGAACTCGCAAAAAAGCTGGATCCGAACGACCCGACGGCGTGGCTTTATTCCGCCTTGCTCAATCAGCAGAAAAATTTGATCAACGATGCCATCCACGATCTGGAAAAGTCCGAGGCATTGAACGACAACCGGAGCGTTTATCGCTCGCAACTTTTGTTGGACCAGGATCAAGCCGTCCGCAGCGCCAATCTGGCGATGATCTACAAGGACGCGGGGATGACGGACATGAGCCTGCACGAGGCCGCGCGCGCGGTGAACTACGATTACGCGAATTATTCCGCACATCTTTTTCTCGCGAACAGCTACAACAACCTGCGCGACCCGAACGACATCAACCTCCGCTACGAAACCCCGGCGGAAAACGAATACCTGCTCGCGAACCTGCTCGCGCCGGTGAGCGCCGGGCCGCTTTCGCCGGTGATCTCGCAGGGGGAATATTCCAGCCTGTTTGCGCACGACGGTTTTGGCGTCGTTTCCAGCACGGAGTATTTGAGCCGTGGAGCGTGGACGCAATCGGGCGCGCAGTTTGGCGTGTTCGGAGACTTCAGCTATGACTTCGAAGCATTGTATCACTCCGACCCCGGCCAGCGGGCGAACGACGACATCCAGCAACGCCAGCTTTCCCTCACGCTCAAGCAGCAGCTCACGGCGCAGGACAGCGTTTATTTCAACATCCAGCAGTATGAGGCGAACTTTGGCGACGTCGCGCAGTATTACAATCAGAACATGGCGAACCGGGATTTTCGTGTGAATGAATCGCAAGACCCGAACATCAGCCTCGGCTTTAATCACGAATGGAGCCCCGGCGTCCACACCTTGTTTTTGGCGACGCGGCTTGAAGACACCGCTTCGTTCACCAATCCGACCGCACCGACATTGCTGACATTTACACCCGGCGGACTGCCGCCAACATCCGTGCAGGGGCTGACGATGCAGGAACATTATGTGAACCGGTTGACGCTCTATTCCGGCGAACTGCAGCAGATTTGGGAAACGGCGGAACACACGACCATCATCGGCGGGCGCGTTCAATACGGCCAGTTTGACACGGACACCTTGCAGGATATGCCGTCAACTTTGACTGGCGCATTTGCAACCCCGGCTGCGCAACAGGACGTTGACACCGAGTTCACGCGCTTCAGCGTTTACGGTTATCACCAGTGGCAGATCTTCGAGCCGTTGCAATTGATCGGCGGGGTGACCTACGACCACATCACCTTTCCGGAAAATTTCCGCACCGCGCCCGTTTCCGGGAATGAAACGACGAAGGATCAAATCTCCCCCAAGGCCGGCATCATCTGGACGCCGCTGGCCGGCACCACCGCACGTTTTGCCTACACCCGTTCGCTCTCCGGCGCGACCATTGACCAGAGCTGGCAGTTGGAACCCTCGCAGGTCGCGGGCTTCATCCAGAACTACCGCAGCGTCATTCCGGAATCCATCGCGGGCGGGAACGCCGGGGCCACTTTTGACACCTATGACCTTTCTCTTGAGCAGAAATTTTCCACCGGCACCTACCTGTCCGTGGCCGGCCAGATACTCGACTCCAGCGTTGACCGGGTGGACGGCGCTTTTGACTATAATTTCTTTAATCCACCAGCCGTCCCCTCCGGCCTGAAGGAAAATCTGGACTACTCCGAAAAATCCCTCCTGTTCACCGCCAACCAGTTGCTTGGCAAACAATGGGCCGTGGGCGCGCAATACCGCGTGAGCGAGGCCGTGCTGAACGACAATTATGTGAACGTGCCAAGCTCGCTTCTCGGCGGTTTTGTGAATTTCACGCCGCGCACGCGCACGGAGGGGACGCTCAACCAGTTGACCCTGTCCGCCAACTACAACCATCCCTGCGGATTTTTTGCCGAGGGCGAAGCCCTGTGGTTCGGCCAAAGCAACGCGGGCTACACGCCGGCGGAACCGGGCGACGACTTCTGGCAGTTCAATGCGTTTGCCGGCTGGCGTTCACCGCGCCGGCGGATGGAACTGACCCTTGGCCTGCTGAACATTGCCGGGCAGGATTACAAGCTCAACCCGCTGAATGTTTATAACGAACTGCCGCGCTCACGCACCCTGATGGTGCGCCTGCAATTTAATTTTTAGCGGGAACGGATTAAATCAACTCGCTCTGCTTCTCCGGCTTGGCTTCACGTTGCGCTTTGGCGAAGGGATTCATTTGCGGCGGCGCTTTCACGCGTTCTTTGCCGCTTAACAAACCTTCAATCGTCAGAATCTGGATTTTGGGATAATTCTTGTCGTGCCAGAGTTTGGATTCGTAACGGCCCGCGTCCGCCGCCTCTTCGCGCATCGGCTTCGTGGGTTTTTCCAGCGTGATTAAAATGCCGGCGGCAAATTTCTGGTTGTTCACGTCGCCGGGCAAGGTCGCCACGTCGTTGCGCTGGACGCCGCCGCCTTTGACCTGCACGAGGATTTTTTGGCGGGGACGGCCTCTTCTTTTTCCGAGGAGCGCACGCGCCCTCGCGTGCTTGATTGAGCGCCTCGCTCAATCGTTTCGGATGCGGCGGACGAGGCGTCCGCCGCGACACGCGAGGCGCGTGTGCTCCCCGAGACGTAATTGTAAAAATACAGCATCCCGGCCGGAGACGAAAACGCGGCAGGTGAAAACGGGTTCGCGGCGGCGTTCCAGAAATTGCGGCAAGAGGAAAGAATTTCGCGGGAGGCGAAATCCATTTCCCCGCGCCGTTGGTAATTTCAGGTTTGTCATGGGCAAGCCTTTGAAATTGTTTGGTGTCGGTTTGGTGTCAGGGTTTGAACCCGTCCAGAGTGATGGGATAGGCGTTCGTCGGGACGTTGTTGGTGAAATAAATCGTGAACCGATAAACCGGGCTGATGGCCGGCCTCGCAACGGTCACGCCGGTTTGATTGCAACCGTTATCGCCATAAGCGCCGAAATATTGAATCTTTGTATTCGTCCGGTTGGTGTCGGAAGCGATGAAGACGGTGTTGCCATTGCTGGTGTCAGGCGCCCAGCCCCAGCCTCGTTGAGTCGTCTTGGTAAAATTGACATATCCGGCATAGTGGCCGGGGCAGGTTCCGGTTCCGCCGCTGCCGGGCAGAGGAAAGCCAAACACAA
>OCZT010004321.1_pt1 | contig 14349 bp, 16 predicted proteins | sample 1539031 | NCBI WGS metagenome assembly OCZT01 (sample SAMEA3539308, study PRJEB22396) | soil metagenome | biome: tundra; feature: field; material: soil | place: USA | collected 2010-05 | depth 0.15 m
AAAATATGCGCTGGTTACTTTGTGTATTGGAGTGGGGCAAGGGTTTGCGGTGGTGATTGAGAGGTGCTGAAATTTCAAGAAATTGCATGTGACAGTGAGAAGTGCTATGAAATATATTTTTTCGCGAATAAAGAGTTACCTGCAATTCTAAAATGAGACAATTACTTTACATATTCCTCCTTTTCTCGACAGTAAATCCTTCTTTTGGACAGGCAGACAGTTCTTTACACTTGCAAGAAGACAAGAAGAAAGCATCGGATTATATTATCTTAAATGGATATAGAGAAGATACAATTTGGTGTGAAGTAACTAAAATAGAAAATAACCAAATCTATTATACGACTCCTAATAAAGATGAATGGGTTAAGGATTTTCAGGATATATGCAATTTGAATGGAAAGGTAATTCATTGTGAAAGGACATACATGCCTCCCAGTAACCAATGGGAATATATCGGTCATTTCGATCATGGGTATGCTAGGGTTTGGAATGAAACACGAGGAGCATATATAGACTCTACCGGAAAATGCGAATCTGATTGTCCCTTTAAAGACATAGGGAGATTTCATAATGGATATACTTGGGCGAGCAATGATGATGGCGAAATAAATATAATTAATAAAAAATGTGAAATAAAATTCTCAAGAAAGTATAATATGTCAGAACATGGAGTTGCCTTTTTCGATAGTATTATTGTTATATATGGGTTAAATGATTTGAATAATGATGGGAATATGGATGGTAGTTTTGGTGCTATTGATTATAATTTCAAAATTGTAATTCCATTTATTTATGCAAATATCCTCAACTCAAGTTCTAACCGTTATTATTTTGTAAGCAAATGTTACTTGAAAAATGACGAAGGAGAGTGTCAGAGTGGGTATGGTATTTATGATGTTGTTGATAAGAAAGAAATAGTTCCGTGCAGATTTAAGGGGAGTGTTTCTGGACAAGGTAATTCTGATGGGACAGGATTTATAAATACTTTCGAATTTGAGGATGCTTTTTTTAAAGAAATGGAAAAATTAAAAATTACATTACCTGATACAGATGAAATTAGTGACCAAATTAATGGAGTCTTTAAATGGTAATAGTCCATTATACCAGCTGGCGCGCGTTTGTAACGCGTGCAAGTGGCAAGCCGTCTTAGACGACAAATGAAAAATAATTACATATCCCAAGCAGAGAGGATAAAACAAAAATCCCCCTCCGATGTTCATCGGAGAGGGAATTCTTGTTCATTAATCCTTCACTCTAAACCACAATGATACTCATAGGCTCCGCCCAATCGGTAGGTCCATCAATGGTGATCAACCGGTGCCTGAAATAATACCGCTTTGCAATTTCCAATCCGCTGATGGTGGTGGTTGATTGGACTGTGGGTTCGGCATTGATCCAACTGTTTGCATTATTAGGATCAGGTGTGTACTGCCATTCGTGCGTACCGCGCCTTATGCTCTCGCCAACAAGGTCAACTGTTCCGGGCAGTGTGCCAGAGCTGACACTGAAAATGTGTTTTTGCGGAGGGCTGAAATTTTTCACTTCCATTCCTGCACTCAGAATAATTGCCTCCGCTCCCGTAATGGAATTCACCGGGTCGTTGGCAACATCCTCCACATAATGCCCCAGTGCGCTGAGCAGCGTTTTCAGCAACTCCTTGTTCTGGTTCATGGTGGCAGTTTGCCCTGGCCCCGCGCCTTGCGCATTATTAAATGAACTTTGCAATGCGGTGACGGCATTTGTAACTTTCACCAAAGCCGGGTTAGGCGTGGAGAAAAAAGTGTTGCCTGTCATTTTTGTAACCACATGGGTTCCGTAACTCATCAGCTGCGGAACTGTCATTGCGTCCAGTCCCATTTTTACTTTCTTTTTCATAATATATAGTTTTTGTTTTGCACTTCTCTTTTTATTGGTTAACCTTTTACTGCGGGTGAGAAGTGCTTAGCCGCAGGCATGAGGTAACAGCGTTTTTGTCTTTGTTGTTATTTGCAGTTAACACTCAGACAGGCGCTGTTAAACCTAAAACGAAGGATTATTATGTTGTATTATTCTTTTAACATAACTTAACATTTCAGCCATGAGAATTGAGAATTATTAGGATAGAAATGAAAATTTTTGAATCAGATTTCAAGCTTACTAAAAATTCTTACAATTTTATATTTCCCCGGATCAGTTTGATGCAATCGGATTTCCGCTTGCCAAGGTTTGACATCAAAATGCTGCAGGAGCATTTCCTGATGATACAAGAGAAAATCCGGCTGTCATAGTTTGATATCAATTTGGTAAAGGAGGAAAGCCTTTTACCTCAAAACGATATCAAGTTAACGCTGGGGGATTTCCGGTTGAAAAAAATTGATGTGATGGTAATGCAGGAGTATTTCCTCCCGCTGCAACAGGAGATCAAATTTATGCATGAGGATTTCCGATCACTACAAAATTATATCATATTAATACAAGAGCATTTCCTCCTGATGCAACAGGGGATCAGGTTAACTCAGGAGGATTTCATTTTGTTCTGTTCTATGAACTGTGTCATCAAAAACTTTAAAGAAATAAATTATTTTCTATTGAGATGTACCAATTGGTTTTACATGTTTAAAAAAAATGATATGAGGGCAATCATATTGGGGTTTGAGAAAGAATAAGATGGTAACTGAGAAAGAACAAGCCAATAAAAATGTTTTTAATATATATAATATCTAAATTTGTCTCATACAACATGAGTTGTTTGCACTTAAAAATGTTCAGACATAAATAATTCAATACCAATTTTATGACGAACAAAAATATTTTATTCACAGCATTTTTTCTGATAAGCTATTTATTATCCTTTGCTCAGGATGAAATAGCTTTTATCTCCAACAGAAATAATGATCCGGATGCCTGGTTGATTTATAAAATGGATGCCGAAGGCAAAAACCAAAGGCAGCTGCTGGACGACATTGTTACATGCGGCCCGATTTTAGGAACACCTACAGGAGACAAAATTGCTTTCATCCTGGTAAAGCAAGGGCTGCATACGATCAACAAAGACGGAAGTAACTTAAAACGTATTTCCAAAACCGGGGAATCTCCAACCTGGTCGTATGACGGGCAAAAACTTCTTTATGTGGAAAGAGACGGCAAGGAGAGTGACATCTATCTCTATGACTTTGCAATTGGCAAGCGAATTAAAATAACAAATGACGGGCACAGTCATTCTCCCTCCTGGTTTCCTGACAATAATAAATTTGCATTTTACTCTGAGAGCAACGACACCTGCGGCATTAAAACGATGACGATTGACGGTAAAAACAAGAAGCATATATCTCCACCCGAACAATGTTATTATAATCCGCAGGTTTCTCCACAAGGAGATAAAATTGCGTTTGTTTCCCTGGACTGGAAAAAAGGGCCGCAGTTGTTTGTAACTGATACCAGCGGAAATAATTTTATTCAACTGACCCGGTCTTTTAATATTCGTCATCGGGATCCGGGCTTTTCCGTTGAAGGCAACTGCGATCCTGTTTGGTCGCCTGACGGTTCAAAAATTGCTTATGTTACCTGGGAAGACGGCAATCCTGACATTTGCACCATCACTGCTGACGGCCAGGACAAACAGAAATTAACAAAAGACACCAGCCGGGACGAAGACCCAAGTTGGTCTTATGACGGTAAGTACATAATTTATTCTTCTGCTTTACATCAAATATTCAGAATGAAAGCAGACGGAACGGAAAAAACCAATCTGTCAAATTACCGAGGCGATCAAGGTCAGCCGATATGGATAAAGAACTAAGAAGAACCGGTGATGATGCCTTCTTGTTTAAATTTCAGTTTTTGATCGTTCTCAAACAACTACCCGGATTGCATTCCTTCCTTCATTTGTAAATTGTAAGCGTCACACCTGCCGTTGATAATTTCATATCCGGTTAATAAAATTAATAAACTACTTTCTTTAATAATAATACTTTTGCTTCGCATTGGTTCTCCGATGAACATCGGAGTGAAAAGGGAACCCTGTTAAAATCAGGGGCAGTTCCCGCTGCTGTAAGTTCCTTGAATTAAGAGCCCCCTCCAACCTCCCCCTTTAGGGGAGGCAAATACGGAAGGAGCCTAATTTACTTTGATGATATACCACTGTACTTAAATATCGGTACGGGAAGGTGTCAAAGTTGAACAAGCCAGAAGACCTGCCAGTGTAAAATTTGCTGAATCCACTCAGCACATTCAAAGTTTCGGGAAGAAAACTTTAGTTGAGAAATGCATTCTCTGCTATTCTTTTCCTTCCTATCCTGAATGTAAAACACGAGATAAACTCTGCTTATTTATTAGCGGTGGAACTTTTGTTGAGCAGAAAAAAACAAAATAACATGTTAAACTCATTCACCCATGTGCAATCCCGATCGTTTTCGGAAAACACAAAAATCAACAAGGAAGCAACAGCCGGCATCCCGGCATCCTTGCAAAATCTCCTATCTTTGCCCGATGTAAACCGGACTCCGTATTTTAAATTGGAGCGACAACAAAAAATCTTTTTTAAAATGATGCGAAAAACTTTACTCATCCAATTCATGCTTATTTTTTTCATCTCATCCTCTTTTTCTCAATTGAGAATGAAAAACCGTTCGGCATGGAAATCTTCATCCAGGCCGGACTCTGCTGCCATCGTTACACATCAAACAACTGAAGTTCCGGATACTTCTACAGCAAAGCAATTGAGTGAAGTGATCGTATCGGCAACACGCACTCCCAAAAAGCTGGATGACATTGGCAGAAGCGTTTCCCTGATTTCAAAAGAAGACATAAAAAATTCAGGTGCAAATTCTGTGGCTGAAGTTCTTTCTCAATACGAGGGTATTTACATCACAGGCACACAGCAGACCTTCGGAGCCAATCAAAGCATGTTCATGCGCGGATCAAACAGCAACCAGTCGGTGGTGATGATAGATGGAGTTCCTGTTTCTGATCCGTCCACGCCCAATGCTGCCATTGATCTTTCCGAGTTATCTCTTTCAGATATTGATCACATCGAAATTGTGCGCGGCTCACACAGCACGCAGTATGGTTCATCTGCCATTGGAGGCGTGGTGAATATTATAACTTCAGGAAAACAAAAAGAAGGAATGAACATTAGTGCATCCGGAACTGCGGGTTCTTTCGGAAAAGAAACGTCTTTGATGTCCGAAAAAATAGGTCTTAATTACACGTGTAAGGATGGATTCTATGCCAGCATGAACATGTTGAATATGAATGTGAACGGCATTAACGGTACAATTGATACTACAGCCAATGCAAACGTATCGAAAAACAATAAAAGCATGGATCGTTTTGATTACGGAGGAAAAGTTGGTTTTCAAAATAACAGGTGGGATATGCATGTTGGTTATAAGAAAGTTAACACCAATGCAAATATTGATAAAGGAGCATTCCAGCCGGATAATGCACGCACGCTTGATTTTACGCGCGATATGGTTTCGTATGGCGCAACCTGGAAATACGACAGCACGTTTTCTGTTTCATTTAACGGTGGTTATTCTTCCATGACACGTAAGGATATTGATGATTCATCTGCTTATAGCCTGCATCAGTATAGCAAAGGAGTTTATACAGGGAAAACATATACTGACGAACTGCAATTTCAATTTAAGGAGAAAGGATATAGTTTCATATTCGGAGGAAGTAATTCGGAGCAATTTATGAGCTCGCAGAATTATTCCTATTATTATGGAAGTATTTCTTCCTCAAATCTCGACTCGCTCAATCTTGCTTCGCGTACCAACAGTATGTTTTTGCTTTTGGATCTGAATGGCGAATTAGTTTCTGAAAAAGCAAAAGCGTTCTCGCTTGTTCTTGGAGGACGAATGATCAAGAACAATACTTTCAATACCGGTTATACATACCAGGTAAATCCGATGGTAAAGGTTTCTGCTACAACAACCTTGTATGCAAACTTTTCTTCAGGATATAATGCTCCTTCTTTGTACGAACTTCATGCACCTGATAAAGACCCAACCTCGCAAATCACTATGGGCAATATCAATCTTCGTCCGGAAATATCCGAGACGAATGAATTTGGCGTATACCAGAAGATCAGCGATAAAACAGGAGTGCGCATCGGGTACTTCAGTACACTTACAAGTGATGTCATTGAGTTTGTTAATCTCTGGGACAAGAACATTGCTATCAGCGATCTTGGTACCAACCCTATCAGAAATGATTTTCGCGGAGATACTTATATGAATCTTGGCAGGCTCCTTACCCGGGGAATTGAATTGGATGTGCATGGAGCTTTGAGCAAACAGCTTCTTTTGGCAGGTAATTTCTCTTACTTAAAAGGAACCCAGATGGGTTCTTATGAGGCAATAGATACCGTGAAATCAAAAGGCAATCATGTTCAAATGATGAACGGTGGAGGTTTTGTTGATGTTGCCGATGTAAATGTAAAAGGGCTTGCACGCAGACCCATCATGGCAAATATTTCGCTTACCTATTACCCTGCGAAGAAAATTTTCTGCAAAGCGATCCTGAAATATGTTTCAAAGCGGAATGATGTTTTTTATGATTACTCGCTCGGTCCTTATGGGGCGCTCGGAACAACTTCTGTTGCAGCCTATGCGCTTATTGATTTTATTGGCGGAGTTAAGTTTGATGAACATACATCTGCACTTGTAAGAGTGGAAAATGTTTTTGATGTCTCTTATTCTGAAATAATCGGCTATGCGGCTCGCGGCAGAGGAATTTATTTTACTATCAATTATACTTTTTAAGAAAACTGACCTCGGTTCTAATATGCGAATTGACAATATAATTAATCTTAAAAATTAAACAATCAACCCAATTGTCATGCTGAGCGAAGTCGAAGCATCTGTTTGCAAAGCGTAAATACCCTTCGACTTCGCTCAGGGTGACATGCATTTGTATATTGGCACCCTCCGATTATGAAAAAAAAACCTTTGATCCTTGTCACGAATGATGATGGCATATCATCTCCCGGAATTTCAGCGCTGGTGGAGGCGATGAAAGAAATAGGAGAGGTGGCTGTTGTAGCTCCGGACAGTCCGCAATCAGGTGTCGGACATGCTATCACGATCAACTCAACGCTGCGGATTCACAAAACAAAATTCCATGATGTGAAGGTGGAGCACAGTATCACCGGAACTCCCGTGGATTGCGTGAAGATGGCGGTGAACAAAATTCTAAAAAAGAAACCTGATCTCATTGTTTCAGGAGTGAATCATGGTTCCAATATTTCTATCAACGTAATTTATTCAGGCACGATGTCTGCCGCCATAGAAGGAGCGATAGAAGGAATTCCTTCCATTGGCTTTTCTCTCCTGCATGATTCCATTGATGCGGATTTCACCGCTTCCAAAATCTTTGCTAAAACAATTGCCAGGCAAGTTCTCGAACATGGATTGCCGAAAGACATCTGCCTCAATGTAAATATTCCACGACTTCATCTTTCGGAAATAAAAGGAATAAAAGTATGCAGGCAGGCGCGTGCAACCTGGATCGAGAAGTTTGACGAGCGGAAAGATCCCGGTGGAAATCCGTATTACTGGCTCACCGGCAAGTTTGTGAACTACGATGAAGGAAAAACCGATACGGATGTGTGGGCGGTAAAAAATAATTTTGTTTCTGTAGTGCCCGTGCAGTTTGACATGACAGGATATTCTGCTTTGCCTGCTTTGGATAAATGGAAATGGAAAAAAAAGTAGCGTTGGCACGAAGCAGGAGCTTCGCGCTTACACAAGTCAAATGAATTACACTTTCAAAAAAAGATTTGACTCGATGGCTATCGGTGCAATTACCGGATTGATTGCTCCGCTTTTTTCGCTTTTTATCTTTTATCTTGCAGCATATCACAACATCTCATTTAGTAAGTTCTTTAACGAAATTCTTCTGGGATATAATATCCTCAGCCCGGTTATCAGTTTGTGTGTGATCATAAACCTGCTTGTTTTTTTTATTTTCATATGGACAAATCGAAACCTAAGTGCGAGAGGAGTTTTGCTTGCCACGTTTGTTTATGCAGGATTTGTTGTGTATCAAAAATATATTAAATGAAATTCTACATCATAGCAGGCGAAGCATCGGGAGATTTACATGCATCCAATTTAATGCGTGAGTTAAAGAAATTGGATTCTTCTGCAACCTTTCGCTGCTGGGGAGGTGATATGATGAAAGAGCAAGGCGCGGAATTAGTAAAGCATTACAAAGAACTTGCCTTCATGGGATTTACAGAAGTGGTGATGAACCTGCGTACCATTCTTAAAAACATTGAGTTCTGCAAAAAAGATATTCTGAATTTCAAACCCGATGTGCTGATCCTGGTGGATTATCCCGGGTTCAATCTTCGCATCGCTGAGTTTGCAAAGAAGAACGGGATGAAAGTGTATTACTACATCTCTCCGCAGATTTGGGCATGGAAACAATCGCGCGTTCATCATATAAAGAAATACGTTGACCGCATGTTTGTCATTCTTCCTTTTGAAAAAGAGTTTTACAAAAAAATTGATTACGCTGTTGATTTTGTCGGGCATCCCCTGCTGGACGCATTGGAACAGAGGCAAAAGACAAAAGATTCATTTCAGGACTTTACAAGAAAAAATAACCTGGGCGAAAAACCGATCGTTGCCATTTTACCCGGAAGCAGAAAGCAGGAAATAGAAAAAATGCTTCCTATGATGGCGGAGACGAGTTCAGCTTTTCCGGAGTACCAGTTTGTATGTGCCGGAATTTCCTCACGTGAAAACAACTTTTATTCAGCATCGATAGAAAAGTATGACATAAAGGTTCTATTTGAGAAAACGTACGATCTGTTGGAACAATCCACTGCTGCACTGGTCACCTCAGGCACCGCCACGCTTGAAACGGCTCTCGTCGGAATTCCTGAAGTGGTTTGCTATAAAGGAGGTACCATTTCGTTCCAGATCGCGAAACGCATTGTGAAGGTGGATTATATTTCTCTCGTAAACCTTATCATGAAGAAAGAAGTGGTGAAGGAGTTAATTCAGAATGAATTCAATAAAAAGAATCTCAAAGCTGAATTAAGCAAACTTCTTAACGACAAACAATACCGAAGCAAAATGATAGGAGAATTGGATGAGTTGAAAAAGAAACTGGGAGGATTTGGAGCTTCAAAAAAGACAGCGGAACTGATGATGAAGTACCTGGACTGAATCAGAACTCAAGAATCCACTCAGAAATCTTTTCTGCCCATTTTGGGTTAACCTTTTTGAGGAACGCCATGGTCATCCAGAAAGGGATCATGGAAATAATGAACATGAGGGTAAATGTTCCTGCAGTAATGAAGAATAACCATACAAAAAATCCGAATACTTGTGCTGACGTTACGAGTTCCATACTGGTGTTGTTTGATTTGGTTTAGCAAATTTAAAAATATTATGAAACAAAAATATGCAATTGTTCTTTATTTATTCCTCTTTTCATACACTCTTCAAGCACAGGAAGTGCTGCATACGGTTTTTCTCATAGGAGATGCAGGAAAGGATACCATTCCCGGCCCAACGCTTCTTTTGCTGCAAAAAGAACTGAAGAATAATCCATCCGGCTCCGTGATCGTTCTTGGAGATAATATTTACCCCCAGGGATTTGACAGGGATAAATTGTCGGAGAAGCGGCTGCTTTCACAGTTAAATGTGATGAGGGATTACAAAGGCAATATTTTTTTCGTTCCCGGAAACCATGACTGGAAAGCCGGCAAATGGGAAGGAATGAAATGCCTGAAGCGGGAAGAGAATTTTGTAGATGATTTTGTTAAAACGCAGGCAAAAACCATCGGTGGGCTTTTCCCGAAAGATGGATTGCCCGGACCCTACACAACTTTAATCGCAGCTAACCTTCGCCTTGTTTGTGTTGATACACATTGGTGGCTTCACAGTCAGTTTTTTCATCGGGTTGGAAAACTAAAAGGAAAGAATAAAAGACAAACGAGCAAAATATTTTTTCATAAGTTGGATAGCATCCTGGAGCAATCTAAAAACAAAGGCGAAGAAGTTCTGTTGGTTGCGCATCATCCGTTAATTTCGGGAGGAGTTCATTCCCTGCAACTGGAACCGCTCCGTTTTTTGATCAATTATACACCGCTGCAGGTGTTGGGTTTGCTGGGTGCAAATCGTTTGTTCACGCAGGGAATGCGCCAGCCAAGATACAATAGGATGAAAAAGAAGATGCTGAACAGTATTTCAAAATACGACCATGTAATTTACGCATGCGGGCATGAACACAACATTCAGTATTACAAAAGGGAAAAACACCTTTTTATCATCAGCGGTTCAGGAAGCAAATTATCTAAAATGCAGAAGAAAAGGGAAGGACTCATTTATTCGAATGATACACAGAATGGATTCATAAAAATGGAATTCCTAAAAAATAAAAGTGTCAGGATATCTGTTCTATATCCTGACACTCCGGAAAAAATAATTGATGACGTTGCTCAATGATTATCCGGTGGATCGGGTGGGCCGGGAGGCGGCATCATTCCTTTTTTCCTTCCGCCACCACGGCCATTCATTCCTCTATCCGATATCTGTTCGAGCAAATGACGGGCAAACATGTCTTCCGCACGGTAAAGTTTTGCCACTTTCCGGATCGGCAGAACGGATTTGAATTTGCCATGGTATTCTTTTTCCAGATCAAGATTTTTTTGCCTGAAAGCCATTTCTCCGTCCACAAACGCTTCGATCTGTTTATCTGATAGTGAGTCCAGGTTTCCTTTGGCACTTTTTGTTTCTTCCCTTCTTTTCTTGTGAAGTTCTTCGCGATTTTTCTGGAACTCATTGTACACCGGCCAGAATTTTTGAGCCTCATCGGGAGTAAGGTCAAGCTTCTGGGTCAGGAAAGCAATTTTCATTGATTCCATCTTTTCCTTTCTCATCGGATCAGGAGGAGAAGGAGGCGATGGAGGAGTGGGCGGCTGCGGAGGATTCTGCTGTGCAAATCCATTGGCAGACATTGCGATTAAAAAAACTAAGATGATTTTTTTCATTGTTATTAGATTTGAAATTTAGACGATTCGGTTTCTACCAGGTTTAAAAGAATCAGAAATTTATTATTTTCATTCGTTAATAATATTGGTTACTTCGTTATTATCTTCAAGATAAGATTTAATTTCCTCTTCTGAAACAGTGGATTCTTCATTCACTGGTTCATACGAAATGTTTGAGGCAAGATAAGCTTCGGTAATAGAGGCTTTGTCTATATTATATAATTCAGGATTGTCAATAACCTGCTGAATTTCATTCTCAGAAAGCGTGACCTCGTCAGCAAGAACAACCTCTTTGTGAAAGAAGAAGAACAGTGCAATTACGCCTGACAAAACCGCGAGTGAAGGAATAGCTATAATTGGCTTTAACAGGAAAAACACCTTCTTAGGTTGTGATCTCAAATGAACTCTATTCATTATTTCTTCCGGCAGGAAATCAAAATAATCCGTAGGTACAGAAAAATTATTTGACTTAGGTATAGAAGAGAAGTTCTTCTCATCATCAAATTGTTCTATGTTGTTGTTTGTTTCCATACTGTTTGTTTGATGCAATATCCATCCAAAGGTTTAAAGGTTCTTTAAATATTTTTCGATCTTTTTGACTGCAAAATGATAGGATGCTTTCAATGCGCCAACAGAAGTTCCCAGTACTTCCGACATCTCTTCGTATTTAAGTTCATCGTAATATCTCATATTGAATACAATCCGTTGTTTTTCAGGTAGTTTAAGTATAGCTTTCTGAAGTTTCAGTTGAATCTCATCTCCGCTGAAAAAGTTATCATCTTTCAGTGAATTTGCTAAGTGATTTTCCACATTTATCAAAGGAATAAAAAACCGGTTTCGTTTTTTCCTGAGAAAAGAAATTGATTCGTTTGTGGCGATCCGGTAGATCCATGTAAATAATTGAGATTCTTCTTTGAAACGGTCAAGATATTTCCATACTTTAACGAATGTTTCCTGCGTTACATCATTCGCGTCATCGTGGCTGATCACCATTCTTCTTACATGCCAGTAAATCTTTTTCTGATATTTCCGGATGAGCAGATTAAATGAATAATTACGCATATCCGGATTGCGGAAACGCTCCAGCAGTTCTTTATCACTTAAATCTTCTGACACGAAATTTGAATGTTGGACGAATTAAATCGGAATAGGTTTAATTAAGCATCACATTTAATCTAAAACCAACACAATAATAGGTATTGAACGAAACCAACGTTATTGAAAACAACAATGATTATTAACATCCTAATAGTAGTATTCAAAGGAGACGGAGAACTAATATTTATAAATTTGGGATTATAATTCTTTGCATGCTGCACCATCTTTCCATACAAAACTACGCGCTGATAGAAAAAATAGAAATTGATTTTCCAAAAGGACTTTCGATCATCACCGGAGAAACGGGCGCTGGAAAATCCATTCTTCTTGGCGCATTGTCTTTGATCGCAGGTAACAGGGCAGACAGTTCTGTTTTGCAGGACAAGACAAAAAAGTGCATTGTAGAAGGAACCTTCGACATTAAGAATTATTCCCTCAAAGATTTTTTTATTGCGAACGAGCTGGATTACGAGGAACAAACGGTGATCCGAAGGGAAGTTTCTCCGGATGGAAAATCGCGTGCGTTCATCAACGATACTCCCGTTAATCTCTCCCAACTTAGGGAACTGTCACTTGAATTGATAGATATTCATTCCCAGCATGAAACCTTAACACTGAATGAAGCCGGATACCAGTTGTCTGTTGTAGATGCCTTTGCCAATACAACGGAATATGTTGTGAAATATAAAACCGATTTCAAAAAATACAAAGACCTTGAACGTACTCTGAACGAATTAACCGAGAAAGAGAAACAATCAAAGCTGGATGCGGACTACTGGCAGTTTCAGTTCAACGAATTTGAAGAGGCAAACCTGGTTGCGGGGGAACAGGAGGAAATTGAGAATGAACTGAAAGTTCTTAATAATTCAGAAGAGATAAAATCTGTTCTTGTCAAATGTTCGGAATCGCTGAATGGAGGAGACACTTCGACTACGCTCAGTGTGACAGGCATCACTTCAGCGCTTACCGAAGTCAAAATGCTGCTTTCGGGAATAGCATCTTTTAATCCTGTTTACGCGGAATTGCTCAGCAGGCTAAATAGTTCCTATATAGAACTGAAAGACATTGCGGATGAGATCAGTTTTGCCGGGGAAAAAACCAATTACGATCCCCTGCGCGTTGAGCAGCTTACCGCACGCATTGATATGATCTACCGCCTGCAGAAAAAACATCAGGTGAATTCGGTGGAAGCACTGATGGAAGTAAAGATAAAAGTGGATGCCCGTCTGAACGATATTTCTTCACTTGCAAAAGAAATAAGCGCGCTTCAACAGGAAACAGAGAAGCAACGGCAAAAACTTTTTCTTCTCGCAAAAAAAATATCTGCCGACCGGAAAAAATGCTTGCCGAAACTCGAAAAAGAAATAAGTGCGCTGCTTTCATCACTCGCCATGCCCAATGCGCAATTCAGAGTGGAGCATATTCTTTTGGAAATGCTGACAGAGCAGGGGATAGACAAAATTAAATTCCTGTTCTCGGCAAATAAAGGAAGCGACCTGAAAGAGATCAGCAAGGTGGCATCGGGCGGAGAGCTGTCGCGCCTCATGCTCAGCATAAAATCCCTCATAGCAAAAAACACTGCGCTGCCCACCATTATCTTTGATGAGATAGATACAGGAGTAAGCGGGGGAGTGGCAGAGCAGGTGGGAAGGATGATAAACGAAATGGCAAACGCAATGCAGGTGGTGGCCATCACCCATTTGCCGCAGATAGCAAGCAAAGGGCAGTCGCATTTCACGGTGTATAAAGAAGAAAGCAAAAGCAAAACCGTTACGCATATTAAACTGCTCGGCAAAGAAGATCGCGTGAAAGAGATTGCCACCATGCTGAGCGCGGGCAAGCTTACCGATGCATCGGTTAAGAACGCCCGCGAACTGTTAAAGTTCTAAGGCAGGCAGGTTCGCGCTTACACTTACCATCATAATAAAAAACTTCTCTACTTTTACTAGTAAAGAAATTAAAATAACATACCATGGAAAAGAGCAGCATGAATCCTAAGGTTGATTTTTATTTTAGCAAAGCCAAAAAGTGGCAGGAAGAAATTGAGAAATTGAGAATGATCGTTCTTGACTGTGGGCTGAGCGAAGAATTGAAGTGGGGTTGTCCTTGTTATACGTTTCAGACAAGTAACATAGTTTTAATACATGTGTTTAAAGAATACTGTGCGCTTTTGTTTTTCAAAGGTGCCTTGTTAAATGATGCCAATGGTATTCTAATCCAACAAACGAAGAATGTGCAGGCGGGGCGCCAGATTCGGT
>OCZT010004322.1_pt1 | contig 14340 bp, 13 predicted proteins | sample 1539031 | NCBI WGS metagenome assembly OCZT01 (sample SAMEA3539308, study PRJEB22396) | soil metagenome | biome: tundra; feature: field; material: soil | place: USA | collected 2010-05 | depth 0.15 m
CTTGGCGGTCTGCAGCTTCTCGAGCTCGGTATAGCCGGAGAGGTTGATGATCTCCATGCGGTCGCGCAGCGCACCGCTGACCGAGTCGAGCGTGTTCGCCGTGCAGATGAACAGCACGCGCGAGAGGTCGAACGGCAGATCGAGATAGTGGTCGCGGAACGTGTTGTTCTGCTCCGGATCGAGCACTTCGAGCAGGGCGCTCTGCGGATCGCCGCGGAAGTCGCCGCCGACCTTGTCGATCTCGTCGATCATCATCACCGGGTTGTTGGTCCCGGCGTCGCGCAGCGCGCGCACGATCGTCCCCGGCATCGCCCCGATGTAGGTACGCCGGTGTCCGCGAATCTCGGCTTCGTCGCGCACGCCGCCGACCGAGAGGCGCACGAACTTGCGGCCCATCGACTTCGCGATCGACTGTCCGAGCGAGGTCTTGCCGACGCCCGGCGGTCCGACGAAGCACAGGATCGGTCCGGTCAGCTTGTTCTTGAGCTTGCCGACGGCGAGGTACTCGACGATGCGGTCCTTGATCTTCTCGAGGTCGTAGTGATCCTCGTCGAGGATCTCGCGTGCCCGGCCGATGTCGATCTGGTCGGAGGTCGAGATGCTCCACGGCAGTTGGGTCAGCCAGTCGAGATAGGTGCGGATCACGCTGTACTCGGGGCTCGCCGTCGGGACTTTCGAGAGGCGGTCCAGCTCCCGGTCGGCCGCCTTCTTGACGTCCTCGGGCATGTTGGACTCGTCGATCTTCTTGCGCAGTTCGTTCGCTTCGGCTTGCTGCGGGTCGGCCTCGCCGAGTTCTTCCTGGATCGCGCGCAGCTGCTGGCGGAGGTAGAACTCGCGCTGGTTCTTCTCCATCTCGCGCTGGATGTCGGCCTGGATCTTGTGCCCGAGCTCCACCACCTCGAGCTCTTTGGTGATGAGCATCGTGAGCTTGCGCAGCCGCTTCGAGGTGTCGCGCTCTTCCAGAATCGCCTGACGGTCCGCGGTCTCCAGCCGCATCGTGGACGCGACGAAGTACGACAGCAGGTTGGGATCGGAGATGTTGTTGACCTCCATCTCCATCTCGCGTGGCGCCTGCGGCAGATAGCCGAGGAGCTTCTGGAACAGCGAGCCCAGGTTGCGCTGCATCGCGACGAGCTGATCGCCCTCGCGCGTGATGTCGGGCAGCTCGGTGTAGGTCGCGGCGAGGTACGGCTCGGTCGCGACGAACTGGTCGATGCGGAACACGGGGCCGCCGGCGACGATGCAACGCAGCGTACCGTCGGGAACCTTCAGCATCTTCTGGATCGTGCCGATCGTGCCGACCCGGCGCAGATCGTCAGGAGACGGATCTTCGGTCTCCTTGTCCTTGAGCGCGACGAGGCCGATCTGCTTGCCTTCGCGCAGCGCCTCCTCGACGAGCTGAATACCGGGGCGTTTCACCACGGCGAGCGGGATCACGGTGTTGGGGAACAGCACCGCATCCTGCAGCGGGAGGATGCCGAGGATTTCGGGCGCCTTTTCGGGCTTCGCCATTACGTGGAGGTCCTTCTGACCGTCATGCGGATCTCGGTCCGCACGATCGGGAATTTTTTGGATTGCGCGAGCGGAAGACGGATCGCGAGGATGCCGTCGCGATAGACCGCCGACGCGCCGTCCTCTCGGACCGGCGCGGGCAGGCGGATCTGCTTGAGGAACTCGCCGTACTGGATCTCCTTGCGGAGCAGCGAGGCGTTTCGCGTGAGGTCGCGCAGCGCGCGCGATCCCGCGATCGTCAGATAGGCGTCGCCGATCGAGACGTGCAGCGAGTCGGCGTCCGCGCCGGCAAGCTCGACGTGCACGACGATCGTGCCGTCGGATTCGTCCAAGTGGACGTCCGCATTCGGTTCGAAACGCCCGTGCCCACCGCGCGGTGCGAACAAGCGCTCGAACTCCAACATCTCGTCGTGATTACGCACGCGCGAGTTTCCTTTCCGGTCGGGTTAGCACTCGCATCAACACTCTGCTAGGCCGCGGAGTTGCCCGGGACCACTCCCACATACCCCTCCGGCGGCTCCTCCTCTTCAGCCCCGATCTGAGGGCTCCGCCGAGGACCAATCCACACCGTCCACAAGGGCGTGTGCAAAGTAATCGCGCCTTAATGTAAGCGAGCGCACGAGAGCCTGCCGGCGGACGGGGACGGGCTTGGGGACGACGAAAGTCGTTCAGCCGACGCGAGCCGCACGCTTACGGACGCTACTGAATGGACACGACGCTGCCGTCTCCGACGCCGATTGGGACCGACCTCATCCGGACCGCGCTCGTCGACCGCGTCCGCGCCGCGCGTCCCTCGATCCTGTCGCTGGTCGCGCCGGCCGGGTTCGGGAAATCGACGCTTGCCCGCCAGCTGCTGGACGGGGTCCCGGCGTTCGCGATCTGCGACTGCCGCGGGGTCGGCTCCGACGGCGACCTCGCCCGCCGCGTCGTTCCGGCGCTCGCCGACGAGGACCCCGAGCGGAGCGGCAGCCTCTCGCAGAGCGAGACGATGCTCGGCGACGGGCACGCGTCCGCGTCCGACCGCGTCGGCGTCGCGCTGGCCGCCTGGCGGGTGCGGACCCATCCTTCGGCATTCATCTTCGAGAACACCGAGGACGCGATCGCCGATCCCGGCGCGCGCGACTTCCTGGCCAAGCTGCTCGCCAGCCGCCCCGAGGGACGCACGATCGTCATCTGCTCGCGGGAGTCGGTGCGCATGCACCTCTCGCGCTTCGCGCCGCCGCACCAGATCCTCAGCCTGCGCGCCGCCGACCTCGCCTTCACGCGCGACGAGATCGCGGCGATCTTCGCCGAGGCCGGCGCCGCGCCCGACGCGGTGGAGCGCGTCGCGGCGATCTCGGGCGGCTGGCCGATCGCCGTCCTGCTGCTGGCGCGCTTCGCGCAGGAGCGCCGCCTCGAACCACTGCTCGACAAGCTCGACGACATCGCCTACGAGGAACTGCACGAGTACCTCGCCGATCAGGTGCTCGGCGACGCGCCGGCCGCGGTGATCGACGGGATCCTCGCCTGCGCGGCGATCCCGAATCCGACCGAGCGTGACGTGCGGCTGGCGCTGCGCGAGACCGCCGCGTTCGAGACGTTCGACGCGTTCACCAAGACCTCGCCGTTCGTCACTCGCGGCGAGGACACGTACGCGGTCCATCCGCTCGTCGCGACGACGCTGCTGGAGCGGCATCCGGCGCGCGTCGAAGCGCTGCTGGAGCCGGCGGCGGCGGCGTACGAGAAGGGTGACGAGTTCCAGCGGGCCGCCGAGATCCACCTGGCGCGCGGCGACCAGCAGGCCGCCGCCGACGCGCTCGAGCGGATCGAGATCATGGACGCCGATCTTCCGCCGCCGATCGCGTACTCGCGCGTCTTGGCTTCGCTCGATCGTGCGGTGGTGCTGCGCTGCCCGCGCCTCTGGTCGGTCACCGCGCTGCTGCGCACCTTCACCGTCGACTCGCGACTGCTGCTCGATGAAGTCGAGTCGATCTGGGCGTCGCTGCCGGCCGACGCACCGCCGGTGATGCGGATCTATCTGTACGTGTTCCGCGTGCTGATGCTGAGCTACGTCGGCGAGTTCGAGACGGCGCTCCGGCTGGTCGACGAGTTCCGCGCGCAGATCGCCGCGCCCGAGATCCCGGTGACGCGCATCCACGGCTGGCTGCTGTTCCTGCGGTCGCTGATGACGGCGCGGCTCGGCCGCACGAAGGAGGCGGAGCGCGACCTCGAAGCGGCCTGGCCGCTGGTCAGCGAGACCAGCTTCATGGCCGGCGGCGTGCTGGTCACGCTCGGCGCCGACGTCGCGCGCGTGCGCGGCGACCGTGCCACCGAACGCGAACGCCTCGACCGCGCGATCGAGATCGGACGCAAGACCGGGTTCAGCAACTTCATCGCGTTCTACGAGGCCGAAGCGACGTTCGGCGCCTGGCTCGCCGGCGACGACGTGGACTTCCTGCAGCACGCGTTCGCGCTCGAAGCCGAGGTCGGCCGCGAAGGCGTCGGCGGGTTTGCGTTCCTCTCGGCGAGCGCGCGCGGCCACGTGGTCGAGCCGACGCAGGCCGATCAGCCGAAGTGGATCGCCGCCGGGTACCTGATCGCGGCCGGGAACGCCGCCGACGACGCGACCGCACTGCGCTACGCCGACACGGCGCGCGAAGCGGCCGCGAACAGCCGCTCACCGTTCTACCAGGTGCTGACCGCGCTCGCCGTCGCCGAGCTGAACCCGTCGCGCCGGAAGGCGCTGCGCGCGGAGGCGGCGACCATCGCCCGCCGTGTCGACGCCGCCGAGCTGCACGACGCGGTCGACGCGATCGCGCGCGGTGAGAACGGCGGATTCCTCGAAGCGTTCGCGCGCCGGTTCCGGCGCGGCGCCGGCGGGGAGACGCCGCGCGCCGGGCTGACCGTCGAACTCGTCACCGGACGCGTGCTGCGCGACGGTCAGCCGGTGACGCTCGCCGAACGCGAGCACGCGCTGCTCGCCGCGATCGCGATGCGTGCCGAGCCGCTCTCGCGCGACCGGCTGACCGATCTGCTGTGGCCCGATCTCGCCGAGAGCGCCGCGCGCAACGCGTTCCACGTGTGCCTGCACCGGCTCAAGGCGCGGCTCGGCGACGACGACGTGGTGATGCGCACGCGCGAAGGCTACCGGCTCGGCAGCGAGGTGCGCGTCGACCTCTGGGAGATCGACCGTGCGCTCGCGACACTGCGCACCGACGAGCTCGACGCGCGTCAGGTCGCCGGTCTGCGCGCGCTCTACGAACGGCTGCGCCCGTCGCGCCCACCGAAGTTCGAGGCGTGGGAATGGTTCGAGGCGACCGAGCGGCACCTGCGGGAGCTGCGCTGCGACGTCGCGCAGACGCTCGCGAAGCACGCGCTCGACGACGGCCGCACGCAGGACGCGCTCACGCTTTGCAACGAGATGATCGCCTACGATCCGTGCGACGAGCCGGCGCGCGAGATCGCGATCCGGGCCTACCTCGAGAGCGGCGACCGGGCCGCGGCGCTGCGCCACTTCCGCCAGTACCGCGACGTGCTGCAATCCGAGCTGCAGTGCGAACCCTCGGCGTCGCTCGCAGAGCTGGTCGGCGCCGGCACCTGATCACGCGATCGACGCCGACGGTGGAGCCGGGCGACATCGCGCCCGCATCGCCTCGTCAGTCGACTTCGCGCGCGTTCAGATCGACCAGCGCGCCGTTCACGCCGCTGCCGCGGTCGCTCGCGAGGAACGCCAGCGCGTCGGCGACCTCTTGCGGCGTCGCCGCGGCCGCGAACCCTTCGGCGTCGAGGTAGCCGCGGGCGGCGTCGGTCGCGACGCCCCCGAGGACCAGCGCATTGGCGACGATCCCGTCGGCTTTGTGCTCGCGCGCGATCGCCTGCATCAGGACGTTGACGCCGGCTTTCGCGACGCCGAACAGGCCGCGTCCGGGCGCCGGCTGCTTCGAGGACCCCGCGGTGACGACGACGATGCGGCCGCGCGAGCGCGCACCGTCGCGGTACGGCTGCGCCAACATCGCGCGCAGCGCCGGGATCGCCAGGTTGTACGCCGTCTCGGTGAACGCGGAGAGGTTCGCGCGCAGATCCGCCAGCGTCGAGTCGGCAAGCGCGACGACGTGCCCGTCCCCGGCGAGGCTGACCGCGGCGTCGATCCGGCCGAAGCGTTCGACGCACGCCGCGATCGCGGCCGCTGCCTGCGCGGGGTCGTTCAAATCGGCCGCGAACGGGATCGCCGCGCCGCGCTCGGCGTCATCGAGGATTCCCTCGATCGCCGCCCGCGCGCGGTCGAGCGCGCGCGAAAGCACGATGACGCGCGCACCTTCGTGCACGAGCGTCGCGAGCGTCGCGCCGCCGACGCGGCCGGTCGCACCGGCCAGAACGATCGCATCGCCTTCGAGCAGCATCAGCGCGTTACCGCATCACGCGTTCAGCATGACGCGCCGAGCAGGGCGCTCGCGACGAAGACTGCGCTCACCCGAATCATCCCGGCAACGTTCCTCCGGTGCGGGGCGACTTTCCCGCCGGGGGCGGCGCCAGAAAGCACGTCGCCGCGTGGTCGTTCACGACGCCCACGGCTTGCAAGAAGGCGTAGCAGATCGTCGAGCCGACGAAGCCGAAACCGCGCTTGCGCAGATCGGTGCTGAACGCGTCGGAGAGCGCGGTCGTCGCCGGAACGGCGGCGCCGGAGCGCGGCCAGTTCACGATCGGCTCGCCCCCGCAAAACGCCCACAAGTACGTGGCGAACGAGCCGCGCTCGCGTTGCAACTCGAGAAACGCGTGCGCGTTGCGGATCGACCACGCGACCTTCGCTTTGTTGCGGATGATCCCGTCGTCAGCGAGCAGACGCGCGACGTCGCGTTCGCCGAAGCGCGCGACCACGGCCGGATCGAAACCGTGATACGCGCGACGGTATCCGTCGCGCCGGCGCAGGATCGTCGACCACGACAGACCCGCCTGCGCGCCTTCCAAGATCAGAAACTCGAACAGCAAGCGGTCGTCGTGCACCGGCACGCCCCACTCGCGATCGTGGTAGGCGAGCATCAGCGGATCGGTGCCGGCCCACGAACAGCGCGTCATCGTTTCTTCAGAGTTCCTTCATCTGCGCGGGGTAGTTTGAGCCTCTCCGCCTCCACGCTTGAGGGAATCGTCATGACGCATCATTTCGCGGGCTGGGTCACAACACTTGCGGGGACCGTCGCCCTGCTGGCGCTCGCCGCGTGCGGCGGCGGGGGAATGCGCTCCGAGCCCGTCCCGGTGACGTCGGCGCAAGTGCAGGCGCCGGCGGATACCTCGCCGATGACCGCCGTCCGTATCCCCGCCGAACTGCGCGGCATGGACGCCGATCTGAACGAGAACGACGGCGACCGGCACGACGACGGCGACGCAGTGCTGCCGCGGCTGCGGACGCAGACGACGATCGGTTCGGCGGTCGACCCGCTCAATGGCGATCAGAACCCGTACGGTCTCGACGTGGCGCCGGTGAGCGCAGGCTTGCTTCACAAGGGCGACCTCGTGATCTGTGACTTCAACGACGCCGCGAACGTCCAAGGCAACGGCACGAGCATCGTCGCGCTGGCCCCGCACGCCGGCGCGACGCCCGTCCACGTCGCGCAGAACGCCGGACTTGCGGGCTGCGCCGCACTCGCGCTCGGGCCGACCGACAACATCTGGTCGGCCGCATTCGTTGCCAACGACAATCCGATCGTTTCGCCTGCCGGGGCGTTCCTGACGGGGATCCCGGGCGGACCCTGGCACCACCCGTTCGGCCAGGCGTTCTCGCCGCGGAACGGACCCTTCGGCAACGGCGCGTTCTACGAGACCAATGCCGCGAACGGAACGATCGTGCGCATCAACTTGACCGCGCACGGCTTCACCTTCGACGTGATCGCGCGCGGATTCGCGGTGAACGGCGGCGCGCCCGGCAGTATCCTCGGGCCGTCAGGTCTGCAGTACGACGCGCAACACGATCGGCTGTGGGTCGTCGACGGTGCCGACAACAGCGTGAGCGCGCTGCGGTTCGTGTCGTTCATCCCCGCCGGCGGGGTCGTCGCGCACCCCAACGGGACGTTTACCGGACCAGCCGGTTCGCTCGCCCATCGCGTCTTCCACGGCGCGCCGCTCAACGGTCCGATCAGCGCGGCACTGCTCCCCGGCGGACACCTCGCGATCGGAAACACGCTCGATCCGAACGGCACGAACCTCCTCGTCGAGATCACACCGAACGGTCACCTTCTCGCAACCAAGAACGTCGACACTGGGCCGGCGGGCGCGATCTTCGGTATGGTCGCCACCGGGTCGGACGACGTCAAGCTCTACTTCAACGACGACAACGACAACACGTTGCGGGTGCTGACACCGTAGGCCGCGACATCGGCGTGCGGTCTACGCGGGTGGCGGACCGGCACGCCGGTAGGCACGCTCGTCGTCGAGCAGCGCGCGCGCCAGCGGCAGGATCGCTTCGGCCTGCCACACGCCTTGTAGCACCGCGCGGTCGCCGTTGGCGTTGACCAGTTCCCAGCTCGGCCGCTTGGCGCAACCGATCGCGGCGAGGCGGGCGTTTCCGGCGTGCAGCTGATCGACGATCTTCGCGCTGCGCATCGCATCGCGCAGCGCCTGGTCGTCGACACCCGTGAACTTCGAGACCGCGCGGACCGCTTCGCCCTCGCGGCCCAGCAGCAGGCCGTCGACCATCGCGGCGCGTGAGACCCGGCGCCCGAGCACGATCGGATTCGCGCCGAACGAGACACCCGCGGCGACGGCCGCGTTCGCGTGCCAGGTCGTCGTCTCGAGGCCTTCGCACCAGCCGGGGTCGAGCTCGCGTCCGTACGCCAGCGTCCCACGCGTGTAGAACCACGCCTCGGCCTCGTGCGTGAACCCGACCGGCGCGCCGTCGGCCACCGGCGCCAGCACGATCTCGAGCTCGACGTCGTCAGCGAGCGTCGCGCGCAGCGCGTCCAGCGCCGGCTGCGCGGCGAGACACCAATGCGAGAGCACGTCGACGAATGCGGTGACCTTCATGCCGAGGGGTTCGCCGTGGCGCCCGGAAACCTCGCCGCCGGAGGTTCACCATGCAACGACGCCGCTCGACCGCCCGCCGGTTCGCTCTCGCGCTCGCGACCTTCGCCCTCTGGCCCGCGAGCGCCGCCGCGCAAGTTCCGGCGCAAGCCTTCCACATGACGCTAGTCGGACACGTCGACCTGGCCAGCGGCGGCGAGGGCTTCGCGATGAAGACGACGCGCGACGGGCGCCGGCTGCTCTACGTCGCGCACGAGGCCGCCCCGCGCTGCTTCACCATCGTCGACGTGACGAACCCTGCGCAGCCGCGCACGGTGCGCGTGGTCGACACGGTGTCGGCGGACGTGCGGTGCAACTCGCTCGACGTCAGCGGCAACGTCTTGGCCGTCGCGGCGGAAACGAAACAGCCGGGCCAGCCCGGGGGCGGCTTCCGCACGTACGCGCTCGACGATCCGGCCTCGCCGCGGCTGGTCGGCTACTTCGACGCATCGGGTCCGCATTCGCGCGGAGCCCATCACGTGTGGCTCTCGAGCGACAAGCTCGCGCACCTGACGAGCGGGGCGGCCGATTTCACGCCGAAGCGCAACTCCGACGACCAGTTCTACCGCATCGTCGACATCAGCGATCCGGCCCACCCCAAAGAAGTCGGGCGCTGGTGGTATCCGGGTCAGCGCGCCGGCGATCCCGAGCCGGCGCCGAACGAGATCCCGCTGCCGGACAACGCCAATCAAGGCGTTCGGCCGCATAACGTCGACGTGTTCCCGAGCCGTCCGAACCGCGCGTACGTGGCGTACATCGACGGCGGCGGCGTGATCCTGGACATCGCCGACGTCGCGCACCCGCGCCCGGTCTCGATCGTGCGCTACGTCGGCCCGTTCACGCACACCGTGTTCCCGATCTTCGCGCGCAACCTCGCGTTCGTGAGCGAGGAGGCGGTGCAAGACGGCTGCGCCGACGGTCCGAAACACATGTCCGTGTGGGACATCGTGGATGAGACGAAACCGCGGCTGATCTCGGTCGTGCCGTACGCGGCGAACAGTCCGCAGCTCTGCAAAGGCGGCGGCCGCTACGGTCCGCACAACATCTACGAAGACAAGCCGTACGGGCCGACGTTCAAATCCGACCGGTTCGTCGTGACCAGCTGGTTCGCCGGGGGCGTGCGCATCTTCGATCTCGCCGACCCGGCGCACCCGCTCGAAGCGGCCTACTACGTGCCCGCGACGCCGGTGGACTCGCCGAAGCACGCACCGCAGATCAACGACGTCTTCGTCGACGATCGCGGGATCGTCTACGCCTGCGACCGCTTCACGGGTGGACTGTACATCTTGAGCAGCGACGTGCTCAAGCCGTTGTCACCCTGACCCGAGGTCAGAGCTGAGCCTGTCGAAGGGTCAGGCGGTCGTTCTGGACGAGGTGTGCTCCGCTCGTCGCTGGACGAGGTTGCCGGCATCCAAGAACAGCGGCGACGAGATCAGGAAATCGGCTGACGCGCGATTGCACGCGATCGGCACGTTGTACAGGACGGCGAGGCGCAGCAGTGCCTTCACGTCGACGTCGTGCGGCTGCGTCGTCAGCGGATCCCAGAAGAACACGATGAGATCGAGCTTCGCGTCGACCAGCATCGCACCGACTTGCGCGTCGCCGCCGAGCGGTCCCGAAAGCAGCAAATCGACCGACAGGCCGGTGGCCTCCGCGACCATCGCGCCCGTCGTCCCGGTCGCGACGAGATCGCAACGCGCAAGCGTTCCGCGATTGAAGGTCGCCCACTCGGTGAGATCGTGTTTTCGTCCGTCGTGCGCGATGAGCGCGACGCGCGGCGCGGCACTGCGCCGCAATGTTGTACGATCCATGAGTTTTTCAAACGAAATTCGGGGTGCTCGCGTTGCGCATGCACATTTGTTTCATGGACGCACCGTCTTTCGTCGCAATCATGTGCAATGTTGTCGAAAATGATGACGATTCGGCCGATATTCTCAACGATCGGACGATGCATCGTACAAACGGACGTGGTTTCATGGCCGCACGATGTTTGCATATCACGAGTTCTACGGACTTGCCGAGGACGACGCAGGCCTGAAAGCCCGCGTATTCGGGGCGATCGCAGTGATCGTCGCATTGTGCGTGCTGCTCGCGTTCGCGCCGAAACGCGATGCGACAAAAGTCGTGCGCGGCATGCCGTGCTCGATTCTTTCCGAAACCGAGATCAGCGCGGCGCTCGGCGCACCGATGCTGCTGATGCCGACCAGCGGAGCAGTCTGCCGCTACGTCTCGACCGGCAGCACCGCAACACTGTTCGTCATTGCGCGCCAAGACACAGCGCTGCCGTCGCCGGTCGCACAAACCAGCGTCCCGGTGCACGGCGTCGGCGACGATGCAGTGCGCTTTGCGAACAGACTCTACGTGCGTTACGGTGCGCGCTCGTACACGTTCATCGTCGTGCCGCAAAGCACCGACGACGTGCGTCCGATCGCCGACGAGCTGCGCGTGGCAAAGCTCGTCCACCGCACGATGATCGCGCAAAACTGGTAGCAACGACAACGGCCCCGGGATCGCTCCCGGGGCCGTCTGTGTTCTTCGCTTCGATCACCCTTCGACAAGCTCAGGGTGACATCGGGGGCGAAGACTACATCATGTCGTAGCCGCCCATGCCGCCGCCGCCACCGCCGCCGCCGGAGTCCTTCTTGGGCTCGGGCTTGTCGGCGATGAGGGTCTCGGTCGTCAGGATCAGTGCGCCGATCGAGGCCGCGTTTTGCAGCGCCGAGCGCGTGACCTTGAACGGCTCGACGATCCCCGCCTTGAGCATGTCGACCAGGTCGCCGGTCATGGCGTCGAAGCCTTGACCCCGCTTGGCCGACTTGACGCGGTTCACTTCGACGCTGCCCTCGAAGCCGGCGTTCTCCGCGATCTGGCGGAGCGGCTCTTCGAGCGAGCGGCGAATGATGTCCACGCCGATCTTCTCGTCGGCGTTCGCGGTCTCGGAGGCGAGCTTCTCGATGGCCTTGATCGCGTGCACCAGCGAGCTGCCGCCGCCCGGGATCATGCCTTCCTGCACGGCAGCGCGGGTCGCGCTCAGCGCGTCCTCGATGCGGTGCTTCTTCTCTTTGAGCTCGGTCTCGGTGGCCGCGCCGACCTGGATCACGGCGACGCCGCCGGACAGCTTCGCGAGGCGCTCTTGGAGCTTCTCGCGGTCGAAGTCGGAGTCGGTGTCCTCGATCTGCCGCTTGATCATCTCGATGCGGCCCTTGATCGCGTCGGGCTTACCCTTGCCGTCGACGATCGTCGTCTCTTCCTTGGTGACCTTGACCGTCTTGGCCTGACCGAGCAGATCCGGGGTCACCTTGTCGAGCTTGAGCCCGAGCTCTTCGCTCACGACCGTCGCGCCCGTGAGGGTGGCGATGTCCTTGAGCATCTCCTTGCGGCGGTCACCGAACCCCGGCGCCTTGACGGCGACGGTGGTGAACGTTCCGCGCAGCTTGTTCACGACCAGCGTCGCGAGCGCTTCACCTTCGACGTCTTCGGCGATGATGAGGAGCGGCTTTTGGACCTGAACGATTTTCTCGAGCAGCGGCAGGATGTCGGCGATCGCCGAGATCTTGCGCTCCGTCACGAGGATGAACGGATCGGTGAGCTCCGCGATCATGCGCTCGGAGTCGGTCACCATGTACGGCGAGATGTAGCCCTTGTCGAACATCATCCCGTCCTTGGTCTCGACGTCGGTCTTCATCGTCTTCGATTCCTCGACGGTGATGACGCCGTCCTTACCGACTTCCTTCATCGCCTGCGCGATGAGTTCGCCGATCGTCTTGTCGTTCGCCGAGATCGACGCGACTTGCGCGATCTTCTCGGTGGTGTCGACCTGCTCGACCATCCCCTGCATCTCTTCGACGGCCTTTTCGACCGCCGCCTCGATGCCGCGCTTGATCAGGAGCGGGTTCGATCCCGCCGTGACGTTGCGCAGACCTTCGCGGATGATGGCCTGGGCCAGCACCGTCGCGGTGGTCGTGCCGTCGCCGGCGATGTCGTTCGTCTTGGACGCGACTTCTTTGACGAGTTGCGCGCCCATGTTCTCGAACGAGTCGGGGAGTTCGATCTCCTTGGCGATCGTCACACCGTCGTTGGTGATCGTCGGGCTACCGAACTTCTTGTCGAGGACGACGTTGCGCCCTTTCGGTCCCAGCGTCACCTTGACCGCGTCGGCCAGGATGTTGGCGCCGCGCTCGAGCGCGCGCCGTGCGTTCTCGTCGAAAACGAGTTGTTTGGCTGCCATGTCTGCTTAGTTAACTCCGGCCGGAACCTTCTCGTCGGTCATGACCGCGAGAACGTCTTTTTCCGAGATGATGAGGTACTCTTTGCCTTCGAGCTTGATCTCCGAGCCCGAGTACTTCGAGTAGATGATGCGGTCGCCAGCCTTGACGTCCATCGGCAGCTTGGTGCCGTTGTCGAGCGTCCGGCCGGTGCCGACTGCGAGGACGCGGCCTTCTTGCGGCTTCTCTTTCGCCGTATCGGGAAGAAAAACGCCGCCAGCGCTCTTGTCGGCCTGTTCCACGTGCTCGACGACCACGCGATCGCCCAGTGGCTTGAGATTCACGAAAACCATTCCTCCGCTAGCTGTAGGCTGACGGTTCCAGGGTGGGGGGGTGATGTGGCTTGGCACTTCTAGCACGAGAGTGCCAGCCGGATATAGAGATTAGCAGACACTACGCCTGAGTGCAAGAGTTAAAGGGGTACCTGAGCCGTTGTGACCCCCCTTTCTCGCGTCACCGCTCAGCGGGTCGCGCGCTGTCCGTTCTCGGTCGCGTTCGAGTATGCGGCCGGCTTCTTTCGCGAGGCGGCTGAGCGCGGCGCCGACGTCGGCCTGCCGTTGCGGGCCCTGGTTCCTACCCTGGGCGGACGGCTGCACAAGCCGGTGCAGATCGAGGCCATGCGCCGCCCCGACGACGCCGAACCGGGCCGGGCCCACGATGCCTTCGAGGCCTGCTGGACCGCCGGGACGCGCTTCTTCCCCGACTTCCGCGGGACGCTGCGGCTGCGGATCGCCTCGGTCGACGAGACACTCCTGACCCTCGAGGGCGAGTACCGGGCGCCGTTCGGCGCCCTGGGAGCGGCCTTCGACGCCCTGATCGGCCGCCGGATCGCCCGCGCCACCATGTGCGATTTGCTCGACCGGCTTACCGGCGAGATGGAGCGGCGTCAGGCGTCGCTCCGTGGCGGCGCACCCTCGGCCGCGTCGGGGACCACCGCCTAGCCCTCGCGAAGGGCCGACGCCGTGGAACGGACCGTCACCTTGCGCGCCCAGCTCACTGCGGGGCTCGTCGCGGGCCTCGCCGGCGGGCTTTTGATCGAGGCGTTTTATCGCGCGGCCGACTGGGCGTTCAAGGTGCAGGCCGATCAACTGCCGCTGGTCACCGGCTACGTCACGACGACCGTGCTGCCGCCCGGTTCCCGCCTCGACCTCGCGATCGGGTTGGCGTTCCTCCTCCATTTCGCGATCTCGGCCGGCTGGGGCGTCGGCTACGTCTCGGCGAGCCAAACGTCGCCGCAGCTCCTCGCTCGGCCATGGCTCTCCGGAGCGGCGTTCGGGCTCATCGTCTACATCGTCATGCAGGTGATGCTGCTGACGGCGGGCCTCTATCACCGGCCGGACTTCGACGTGCTGCTGATCCAGCTCGCGGCGTACGTCGGCTGGTTCGGGATCCCGGTCGCGGTGACCGCGTCGCGGCAACTCCGTCCTTCGACAGGCTCAGGGTGACGGAGTGATCGCGGAACTCGCGGTCGATCTCGACGCGATCGTCCGCAACGCCGCCGCGCTCGCGCGGCTCGCCGCACCGGCACGGCTCG
>OCZT010004323.1_pt1 | contig 14336 bp, 13 predicted proteins | sample 1539031 | NCBI WGS metagenome assembly OCZT01 (sample SAMEA3539308, study PRJEB22396) | soil metagenome | biome: tundra; feature: field; material: soil | place: USA | collected 2010-05 | depth 0.15 m
GGCCAGCGTGACAGGCAGCGTCAGGCCCAGCGCGGACGTCCCGGCCGCCGCTAGCACAAGCACGATGGCCTCGGGCCCGTAGGCCACCGAGCTGAGCGCATCGAGCGACAGCGCGGCCAGCCCCTCCACGCTGGTCAGATGGTCCTTGCCGCCTTCCCCGTGCCGTAGCGGCACCCGTGGCCGGACCTTCTTCGACGCTGTTCCAGAACCCATCGGTGCCTTCCCCGCGGGCATCCCCGCGGCCGCTTTCCAGTCCTAGCCCCGGCCACGGGCCCCTCCCCGGGCTCCCGGCCGGACGGCATGGCCGGCGCGAGACAAGAACGCGTCCATTTGACCACGTGCCCGCACCGGCGGGATCGCCGCCGCGGCCCACCTGGCCAGGTGTTCGTGATCTTCCTCGTGATAACTTCAGCTTGTTGCCCTGGACCTCGGCCGCAGATCTATTCGCGAATGTCGCGAGATGCCGGGAGCAACTGGTGCTGGAATTCAGCGAGAAGCCCCTCGCTCGGCCCTCGTCCGGGCCCAGCGCGCGGGGCCCTGACGCCCGTCTCTTCCCGGATCGCCGGGGAAACCCATGCTTAACGTGGGCCTCAGCATCCGTGACGCCGACGGTCGGGCTGTGGTCGCTTTGTGCGGCGAGTTCAACCTGGCCGACGCCCCGGGGGTCGCTTCCCATCTGATCACGGCCGTGGCGACCTGCGGGCCATCGGTCATCGTTGACCTGGCGGGCCTGCAGAGCATCGGCTATAGCGGTCTGGCGGTGCTGCTGCGGATACGGAAATGGACTCGCCGAAGCGGTGGTGACCTTGCGCTCGCCGCCCCGCAGCCGACCGTGCGCCGGGTGCTGGAAGCCAGCGGCCTGATCGATGTCTTCTCGGTGTACCGCAGCGTAGACCAGGCCGCCAGCGGCGCGAGACACGTTCCGCCGCCCGCACCGCCGGCGCCGCCGCCGCCGGTCCAGGTCAGCATGGTTTCCCGGCCTGAACATCGGCGACCGGTATACCGCATGCCCTGTCATTCGCCGGCCCGGCCGCTGTACCGAAGCGGGACGTGCCGGTCGCGGCGCACTCCGCGTGACACCTGCGGTAAGCGGCGCTCACCCGGAGGGAGGACCGCGGCCTGACCCCATCCTGGGCCCCTTAGGTCGTTGTCGCGGCGGGTAATTTGCCGCCGCCGTTACCATGATCTAACCTGGCATTTATAAGGGAAGGACGCATCACGCTCGCGAGTGTACGATTACCTCTGCCCTGGACCTCGGCGCTTCTGTTTGACCTTCTGTGAAACCGAGGTTGGCATGGCAGCACTTCTGGCAGGAACCGTATCTGCCCCTTCCCGGACAGTATCCGTCGTTTCATGGCCAGTACCTGTCACCGAACTATCTGTCACCGAACCGGCGCCGGTCTCGCTCGCCCCGCCCGGCCGGATGTTCAATAAGGACCTGGCCGGGCTGGATGACCAGGCGCTGCTAGCTATCGTCCGGCTGTTGCCGCAGGCCAGCGAGCGGCGGATGGCGGCGTGCGAGCTCCTGGTCATCCGGTATAAGGGGCTGGTCTGGTCCTGCGTGCGACGGTACAGAGGCAGCCCCGAGCAGGCGGAAGACCTAGCGCAGGTGGGGTACGTCGGCTTGGTGAAGGCGATCAACAACTTCGATCCGGCCCTTTGCCGCGGTCTGGCCACGTACGCGCAGCCGTGCATCAGCGGCGAGATCAAGCGGCACTTCCGCGACAAGCGCTGGCAGCTCCATGTCCAGCGCTCGGTGCAGGATCTGATTCTCCAGGTCCGGGCGGCGACCGGGGAGCTGACCCAGGATCTGGGCCGGACGCCAACCGAATCCGACCTGGCCAGCCACCTCGGGGTCAGCGCGGCGGACCTGCGCCAGGCCCAGCAGGCTGAGCTGGCCTTCCAGCCATCCTCGCTGGACGCGCCGCTGGCCGGCCAGCCTGGCCTGAGCACCCTAGCCGACTGCATCGGCGGTGAGGATCCGCGGCTGGACCACATGCTCAGCATCCAGGCCGTCGGCACGCACTGGGGCGAGCTGGCCCCGCGTGAGCAGGCCGTCCTGGTGATGGACTTTCGCGACGGCCTGACGCAGACGGAGATCGGCCGCCGACTTGGCATCTCGCAGATGCACGTCTCCCGGCTGCGCGCCCGTGCGCTGGGCCATCTCCGCTCGCGCCTGCTCGACCTGGCGGATACGCCTGCCGGCGCCCGTCACGGCAGCGGCGGGTATCCGGGGTAAGATCTGGTACGAAGCTGGTGGAATTCGCCGCTGGGTCGGGACCCCGCCTTGCTGCTGAAGCAGGAAGGCATCCTTTATGCTCAGTGTGGATCTGACTACCCGTGACTGCGATGGTCACGTTATCGTCGTGTTGCGCGGAGAGCTTGACGCAGCCGACGCTGCTGGTGTCGTGGCCGCGTTCGTGGTGATCGTGGCTCGCCAGCCGGAGATCATCGTCGATCTAGCCGGGCTGGAGTTCATCGACTCGAGCGGGGTGGCCGCGCTGGCGCGGGGGCGGAAGCTGGCCCGGCACGCCGGGGGCGACCTGCTCCTGGCCGCGCCGCGGCGTGAGGTGCTGCGGGCCCTTAGCCTGACCCGCCTGTTCGACGTTTTCCCCGTCCACGCCAGCGTGGACAAAGCCGCCCGGCGGACGGCCGCGGCCAGGGCCGGGCGCCTCGCCCTCGCCGTCGCCGTCGCGACATGATCCCGGCCGGGTCCTCCGTGTGACCGGCTGTCCACCGGGGGCTGCGGGGATGACATATAACCGGCGGGCCCGGATCTGGAGCCTGGTCGCGGAGCAGGCGGCCATTCGCGGCGGGCGGGTGTCGGCCGCGGATGCGTGCGTGGCGGCCGTCGCCGCGGTCGAGGTCACCGGGGCGTGGCTGCTCGCCGCGAGCGGGGCTGAGTCAGGTCACCTTATGCGGGTCACCGATGAGGTCAGCGAGCTGACGGCCGAACTCCAGCTGACGCTGGGGGAGGGCCCGGGCCCGGATGCCGCTGCTTCCGGCGGGCCGGTGCTGGCCTCCGATCTGGGCGAGCCGGAGGCCGGCTACCGCTGGCCCGTGTTCGCCCCGGCGGCCCGCCTCGCCGGGGCCGCGGCCATCTTCGCGTTCCCGCTGCAGGTGGGGGCGATCCGGGCCGGGGTGATGGGCCTGTACCGGGCGCGAACCGGCCCGCTAAGCACGTTCCAGCTCGGGGACGCGCTGCTCTTCGCCGATACTGCGACCCTGCTGCTGCTCGACGCTCAGGACCAGACGGCGAGCGGCGTCGCGGAGTCGGCGGGGTCTACCGGGTCTGGCCCAGGCGGCCAGACCGCGGAACTGACCCGGCACCGCGCCGAGATCGATCAGGCCACCGGGATGCTCACCGAGCAGCTCGGCGTCGGCATCGCGGAGGCCTTTATCCGGTTGCGCGCCTACGCGTATGCTCATGATCGGAGGCTGTCTGATCTGGCCCGCGACATCGTGGCGCGGCGCCTGTGGCTGCATCCTGCATCCTGATCTACGCAAGGAAGAGCAGGCGTGACGATACGCGCGCTTACCCATGCTGGCCGATCGTGCCTGTTGCTGAGAGGGTGACCGGGGATGGACGGAGCGTTGCTGTCGGATACGTTCGTCGAGCTGACTGACACGATGGTGGTCGGCTTCGACATGATCGACTTCCTGCACGTGCTGACCGACCGCAGCGTGCAGCTGCTTGATGTCTCCGCGGCTGGGCTGCTGCTGGCTGACCCGCGCGGTGAGCTGCGCGTGGTGGCCGCGTCCAGCGAAGCCGCCAGGCTGCTTGAGCTATTCCAGATCCAGAACGATCAGGGCCCCTGCCTGGACTGCTTCCGGTCGGGCCGGCCCGTCCAGTCCGTGGACCTGGCGGCCGAAGCGCAGCGGTGGCCGCGGTTCGCGCCCGCCGCCCGGGAGGCCGGATTCGCCGCCGTGCAGGCCCTGCCGATGCGGCTGCGCGAGCAGGTCATCGGCGCGCTTAACCTCTTCCGGGCCCACCCGGGCCCCTACGACCCCGCGGACATCCGCGTCGGCCAGGCCCTGGCCGATGTGGCCACCATCAGCCTGTTGCAGGAGCGCAGCATGCGCCACAACGACACCCTCAACGAGCAGCTGCAGACCGCACTGAACAGCCGGGTCATCATCGAGCAGGCCAAGGGCAAGCTGGCCGAGCGCCTCGGCCTGGACATGGACCAGGCCTTCAATCTGCTGCGTGACTACGCCAGGACTAGCAACCGCCGCCTGTCCGACCTGGCCCAGGCGTTCGTGGACGGCACCGACACCCTCACCAGCCTTACTGCGGGTACGTCCCAGCCGCGGCTGGGCGGCGACGGACATCCGCGCCGGCCGGCCGCCAGGCCCAGGTTGTAACTGGCGCCCATGTGCTTCTCGCCTCAGGCCGACGTCGCCGGCGGCGTGCTGATCTGCGCCATCGGCATCGACGCGGTCCGCCATATCCGCCAGCGCCGCGAGTTCATCGCGCTGGCGTGGATCCCCGTGCTACTCGGGGCCCACCAGTTCATCGAGTCGCTGGTCTGGCTATGGCTTCAGGGTCATGTGCCGCGCGGGATCGGCCACGTCGCGCTGTGGGCTTACCTGCTGATCGCCTTCGTCGTGCTGCCGGTCTTCATCCCGGTGGCCGTCATCGCGCTTGAGCCGACGAGACGGCGCAAGCAGATGATGGCGCCCTTCGCGCTGATCGGGACCGTGGTCGCCGTGATCCTGTTCGCGGCGATGGTCCGCGGCCCGGTCAGCGTGACGCTGGCCCCGTACCACCTCTCCTACAGCATCCGGTTGCCCGACGGCTTCCTGATCGTCGCGCTCTATGTCGTGGCCGTATGCGGGCCGCTGCTGGTGTCGGGCTACCGCAACGTCGTGCTCTTCGGCGTCGTCAACCTCGTCGCCGTCATCGTCATCGCCCGGCTCACGATTTCCGGGTTCGCCTCCGTGTGGTGCGGGTGGGCGGCGATCTCCAGCGCCGCCATCACGTTGCATTGCCGCTTCGCCAAGCCACATCCGCAACGTGTCACGTCCGGATCTGACGGGCTCATCTCAGCTCGCTGATCCCCCAGCGTTGCCCGCTGGCGGAGGCACGGTGATAGCCAGTCCGGTCAGCAGGATGTCGAGGCCGCGTTCGAGTTCGGCGGCGCCGTCGTAGGCCGCCAGGACGGGGGCCAGGCTGCGCAGCAGGGGGAATTCGCCGATCGGCAGCCGGTGCAGGCCCAGCCGCAGCAGGTCGTCGGTCTCGTCCGGGTTGTCGACGAGTTCTTGCAGCTCGTTGAGGATGTGACCGTGCAGGAACCCGAACAGGGCCCGGTAGATGTGCAGCGCGTCGGGTCCGCTGAACCCGGCGCGGGTGAGCAGGGCCAGGACGTCTTCGAGCGGGCGCAGGGTGCCCGGCGGGCGCAGGGCCAGCGGGGTGGCCAGGGGCCGGGTCACCAGCAGCGGCACCACGTGCGGGTGAGCCAGCGCGAGCATGCGGTAGTCGCGGGCGACGGCACGCAGCTGCCCGGTCCAGTCCGGGTCGGCGGGATCGACCTTGAGCTGGGCGAGCACGGTCTCGGCGACGCCGTCGAGCAGCGCGGCCTTGTTCGGCGCGTGCCGGTAAAGGATCATCGGGTCCCGGTTCAGGGCGCGGGCGAGGCGGCGCATGGACAAACCGTCGGCGCCGTCGCGGTCGATGATCTCCAGCGCCGTGGTCAGCACGAGCTCGCGGGTGACCTTCCCGTCCCGGCGCGCGTCAGGAGTCGTCACTGTAGATCCACGATGTAGACACGACACGATGCTAGCTCAGGGGGCGGCGCGCGACGGCATTGACCGCATCTTGCACCGAGGTGAACAGGTGGTCGGCGCCCAGCTGTGCCAGCAGTGCGCCGTGCTTGAGGTCATGGTGAACCAGCCGTGAGGCCCGGGCGATCTCGATGCTCACCCCCCGTTGCCGGAGCTCGGTGGCCAGCTCCCGCAACGCCTGCAGCCCGGTGTAGTCGATGTCGGACATGCCGTCGGCGTCGACGATCACGGCGTGCACCGGACTTGCGGCGGCGTCGACGAGATGGCGGACCCGCAGGCGGAGGTAGTCGGCGTTGCCGTACCACAGGGCGGCGTAGACCAGATACACCAGGATTCCGGGGATCTGCTCGGTCGGGCGGCCGATGTCAGCCGGGATCCAGTGGTCGGTGCCTGGTTCACGCCCGAGGACGGCGTCTTGGGGCCGGGCTGAGCGCCGGGTCCTGTCGGCCAGGGAGAGGATCGTGGCCACGGCCACGCCCTGCTCGATGCCGATCAGGGCCACGGCCAGCAGGGTGACGGTGGCCAGAGCGAACTCGAGGCGATCGAAGCGCAGGATGGTCCGCAGCTCGCCGACCCGGAACAGCTTGGTGGCGATGAACACAAGCGTGGCCGCCAGCATCGCCTCCGGCAGGTCGGCCAGCGGTGCGGTCGCCACCAGCGCCACGCCCAGGACCAGGACCGCGGCCATGATGTTCGCCAGCTGCGAGCGGGTGCCGGCCGCGGTCGCGATCGCCGTGTTGGGCGGGCTCGCGTCCACCGGGAACGCCCCGATCAGCCCGGCGGCTACGCTGCCGGCGCCGATACCTATCAGGTCCCTGTTGAAGTCGCCCCGTGCTCCGGTGCCCTGTGCCCCGGTGCCCGAGGCCCGGACCGTGGCCGCGGTCTGCGCGATGCACACGAAGGTCACGGTGAGCACCAGGCCGGGCAGGCGCCGGAGCTGCGACCAGGAGAGATAGGGCAGCCGGAGGTGCGGTAGCCCGCCTTGGAGGGTGCCGAGGACCGCCACGCCGTGGCGGGACGCGAGACCGAGGGCATGGACGGCGGCAATGGAGAGGATCAGGCCTGCCAGTGGTCCAGGGAGCCGGCGGTCGATGCGCTCGGCGGCGGCGATCACGGCCAGCACGCCGAGGGCAATGCCCGCCGACCAGCCGTTGATGTGGCTAACCTGGCTGGCCAGCCTGCGGACCTCGCCGATGGTGGTGGTGGCCCCGCCGGCCACCCCGAGGATGGCCGGGATCTGGCGGACGACGATCTCGACGGCGATCCCGGCCAGCACCCCGGTGATCACCGGGGTCGAGAGGAATTCCGCGATCCACCCCAGCCGGAAAGCGCCGACGGCGACCAGCGCCGCGCCGACCAGCAGGGCGGTGAAGGCCATCGCCACGCCGTAGCCGGAGCTTCCTGCCACGGCGACCGCCGCCACGCCGGTCGCCAGCACCGGCGCGATCGTGGAGTCTGCCCCGACCGACAATTGGCGGTTCGTGCCGAGCAGGGCGTAAGCCAGCGATCCGGCGACGAAGGCAAAGAGCCCGGCCAGGGCCGGCATGCCCGCCAGCCGGGCGGTGGCCATCTGCCCCGGCAGAACCACCGCTACCAGCGTCAGGCCGGCCAGCGCGTCGGCGGCCAGCCACGATGCCCGGTAGCCGCGCAACGTCGCCGGGAGCCCCCAGACGCTCCCCCTCCACCAGCCGCGCATGCTCCATCTTGGCAGCCAAAGAGCCTTGATATTCCGAACGGACCGTGCTGACTGCCCTGCGCCAGGCTCTCACCACGAACGGATAGGCTCGCCAGGATGCGAGGTTGATAACATCTTGTTAACAATGTAGGGTTATATCGTAGATCTACGTTGTAGATATGCGTGCGGATACTGACTGGCCGTCATCAGGCGGTTGCCTTCACCGCAACGCCAAGGGAGATGACCATTTCATGACTGTGACCCTGGACAAGGACGTCGAGGCGTTCGTCGCCACCCCGCGGCAGCTGTTCATCAACGGGCAGTGGCGCGACGCGGCGTCGGGCAAGACCTTCGAGACGCCGAACCCCGCTACTGGCGAGACGCTTGCCCGGGTCGCCGAGGGCGACGCGGAGGACATCAACCGGGCGGTGCGGGCCGCGCGCGCAGCGTTCGATGGCCCGTGGGGCAGGATGAGCCCGTCGGAGCGCGGGCGCATCATCTGGCGGATCGGGGACCTGATCCTCGAGCACCTCGATGAGCTGGCCCAGCTCGAGTCGCTTGACAATGGTAAGCCTTTCGCCGTGGCGCAGGCGGCGGACGTGCCGCTGGCGGCTGACTTGTTCCACTACATGGCCGGGTGGGCGACCAAGATCGAGGGCAACTCGATCAACATCTCGGTGCCCTACATGCCGGGCGCCAACTTCCACTCCTACACCTTGCGCGAGCCGCTCGGGGTGGTCGGGCAGATCATCCCGTGGAACTTCCCGCTGCTGATGGCCGCGTGGAAGCTCGGCCCGGCGCTGGCCACAGGCAACTGCGTGGTGCTCAAGCCAGCTGAGCAGACCCCGCTGACCGCACTGCGCCTGGCCGGGCTCATCGCCGAGGCTGGCGTACCCGACGGCGTGGTGAACGTGGTCCCGGGATTCGGTGAGACCGCCGGCGCGGCCCTGACCGCTCATCCGGACGTGGACAAGGTCGCGTTCACCGGTTCCACCGCGGTGGGCAAGCTGATCGTGGCGGCGTCCGCGGCCAGCAACCTGAAGAAGCTCACCCTGGAACTCGGCGGCAAGAGCCCCAACATCGTGTTCGACGATGCTGGCCCCGACGCCATCGAGGGTGCTGCCAGTGCAATCTTCTTCAACCACGGGCAGTGCTGCGTGGCCGGCTCGCGGCTGTATGTGCAGCGCAGCCGTTTCGATGAGGTCGTCGCCGGCGTGGCGCAGATCGCCAAGTCGATCAAGATGGGACCGGGGATGGAACCAGACACGCAGATGGGCCCGCTGGTCTCCGAGGAGCAGCTGCGCCTGGTGACCGGCTTCCTGGAATCCGGCGAGGCCGAGGGCGCCACCGCCCTGGCCGGCGGCGGCCGGTTCGGCGAGCGCGGCTACTTCGTCGAGCCCACCGTGCTGACCAATACCCGCCCGGATATGAAGGTCGTCCGCGAGGAGATCTTCGGGCCGGTCCTGGTCGCCGCTCCGTTCAGCGACCTGGATGAGATCGCCGCGGTCGCGAATGACTCCGAGTTCGGTCTGGGGGCCGGAATCTGGACCAAGGACATCTCCAAGGCCCATGCCCTGGCCAAGAAGCTCAGGGCGGGCACCGTCTGGATCAACTGCTACAACGTGTTCGACGCGGCGCTGCCGTTCGGCGGATACAAGCAGTCCGGCTGGGGTCGGGAGATGGGCCACGAGGCGCTCAACGCCTACACCGAGGTCAAGGCCGTCACCACCCAGCTGTAAATCAGCTACCCGCAGCCCGGGGGCCGGACCTGCCAGTCCGGCCCCCGCGACTGTTCAGCAGCACGCGGACGCGGCGGGCTCGGCGTCGCTGCCGCAGCACCCAGGGCCGCCGTGGTCGTGGTCGTAGAAGTCCCGGCTGTCGGCCAGGACGGTGTAGATCTCCCAGTCCTCACCGTCAGGTGCGCCCTGCACCCAGAACTTGTCCTGCCGGGCGTAGCAGCAGGTGGTATCGCGCTTGTCCACCGAGGCCAGCCCGGCCGCGGTGAGCCTGGCCTGCTCGGCGTCCACGGTGCCGGTGTCGGGAACCTCGATGCCGAGATGGTTGAGGGTGCCCCCCTGGCCGGGGTTTTCCAGCAGGACGAGGTGGTCGGCTCGGGGATCGCCGCGCAGCGGCTGTCACCGAGCGCCGTGGGGCTGGAGCTGCTGGAGAACGCGGCGGCGACCGCGGCCGGGCTGTTCGCCATCATCTTGATGTTCGGGCCGGTCTCCGGCGCCCACTTCAACCCGGTGGTGTCCTTCGTGGACGCCGCCTTCGGCGGGCTGCGCTGGCGTGATGCCGCGGCCTACCTGCCCGCGCAGGTAACCGGGTGCATCGGCGGCGCGGTTCTGGCGAACCTGATGTTCGCCCAGGCGGCGGTCACCATCTCCGCCAAGCACCGGGCTACGCCCGCACATTTCCTGTCCGAGGTCATCGCCACCCTGGGGCTCATCCTGGTGATCTTCGCGCTGGCCCGGTCGGGCCGGTCCCGGGCCGCCCCGGCCGCGGTCGGGGCGTACATCGGTGCGGCGTACTTCTTTACCTCCTCCACCAGCTTCGCCAACCCGGCGATCACCGTGGGCCGGATGTTCTCGGCCACCTTCGCCGGCATCGCGCCCGCCTCCGCCCCGGCCTACATCGCCGCCCAGGTCATCGGCGGGGCCCTGGCCGTCGCGGTGATCAGGGCGCTGTATCCCGGCGTCACCCCGGCGCAGGCCGCCGACATCATCTTCCCCCACCACCGCGACCGGGTGGCGGGCGATGGCGCCTCCCCGGCGGCCGGCCGGCCGCTCTGACGAGCCAACCGAAACGGGAGCCAGCCATGCACCTGGTCATGATCGGCGGCAGCGACGCGGGGATCAGCGCCGCGCTGCGGGCCCGCGAACTCGACCCCGGCGTCGAGGTCAGCGTGGTCGTCGCGGACGCCTACCCTAACTTCTCGATCTGCGGCATCCCCTACTACGTGTCCGGCGAGGTGACCCACTGGCGCAACCTGGCCCACCGCAGCATCGCCGACCTGGAAGCGACTGGGATGCGGCTGCGGCTCGATACCGTCGCCCGCCGGATTGACGTTGCTGCTCGCAAGCTGCTGGTGACCTCTTCCGGCGGCGCCGAGGAACTGCTGGGTTATGACAAGCTCGTCGTCGGTACCGGCGCGGTCCCGGTCCGGCCCCCGATCAGCGGCCTGTCCGGCCCCGGCGCCCTCGGCCCTGATGACGGGGTACACCTGCTGCACTCGATGGGCGACACCTTCGCCGTCATGCGGACCCTCGAGCAGGCCGGGCCGGCCAGCGCGGTCATCGTCGGCGCGGGCTACATCGGCCTGGAGATGGCCGATGCCCTGACCACCCGCGGCCTGCAGGTCGCCCAGATGGAGCAGCTGCCCGAGGTCCTTCCCACCGTCGACCCCGAGCTCGGCGCGCTGGTGCACGCCGAGCTCGCCGCCCGCGGCGTCCAGGTCCTGGCCGGCACCACCGTCCGGGCGATCAGCCGCAACCCGGCAGGCCAGGCAGGCCGGCTGCGGATCGAGGCCACCGCGGCCGACGGCACGGCCGTGACCAGGCAGGCCGACATGGTCCTGGTCGTCGTCGGTGTCCGCCCCGAGGTCACCCTGGCCGCCGCGGCCGGGGCCTCGCTGGGCGCCAGGGGCGCCATCGCGGTGGACCGGGGCATGCGGACTCACCTGCCGGACGTGCTCGCCGCGGGGGACTGCGTGATCACCCACCACCGGCTGGTCGGCGAGACCTACCTGCCGCTGGGCACCACCGCCCACAAGCAGGGCCGGGTCGCCGGCGAGAACGCCCTCGGCGGGAACCGCGAATACGCCGGCAGCCTCGGCACCCAGGTGGTGAAGATCTTCGACCAGGCCGCCGCCCGCACCGGACTGCGCGGCCACGAAGCCGCCGCCGCTGGCTTCGATCCGGTCACCACCGGATCCGAGGCCGATGACCACAAGGCCTACTACCCCGGCAGCCACCGCATCACGATGCGGTTCACCGGCGACCGCCGCACCGGCCAGCTCCTCGGCGTGCAGCTGTTCGGGCACCGGCACGCCGAGATCGCCAAGCGCATCGACATCGCCGCCACCGCGATCTTCCACGGCATGACCGTCGAGGCGATCAGCGACCTTGACCTGTCCTACACCCCGCCGCTGGGCAGCCCCTGGGATGCGGTCCAGATCGGCGCCCAAGCCTGGGTCCGGCACGCCAGGCCGGGTTGAGAGGCCGCAGGTGAGTAATCAGCCCCGCCGCTTTCCAGTGCATCTCTCCGACCTCGTCGAGGTAGCGGCCGGACCCGGCGATAAGCCCGGCCGCGCGTGCGGCCCAGCGGAATCCTTCGTGCGGGCTCATGCCTGGGTCCGGTACCAGGCCACCGTGTCGGTGATCGCGGTGGCGAGCGGGGTGGTGGCGGTCCCGAAGGCGGACTCGAATTTTGTGGTGTCGAGAACGAAGGGCTCCTCGAACTCGTAGGCCATCTCGGCCAGGCTGCGCATCAGCGGGCTGACCAGCCCCAGAGCCCGCACGACGAGCGGGGGCAGGTTGCGGACTCCGACCTGGTGGCCGAGCTGGCCGGCCACCAGGTCCAGGACTGCCCGGGTAGTCACGGTCTCGGGGCCGGGCAAGTGCCATACCTGGCCGGCCGCGCGCTCGTCAGTGCCGAGGGTGGTCAGCCCGGCCGCGATGTCAGGCACGTAGCTGTAGGTGTGCAGCAGGTTGGGGTTGCCGATGAAGTCGGCGCGCTTGCCCGCCACGGCGTTGCCGAAAACTCGCTCGCCGAGGCTGGACTGCGTGGCGCCCGCGCCGAAGAAGTCCGATGCCCGCCCGATGGCGACACGAACCCGGCCGGCCGCCGCGGCGGCCAGCAGCTCTGCGGTCATCGCGGCCCGGGCCAGGCCCTTGGACGTCGTGGCGGCCAGCGGGAGGTCCTCGGTCATCGGCTTGCCGCCGGCCGGCCCGTAGGCATAGATGTTCTCCAGGGTCACCAGCAGGGCGCCGGCCCGCTCGGCTGCGGTCAGCACGCCCCGCTGCAGCGGCGGGAAAAGTTCCGGCCACTGGGTGTACGGGGCGTTGAGGCACTGGTAGATCACCGATGCGCCCTTAGCCGCGTCGCTGGCCGCATCGAGGTCGGTGGCGTTCGCGGCCCGCCAGTCCACGTTGTCAGCCAGAGCTGCGGGCCGGCGGCGCGAGACGGCCCGGACCGCGAGATTCAGCCCGGCCAGCCGGTCCGCGAGGGCGAGACCCACCTGCCCGGTGCCGAAAACGACGTGCAGGCCGCCCTCACTCATCGGGTAGCTCCGGCGCGGAGCAGATACGTGCAGGCTGTCCCCATTGTGCTATTCCTCTGCTGGCTGACGGACCTGACCTTCAGGTCGGTGACCTAGGAACAGCTACGCCCTCGGCGGGCGGCGTGTCCAGCAGCTGGGAACGGTCATCGCGAATTTCTGGCCAGCGTCTAGCCGGCCCAGTCCGCGCATAAACTCCGGAGCCCTGCTGCCATCACCGAATTATCGACGGGCAGCTACCAGGGTCCGGAGCAACTATTCTGAGAATACGCTCCTTTTGCCCGGTCCGGAAATTTGCCGACCGGTAATTACTGTCATCGGAGCAGAAGATTGCCGCCGCACCCCGGCCCCGGCCTGGTCCGTCATCGCCATGCTCACGGCCGCCTGGCTTTGCGAACTCCTTGAATGCAGCCGACGTAAACGTCAGGCGGCCCGCATATGAAAGCGCCATTAATAATATGGGAACTCTAGAGGATGGAGAAACTCGTTCGCCGAGGGGACCGCGTCGGCGACCGGCCCGTGCATGATCACGCTGGTGCGAAAGTCGTAAACGGACGGGGCGTACAGCAGGGCTAGGTCGGTCCCGAAGACATCCCGGACGCTCACCGGTGGCAGACGCCGGCCAGCGGGCTGAGCCGCTGGCCGACCGAACGCCGGGCCGCTGTCTTAGCAGCGGCCATCCTCAGCGCAGCCAGGAATGGGCCGCGACGATCGGGATGGCGGCCCACTTGCGCCCGAGGTACCCGGCACTCCACGCGACCAGGGCGCCCACGACGATGAGGCCGAAGATGCCGATGATGTGCTCGTCCACGATGGGGTTGGTGGACCCGCTCGGCTGGCCGCCCGCGGTCTTGGCCGGTACCCACACCGCCGCCCACATCAGCAGCAGCATCAGGGCTCCGGAGATGGCGGCCGGGCGGACGGCCACGCCGGCGATGAAGGCGACGCCGATACCGAGCAGCCCGATCATGAACAGCCAGTCCATTCCCGGCACGGTGGCCAGGTAGCGGAAGGTGCCCTGGAACGGCCCGACGTTGGCGCCGGACAGGAAGCCCTTAGCCGGCGAGCCGCCGTGGATCCACGCGCTCTTACTGGCGGTGGAGTAACCCAGCCCGGGTACGTCACAATTGGAAAATATGGGCGACTACTCCCAGGAACAGAGCCAAACGTCCCGCGTGATGGCGGTAGGACCCGGATGAGCCCGTGGGTGCTACGCCGTCAGCGGCGGGCGGTCCAGCTGGGCCCGGTCCTGGCCCACGCGATCTCCCAGGCGGCCAGCCGCCGCCGGTCGAGCGCATGCCGGCCCACCGCGTAGGCCGCGAGCAGCGCCACCCCGGCGATCGCGGCCACCGCGCCGGCCGTGACCAGCGCGTAGATCATCATGACGGCCTGGCCGGATCCAGGCGCGGCCGGCTGACCCAGGCGATTGAGCCAGATTGGTATCCGGCTGCCCGCCGCCGCGCCGGCGATGCCGGGCACGGTGGCGGTGGTCAGCAGGCCGGATCGCTCGCCGCTTCCCGGGGCGCGCCAGCTCGCCTGCACCTGCCAGATCGGAAGAGCGTCGTGTAGGGAAAGAGTGTAGATCTCGGTGGTCGCCGT
>OCZT010004324.1_pt1 | contig 14336 bp, 3 predicted proteins | sample 1539031 | NCBI WGS metagenome assembly OCZT01 (sample SAMEA3539308, study PRJEB22396) | soil metagenome | biome: tundra; feature: field; material: soil | place: USA | collected 2010-05 | depth 0.15 m
GGCACGACTGAAGTCGTGCCCTTTCAAAATCCGAGTTTCACCACGGGCTGTTAGGTAGATCTATGGCAGATTCGCTAAGTCGCGCCCATTCGCTAAGTCGCGCCCCAAAATGAAAGCGGCTGGGAAGGGGAGCAAACGCGCTCCACCTTCCCAGCCGCTTCAATTGCGCATCAATCGATTAATTCACTGTGACCGAGACGGTGGTTGACGTCTTGATCGCTGAGTTTGCCGAGTCTGTTCCAGTTACGGTGAAAGTGTAGACGCCTGCGGTCGTCGCGGGGGTTCCCGTGCCGCCGCCACCGCCGGAGCTCGAGTGGCCACCGCAACCGATGGTTCCGGCAACGGCGACAACGAAGAGAAGCACGATCATCGAGAGCCAGCGGCGCCTGCGCGATGGTATGCCAAACATGAGCAGCGCGACGACGGCCAGCCCCCCTCCACCGATACCCCAGAGACCGTTTCCGGCCGGCTGCGCCATTGCGGTGGTTGCCGCAGTGGTTTGCACGGTCAAGACGGTGGTTCCCTTACTTCCTGGCGTAAGTGGAAGGCTGGTTGGATTCAAGCTGCAGGTGGGCAGACTGACTGCGCCATTTGGCGACCCGGTAAGAGCGCAGGACAGATCAACCGTTCCAGAGTAGGTGCTGCCTGCATTGACAGTGAAGGTCCCTGTTCCGGTATTGCCAGGAGCAATTGAAGAGATTGTCGGCGCATCAATCACGTATGGCAACACGTTCACGGTTGCCGTTCCGCTTGCGGGAGCAAACGTTCCGTCACCCGTGTAACTGGCAGTCAGTGTATCGGCACCGGCAGCCAGTGACCCGGCCGGGATGCTGAAGCTGGCCGTGCCGCTGGCCAGAGGCTGCTGCGCACTGTAAGCGCCGCTGGTCAGGGTAACCGTGCCCGTGGGAGTCGGCTGCCCGGCTGCGCCCTTGACCGGAACAGAGACTGTGATTGCCATTTCATCCGTAATGGGGGTGGCCGAAGGAGTTACAGTCACCGTGGCAACCCCTTTGCCAATTGCCTGAATCACCGTCTCCGCAGCCGACCCTGACGCCGCGGTGTAGTCGGCGGTGCTTGCCGCGTCAGGAGCATAAGCCGCTGTCAGCGTATCGGCGCCTAACAGAAGCGCGCCCGCAGGCACGGTGAATGTGGCGGATCCGGCAGCCAGCGCCTGTTGTGCGCTGTAAGTACCGCTGGACAAGGTGATGGTTCCGGTGGGAGTTGCTGTGCCGGCGCCTCCGCTAACGGCGACGATTACCTGCAATGTTTGCGCTGTCGTGATGCTGGGCGATGCCGGCGTTACCGCAACGGAAGGCTTGGCGGCGCTGACCATCAGCGTGACCTTGGCCGTCGCCGTTGTGTAGTTAGCCGAGTTGGTGGGCGTGAGCGTAACCGAGAGGGACTGGGAACCAGCTGCGAGAATCGTACCCGCCGCCGGGGTGTAGGCAAAAGTACCTGCCACGGTGGAGGACGCATCGAGCTGGGTTGCGCTCAAGGCTGTTCCATAGGTGATGGCCGCCGGCGTCGCCCAGGTGATGGACGGGGTTGCCGCGTTCACTGTCAGTGAAACGGTGGCCGTTGCTGTCGCGTAGTCGGTGGAGTCCGTAGGCGTGAGAGTAACCGAAAGCGTCTGCGAGCCGCCTCCAAGTACAGTACCCGCAGCCGGCGTGTAGGTGAAGGTCCCTGCCACCGTGGAGGAAGCATCGAGCTGGGTTGCGCTCAAGGCTGTTCCATAGGTGATGGCCGCCGGAGTAGCCCAGGTAATAGCAGGCGTGGCCTTGTTCACTGTCAGCGATGCGGTTGCCGTGGCGGTGGTGTAGTCAGTGGCATCGGTGGGCGTAAAGGTGACCGAGAGTGTGTGCGGACCTACCGTCAGAACAGTGCCTGCAGCCGGGGTGTAGGCGTAGGTGCCTGCCACGGCGGATGAGGCATTGAGCTGGGTTGCGCTCAAGGCCGTTCCATAGGTGATGGCCGCCGGAGTAGCCCAGGTAATAGCAGGCGTGGCCTTGTTCACTGTCAGCGATGCGGTTGCCGTGGCGGTGGTGTAGTCAGTGGCATCGGTGGGCGTAAAGGTGACCGAGAGTGTGTGCGGACCTACCGTCAGAACAGTGCCTGCGGCCGGGGTATAGGCGTAGGTGCCTTGCACCGTGGAGGAGGCATTGAGCTGGGTTGCGCTCAAGGCCGTTCCGTAGGTGATGGCAGCCGGTGCAGCCCAGGTGATGGACGGCGTAGCCTTATTCACGGTCAGCGAGACTGTTGCGGTGGCGGTTGTGTAGTCGGTCGAGTCGGTAGGCGCCAAGGTTACTGAGAGCGTCTGCGGGCCAGCGCCTAGAACAGTGCCGGAGGCTGGGGTGTAAGTGAAGACGCCCGGAGTGGCCGAAGATGCATTGAGCTGGGTTGCGCTCAGTGCGGTTCCATAGGTGATGGCTGCCGGTGCTGTCCAACTAATGGACGACGTGGCCTTGTTCACTGTGAGGGAGACCGAGGCGGTCGCCGTTGTGTAGTTCACCAAGTCGGTAGGAGTAAACAACACCGAGAGCGTCTGTGGGCCGGCTCCCAGAACGGTTCCAGCGGGTGGAGTGTAGATAAAGACGCCTGCCGGGACGTTGGAAGTTGCGTTGAGCTGGGTTAAGCTCAAGGGCGTTCCGTAGGTGATGGGCGCCGGAGTGGGCCAGGTGATGGCCGGAATGGCCGCACTGACTGATATGGAAACAGTGGCCGTCGCAGTTGCGTAGTCGGTTGCGTCATTGGGGGTAAAGAGCACCGACAGGGTGTGGGGTCCGACGGTCAGCACTGTGCCGGCCGGCGGGGTGTAGGCGAAGGTGCCTGCCACGCTTGCCGTCGCGCTGAGTTGAGTTCCGCTCAGGGCGGTTCCGTAGCTGATGGCCGCGGGGGCCGACCAGGAGACGGTTGGTTTGGCCTGGTTCACGGTCAAACCAACCGTTGCCGTGGCCGTTGCGTAGTTCACCAGGTCTGTCGGCGTGAAGGTTACGGACAGCGTTTGCGGTCCTGCGCCAAGCACGGTGCCTGCGGCAGGAGTGTAGACAAAGGTTCCCGGCACAGTGGTGGATGCATTGAGCTGGGTTGCGCTCAACGCGGTTCCATATGTAATTGCGGCGGGTGGAGCCCATGTGATGACCGGAACTGCCGGCGGAATGATAATGTAGGCCGCCGATGCCACAGCGCTCACTGTGTAACCCTTCGCAACTGCGATGGCCTGAAGCGTTTCAGATGCAGCAATCGTGACCTGACCGCTGTACAGCGTGGAAGCCTCGGATGGCGTGGTTCCATCGGCGGTGTAGTAGATGGATGCGCCAGGGGTGGTGTCGGTAATTGTCGTTGTCCGTGTGTTGACGTAACTTCCGGCGGCAAGGGTGATTTGCGGTGTGGCCGCGGGACCAGGGAATGTTACCTTTCTGACTCTGAAGTTGTTGGCATCTGCAATGTAGAGGTTGCCCGCTGCATCGACGACAACGCCTTGAGGTTGATCCAACTCAGCTACGGTGGCCGAGCCGCCGTCGCCGGTGAAGCCGGTAAGCCCGTTGCCGGCCACGGTGGAAATCCGCCCTGTCGTTGCCGAGACTTCGCGCACCGCTGATGGCGGATTGGCAATGTACAGGTTGCCTGCCTGGTCGAACGAAAGGCTCGGCTCGGAGATTTCAGCAGAAGTCGCAGGGCCGCCGTCGCCGCTGTAGCCTTGATCGCCATCTCCGGCAACCGTTGTGATAATGCCGGTGGCCGCAGTTACCTTCCGGACCAAGCCGTTTTCTTCAGCGATATACAAATTGCCCGTGCTGTCAAAAGCGAGCGCTACGGGTTGCTGGACGCCGGCGCTGGTGGCGAGGCCGCCGTCGCCGTTGTCGACGTAGAGCCCATCGCCAGCGACCGTTGCAATGAGGCCGGTGGCCTTGGAGACCATCCTGACCCTGCTGTTGGCGCTATCGGCGATATAGACGTTGCCGGCGCTGTCAAGCGCCACACCGGTGGGACTGGCCAGTTCTGCGGTGGTTGCCAGAGTTCCATCGCCGGAGTAGCTTCCCACGCCATTGCCTGCGAAGGTGGAGATAACACCGGTGCCAGCCGTGACGAGGCGGATTACATTGTTGGTGGAGTCCGCGATATACAGGTTGCCTGCCGGATCCGCTGCGGGTCCGGAGGGATAGTAAAGTTGTGCGGCCGCAGCCTGCCCGCCGTCGCCGCTGTAGCCCGGAGTTCCGTTGCCGGCAACGACGGTAATGAGCCCGCTGGTGGGGTTGGCCATCCAGACTACGTTGTTGCCGACATCAGCGATGTAGAGGTTGCCGGAGCCGTCCAACGCCAGACCCTGGAGGTAGCCAAGTGAGGCACTTGCGGCTGAAGCGCCAGATCCGCTGAATCCGTACACTCCATTGCCCGCAAACGTGCTGATCACCGCAACAGGCGGATAGTTGATGGTGTAAGCCCCGGTGGCCGGCGCGCTTGGCTGATAACCGGGAGCAATGGCAATCGCATTGACGGTAACCGTACCGGACACATTGATGGGACCGTAGTAACCCGGCGAAAGCGCCGTGGCTGTTGTTCCATCCATGGTGATGTAGATGGACGCCCCGGGAGTCGCGTCGGAGATAGTCACCGTTTGGGGAGCAGGGTAGGCTCCGCCGGAGACGCTGAACACCGGCACTGCCGCTGATGCAGCCGGCTGAACGCCGGCGACGGTCACCTCGCGGATTCGCTGGGCGAGGCTATCGGCAATATAAAGATTACCGCCGCTGTCAACTGATACGCCTGTGGGATTGCAGAACCCGGCACTGGTTGCCGGACCGCCATCTCCGCTAAGTGGGGTACAGAAGCTTCCATTACCGGCAACGGTGCTGATGGCCTGATTGCTGGAGGCCACTTCACGGATGACGCTGTTCTGATTGTCGGCAATGTAGAGGTTGCCTGAGGAGTCAAGCGCGACAGACATAGGCCCGAAGAGTTGCGCACTTGTAGCCGGGCCGCCATCGCCAACGTAGCCGCCGGCTCCAGTACCGTCGCCTGCGACGGTCGAGATGGAGAGGGTGATCGCATTGATCGCTCGAACCGCATTGTTGTTTATGTCGGCGATATAGACATTGCCGGCACTATCGACCGCGAGGCCTTCAGGATTATTCAACAAAGCGCTGGCAGCAGGTCCGCTATCGCCGCTGTATCCTGCCGTCCCGTTACCGGCAACGGTGGAAATGATGGCCGTGCTTGCGTTGACCTTCCTGACTGCGTTGTTGCCGGAATCGGCGATAAAGAGGTTGTTGGCGGCGTCGAATGCAATTCCTTCGACGTTAGAGAGTTGGGCACTCGCAGCCAGAGCGGTATCGCCGCTATACCCAAGCGTTCCGTTGCCGGCATAGTTTGTAATGATGCCGGTTACCGCGTCAACCCTGCGGACGGCGTAGTTGTAGGAGTCAGCGATGTACAGGTTGTTCGCACTGTCAAACGCCAGCGCAACAGGCCAGTTGAGTTGGGCGTTTATCGCCGAGGTGCCATTGCCGCTATAACCTGCAATCCCGGTCCCGGCCACGGTTGTGATGATTCCGGTACCGGCTGTGATTTTGCGCACGCGGTTGTTGTAGGTATCGGCGATGTACAAATTGCCGGCATGGTCGAAGGCTGTTCCTGAAGGAGAGTTGAGCCCTGCAACGGTTGCCAAACCTCCATCGCCCTGGTACCCAGCGCTCCCATTGCCGGCGACGCTATAGATGAACGATGTTGAGGAGGAAGCAATGATGTACTGCGCGCTGACCGGGGCGCTCATCGCGAAACCGGGAGCTGCCGCGCTGGCCACCAGCGTCTCTGACGAGGACACCGTAATGGCGCCCGTGTAGACTGCGGAAGCCGTGGTCGGCGGGGTTCCATTGGTGGTGAAGTAGATTGTAGTTCCGGGGTCTGAAATGGTCACCGTCTGCGCGCTGGGATAAGTTCCCGATGCCAGCGAGATTACCGGTGCAGCGGCAGCGGGAAGGTTGAGTGTGTAGAGGGCGGTAGCAGTTGCGCTTTGTGCATAACCGCTAGCCACGGCGATAGCCTGCACGATCTCGGACGAAGACGCCGGAAACGCCCCTGCATATAAGGTTGACGCAGTGGTTGGCGTGCTGCCGTCGGTGGTGTAGTAGATGGCTGCAGTACCATCACTATCGGTAATGGTTACCGACGGGGTCGTGGTGTAGACGCCAGTAGCGGGAGTAATCACCGGCACCGGCGTCAGCGCGTAAAGGGGCGCTGAAGCAGACACACTAGCGCCAAAGTTGCTGTCTCCGGGATAACTGGCAAAGGCCAGGTGCGGCCCGATTCCGGCAACAGAGATGGCACTCGCCGAGGCGGTTGCTGTCTGTTGCTCCGACAACAACACGGTTGCTGTTCCGCTGAAGTAGTCTGTCGTGACTATGTCGGAGTATCCGTCCCCGTTCAGGTCGGCCGCAACAATGGACCATGGAGAGGTGCCTGCAGCAGGGCTGGTGGTGGCGGCCGTAAAGGTCCCATTGCCCGCACCTAACAGCACAGTGACTGTACCGTCGGTGTTGTTGGCCACGGCCAAATCAACATTACCGTCGCCGTTAAAGTCCCCGGCCGCTACGGAATAGGGCAGGTTCCCTGTACTGGGAGTCGATGCAACTGCGAAGGTTCCGTCGCCATTGCCCAGGAATAGCGTGAGCGTATTGTCGAGTGAGTTGGCCACGGCAAGGTCAGCCTTGCCATCGCCGTTGAAGTCGGCAACGACCAAAGACTGCGGAGAGCGGCCCGTCGCCGGTGGGGTTCCGGAAGCTGGCGTGAAGGTGCCGATGCCCGTACCCAGCAAAACTGTGAGGGTGTTGTCCACATCGTTGGCAACCACCAGATCGAGATTGCCATCTCCGTTGAAGTCGCCGGCGGCGATTGCATCCGGCGAATTCCCTGTTACCGGAACATCTGCCGTGATCCCGAAGGTCCCGTCACCGTTGCCAATCATTACAGTGACGGTGTTACCGCGGTCATTGGCCACCGCAATATCCGGCCAGCCGTCTCCGTTGAAGTCGCCAATTACCAGGGCCACGGGATCGTCGCCGGCTGTAGGAGTTGCCGCTAACGTGAAGTTCCCGGTGCCGTCACCCAGCAGGATGGACACGTTGCCGTCAGATCTGTTCACCACGGCCAGATCGGCAAAGCCGTCCCCGTTGAAGTCGCCAACGCCAATAGCCACAGGCGTGTTGCCCGTCGGAACAGGTGTCCCAAGCGCCGTGAAGGTTCCTAGACCATTGCCCAAAAATATGGTGACTGTGTTATCAGCGCGATTCGCCACTGCCAGATCTGGCAGGCCATCCCCATTGAAATCGCCAACGGCCACCGCATCGGGCTGGTTGCCAGTGGCAGGCGATTGGACGTTCACGAAACCGAGGCCGGAAGGATTGGCAACCAGCGTGCCGCTTCCAAGCACCGCATTGCTGTTGCTCGAGTCGAGAAAGGACACCAGCCCGGTTGGAGCAGCCGACCCTTCACCCGCAATCGTCGCTGTGAGCGTGTAGTTGTTCACGGTGCCGCTCTGAGCGATCGAAGTTATGGTTGCGCTCTTCCCGGTGACTGCCAAAGGCGAATTTGGGGAGTTACTCGTCGTGTATCCCGCTGTTCCCAGGAAGACAGCCTTATAGCTGTGGTTTCCAATCCCCGGAAGAAGCTTCAACACAGCAGTTCCTGCGCTGGTCAACTGCGCTGTTCCAAGAAGATGAATGTCGGTGCAGTATGTAAACGCGGCATCGCAGAAATTCACCTGTCCAGTTGTCACCGCCACACTGCCGGCATTGACCGTCGCAGTAAGCGTGAGCACACTTCCGGTACTCAGCGTAGTGACCGCTGCTGCTCCCGATGTGAGCGCAAGTGTTGTTGTGGTTGAGGACGCAGCGAGGGCCTGTTGGGAATTTCCAAACAATGTCATCACCAAGGCGAATGAGGTCAACAAAGACAACAGAGATTTCCTTACGTTCACTGACGTTCTCCATTCTTCCGTTCGTTCTATGAACCGGCAGGTTGATCGGGTTTCAATTGGGCTCTGCGTGTCGCAATGGAAACGCACTCCCTGGAATCAGCCTTAGTCGTGCGAGCCCACATCCGAACGATGCGGCCATGGTCAGGCCATAAGAAAAGAGAGCAAGTAGAGCGAGTACGGGCAGTCTCCGTTCTGCGACGAATCGATGCATTCCTCTCGCCTGTCCAAGAGTGAAAATATCCCTCATGGCAAGGAGTGCCGAGTTGGAGCGCAGTTGGTCTATCTGACAGTCTGAGTTCGTCAGACTTGGCGCCGCAGAGAACAGAGATCCCGAATTGCGCTGCGAAGCAGCGCGGACCGCTGGGGGAGAATAAGCCGTCCTGCCCAACGAGGCAGACGGCAATTTAGCATGCACCGTCCTATAGGCAAGATGATCGGCGTCAAGAGCATTTTCCCAAGTTGACCGATCATCAGGCTCGTAATCAGATCTCGCGCTTGCAGCGGGAACCGCAGGTGCTTTGGTTCCCGCATTCTTCACGTGCAAAAACGGTCTTGCGTCGTTCATATCGCCTCGTGCGCAATGGCGTCTACCTTCGCCTAAGGTAGAAAGAATCAAGCAAGACTTCTTTGTGTTCGGTCAACAAGCCGGAAGAATGTTTGTAATGAGTTGTAAAGAAGGCGGCGATTGGTTGCGCAGCAACATTGACACGGACGAGGACTGCTAAATCCATGATTCGGCGTTACTGCGCAAGTGATTGGGCTTGGATCTCTGCGAAAAGGGCCCATGAAAAATGCGCCATCTATTTGTTATTTATCAACATTGTGGGAGTAGCTTCGGAGGAAAGTTGAAGATGGCATGGGGTTGTCAGCTCCTACCACGTGCCCTTCTCTTCCATCGTGCTCCTTGCAGATTCCGCTCATTTTGAGCGCGGCATTTGCCTTGAGAACGATCCCGGTCGCGAGGCCGGGCAAATAGAAGTGAGAATCTCAATGACGCAACTATTAAAAGACCAGAGACTCCGAAGCGGATTGGGTGTGCTAGTCGGTCTGTGCCTGTCAATTCCAATTTGGATCGTCCTCATCGCCGCGGGTTACTGGATTCACTACTTGTTGACGTAACCTGGAACGCCTGGCGCTCGCCGCGCAAACTGCCGCAAGCACAGCGAACCTGTGTGATCCAGAGATTCATCGCCCACGCGGCGAGTATCCCTCTCGGCGTCTCTCTCCATACTCCGTTTGATAACAAAAGCATCGGCAGGCCATCGAGCAAAGGCGAAACCCTGTCGCTCAGCCCGAAACAGAAGCTCTGCCGGCGACAAGTCTGATGTTTTGGACGCGCCTTCCTCACTGGCAGTCCGGTGATGGCTAGGGTAGACTTGAAGACAGGGTAGAATTCGATTGGCCACAAGATGATCGCCGGGGAAAATTACCGGACGCCCGACCATAAGCTGCCTGCTATGGAGACTTTGGTTCCCAAGGTAATGGGTTGAGCAGATGGCGGCATTTCGTGGCGCCCGGCAAAGAAACGCTGGTTGTAGCAAAGCAGGAATGCTTACTGCATTCTATTGAATCTAAATAGATTGCACTTGGTGAGAGCTCGTAGCTCAGTAGGTAGAGCAACGCCCTTTTAAGGCGTGGGTCCTGGGTTCGATCCCCAGCGAGCTCACCATTCAAAATAAATAACATAAGTGATAGATCCTGGAAACCGCAAAAGGCTGCTGTGATACGAAAGTGATACAGAAGGTTTTGAGACCGCGCCCTTCTCTTCCCGATGATTTCGAATAGGAGATGGTGTTGCGGCTTTGCCTGGATGCGCGAGGTCGTCAGGAACTATGAGTCCAGTTTTGCCTTGTTTTGCACAGCGCCGCACAGGGAAGCACAATCCCGCATAACATATTCGTTGACCGTCATTTGTCAGATGACGCTGCACACCGCTGCATGGAAACGCATAGAAATCGGGGGAAAAGTATCCCCAAGAGTATCACCAGAACTGCCGGGGATTTACACGTGAAAGGTCCGAGAATCGGCTCAAAGAACCTCCACTTCTGCATATACTGAAGGTGAAGAGTGGACAAGCATGCTTCTGGGCAGCCCTCTGCACCGATGCTCATAACGACCATGCGCGTCGTCTGATCAAGGTGATTCAAGACAAGTCGTTCATATTTACCACCGGCTGGATGCACGTCATTCGCAAACACATTGGGGCACACACCCTTCGTCGAGCCTCTGCGCGGAACGATGGCGTGAACGAGGTTGTCGAGACCACGAAAGAACTTGCCAGCGCCTTCGCCAGTCGCGGCATCGTTCCGCAGGAGCCGTTTGTGGGTTGCAAAATCACAGGTCACCCATACGGTAAGTCCTGGACACCTGCGGTTCTCGCTGGACACTGCTCCCTACCGCGAGGGGTACAGTTCTGCTCAGTTGCTGAAGGCAGCCGGGGAATGGTGCCACTCGGGCTTAGGTGTGTTTCAGCAATCCCGCGGTGATTATCGACAAGTTCCAGGCACGTGAAGTTCACATCGAGCGGGCCTACTTCGGTGACTTCCTTTCTGGACTTGGCATTTCCGGAGCTTAAGCAATCTGAACAAGCACGGTCTTGACGAAGCTAGAGCATTTTCCATTTTACTGTAGACCGTCGAAGCAGTGTTTAAACCAAGCCTTTGCATTGTCGAGGGAGATGAGTTTGAGAGCTTCTTCAATGGCTTGGTCGAGGGCCTCTTTGGTGCTCGCCTTGGCCGTGCGAAGAAGTTGTTTGAGCTTCGACCAAGCCTTCTCGATGGGATTCAGATCGGGTGAATAAGGCGGTATGTAAAGCACCTCCGCACCCGCCTTTTCGATTCGTGTACGGACGCCGTTGACCTTTCGCGAACTGAGGTTGCCCATTACCGCCACGTAGCCTGGCTTCAGCGTTGGGCACAGTACCTGCTCGACATAGGCGAGGAAAATGTCCGCGTCTGTAGCTTCCTCGATGGTCATGGTGGCGACCATGCCGCAAAAGCTCATCGCTCCCAGGATGGTCATGATTTTCCAGTGACCGCCGGACGTCGATTCATGGATGCGCTTGCCTCCAAGAGTACGTGCATACAGCCTCGTCATCGAGGTAGTAATGCCGCTTTCGTCAAGGAATATCAGCAGTTCCGGCGCGACCGTGCGGATCTTGGCGACGAACTCTTCGCGGTGCTTGAGGTTGGCTTCTGTGTCGCGCTCCGTGGCCTGGAGTGAGTTTTTTTCAGACGCAGACCCAACTTCTGCAGCAGATACCAAACTCGCCCCCGACTCAGGACCACCCGGGCCTCGCGGTGCAGCTTGGTCTGCAATTCCACCAGCGTCAGATCGGGCTGCGCTGCGAGGAAATCTTTTTCGCCCAGCCAACACTCACTCGAAAGCGGGACGCCCATTGCTCCAGTGAACTGTCGCCCTCATCGTAGGCCAAATGAAACTTACGGCGCAGATCATCCTCATAGGGTCTCCCCGTCTCTTCACTCGCCGCAGAGCATCGCCGAAGACAGTCTACAGCAATACAGGAAATGCTCTAATGCCATCGTTCGATGCGGCGTGGCGCTAAACTTTGTGTTGAACGGCTGTAGGCGGCGCGCACGTCCAGAGCGTATCTGTCCGGAGGAAATGATTGCAATGTCGGAGAAAATCCGATTGTCGTAGAGGACCCAACCGGCAACTCGGATAAGCAGATACTCGCGACTAAAGGGTATGGCGCCTGAATCCAGACCGCGCAAACGCTCGGAAAGCGTCCCGGCTCACGATCACGCACGGTGCCAGAAATCGAACTGCGGCCCCCTGTGAGCCTGCGCGGCCCGTTCTCCGCGAATCGCAATCGGGACTTTTGGGATAACTCATTATTTAACCCGCCGCGGCACTTTCCGGCCAGGTTCCGGCATTCATTGCGGTCCTCACCGAGCAACCATGGAATTCCCAAGACCCACAATCACCGTGGAACCCACCAGGGTAAGCAAACTCAAAAGCAGCAGCACTTTGGTCCGCAGGCTCACTCCGCGCCACTCGTTCAATGCAATTCCCCACAAAGTGCTGAAGATGATAATGCTCGCATTGAGCAGCGTCCAACTGGAAAACTTGTACTGGCCCATCTGCGATTCGCCCATGGTGTACAGAACAAATCCCAGGTACCAGATGATTCCGGCCAGCCCGGAGAAGAAGTAATTGGCGAACAAAGACGGCGTCTTGCGAACATGATCAGCAATCTGCACCGAGCCGCTTGGCGCTGGAACCTGCAAATACTCCCCATAGCTGCGATTGCGAATATTGAGCACGGCGCACCACGAAAGGTTGGTGGTGATACCGCCGGCGAGCACCACGACCAGTGCGGGCAATCCCTGCCAAACGGTGTGGGTTCCATAGGCCATGGTGAGCGCGTTGATCGGACTGCCCGCATCCAGGCCAAAAGCAAAGCAGGCGCTCATCACGCCGGCAAAAGTGCCCACGACCAAGCCAAGCTTCAAGTTGAACTCGTGTATGCTGGCCGTTTTCTGTTCGGAGGAGGTTTCGCTCTCCTTGGAAACGCCGGCCGCGCCCGTGAGGAGAATGCCTAGAGCGCAAACTCCCACGCCAATCAACGTTAAGATGCCAGAGCGCTTCACCAACAATTGACTGAATTGGCCGTGAAGGATGGGCGGGATCAACGTTCCGAAGACCGCGCAATTGCCCATGGCCACCGCCATGCCCAGCGACATGCCGAGGTAACGCATGGTCAGGCCGAAGGTGAGGCCCCCCACTCCCCACAGCACACCGAAGAGGTAGGTCCAAAGGACAGTCGATGCCGGGGCTGCGCGAAGAACCTGCGGCAGATGGTTGGTCAGAATCCATGCCAATAGCCAGGGAATGGCGACCCAACCAACAATGCCGTTGACCAGCCAATAGGTCTCCCACGACCAGCCGCGCACTTTCCGAAAAGGAACATAAAAGCTGGCCGATGCCAAACCGCCCAGCCAGCATAGCAATACACCCAACAATGGATTCACGTTCAAAATGTCACTTTCTTCCCGTTCAAAGTCCGCAGATCTGCTGGGTCGCAGCACCAACCCGCTGCGGAGGCAGTCACGCGACCAAGAAACCAGCGAGGCCCAGGCCCCTTTTGTAGGATCTCCGAATGGCACAACCTGACTCATATCATTCAAGATCGCATGATGAAACAGCCTGCTAGAACTCGTCGTATGCGATCTGGTGTGTCGGGACCTCCAATGTCTCGAGCATCCTGGTGCAAGCCTTGATCATCAGAGGCGGACCGCAGAGATAGTACTCGGCAGACCCAGGATGAGGGTGTTGGCGAAGGCATTGATCGAGAACGACCTCATGGATGAATCCGACGTGGCCCGGCCAGTTGTCCTCGGGTTGCGGCGAGGAAAGAGCAAGGTGGAAGGTGAAGTTGCGGTGTGCGTTGGCCAAGTCTTGAAAGTAGTCTTCGTAGAAGACTTCCTGCCGCGAGCGTGCGCCATACCAAAAACTGATTTTACGAGCAGTCTGTTCGTTCTCAAGGAGGTGAGCGAGGTGGGCACGAAGCGGAGCCATGCCCGCCCCGCCGCCGATGTAGATCATCTCGCGCTTTGTTGGTTTGATGTGAAAATCTCCAAAGGGGCCGATGGCAGAGACAATATCGCCCGGCTTGAGACTGAAGACGTAGCTGGAACCGACGCCGGGCGCGCAGTCCTGTCCTGGCGGCGGCGTGGCGATGCGGACGTTGAAACGAAGCGCTCGTTCGGCCAACTGATTGCTGGCCATTGAATAGTTGTTGCGGCGGCCGGCACTGGGATTGCGGGCCACCAGATCGAAAACGTGCTGATTCTCCCAGACCGATGCGAAAGGCTCGGGAATGTCGAAGTCGCGGAAGCGAATGGAGTCGTATTGGGGGATGTCGAGTTGTATGTAATCGCCGGGGATGAAGTTAATTGCCTCGGATGAATCCAGCGGCTCGAGCACCAGTTCCGTGATATAGGTGGCGACGCTGCGATTGCCTGCCACGCGGAACTTGCAGATCTTTTGCGCTCGGGCGCCAACTCCGCCGGCGCGGAGGATGTTCACGTAGATTCGATGGTCGCGTAATTCCAGCGGGTAGGTTGCAAGTCCGCGGCAAATGGGAGCGCGCGCAGGTGAGCCGTCGATGAGGTTGAATCGCCCGTTGTGCTTGGCGCACTCAATCATATTCCCCACGATCAATCCCTCGGAGAGATGCGTGTTGCCGTGGGTGCAGACACCGTCAGTAGCGTAAGGCTTGTCTTCCTCGTCGCGGTACAGGGCGAAGGTCTTCTGACCGTGATCGAAGCGGAGTACCTCGGCATGCCCGAGTTGAGATCGGAAGAGCGTCGTGTAGGGAAAGAGTGTAGATCTCGGTGGT
>OCZT010004325.1_pt1 | contig 14333 bp, 7 predicted proteins | sample 1539031 | NCBI WGS metagenome assembly OCZT01 (sample SAMEA3539308, study PRJEB22396) | soil metagenome | biome: tundra; feature: field; material: soil | place: USA | collected 2010-05 | depth 0.15 m
CGATCTTCCGCGTCGTTTCAATCTGCAACTGAGACGCGCGGTCTGTAGGCACATCGGCGTCAATGTTTAATAGTGCGCCATCCAGATGAACATCTACAATGCGCACTCCGGTGCTTCGGTCCCCCAGCATTGGTGCGGGTGTTTCGACAAGAACCGAAATTCCTCCAGCGAAGTCAACATGCAACTCGCTGCTTCCATGGGGCGCATCAAGCACTACTTTGGCAATGGTTTGCTGAGGATGGTTCTCTATAGTTGCGGCAATGGCATGGTCGTCGAATACTGCCTTGTCCAACGTTGCACCAAGTGGAAGGTCTGGAGCGAATTCCAATTGAAAGGGATCGCCTGGATTATCGACGTGCAGTGCAAGTCCGCTCGGCGTGCGATGCAATGCAAGGGCGATGGAGGATGAGCCCAGGCGTATGTGCTCGATGGAGACATCGTTCCACGCAGCCGGAATGCGAGGAGCAAACACAACGCGATTGGAGATCGAGTTCACCTGCAAGCCAAGCAGACCATGAATTGTAGCGTCAAGGAAGCCTGCGGAGGACCAGGTCTGCTCCGGGACCGACTCTTCCTGGGGGCGATAGAAATTTCCAGCCAGCACTTCGGGGACGTGGCCCAGGGAGTCAATCGAGGTGAGCGGAAGCAAAGTGCGCCACAGGCTCAGCGCGGCGACAGGGCGATGCTCCGTCCAGAAGGCAACGGATTGCGCCGCTGTTCCCACGGGCCACACACTGCCTTTGGCATAAGACGCAGGATCGAAGCCCACCGATCCCTCGCCAATTCCGCGTGTTCCCCAATCCGTCTGGAAGGAAGACGAAGCGAGCTGATCGAGGATGAGCGTGTTCTGCTGCCGGCTGAAGAGATGCAGGGTGAGCGCTTCAGTTGGGCCGCTGCGACGCTCACTCATCGGCTCGCCTGCCTGTGTGTGGCCACTGATCCAGAAGGAGTGGCTTGCATCCCAATAGCGACCGGGGATTGCATTGCTCGCGTCGCGGCTTGCGCGCGACGCTTCGTCTGCGAGGGCGCTATGACCGGTCATGGAGGCCAATTGCGCAAAGGCCGATGCGGCCTGCACCCAGCTGGTGGAAAGTCCAAGGTCGTCCGACATTTTGTCCTGCTCATTGCCGCCTTCCTTGTCTGGCGGAATGCGCGGCAGCGCGGTCGAGTGATCCACCAGGGAGAGGCAATAACGATAGGCGGCTTCAATCGCCGGCCAATGCTCACGGGCAAATGCGCTGTCAGCTGTTGCCGTTTCGTAGTGCCCGAGACTACTCAAGAATTGAAACGTGATGTCCACATGCGCATACATATATGGATACTTGCCGGCCCAGTCAAGGAAGCCTGCGCTCTGTGAGAGTTCGTGCCAGATCATTCCCGTCTTGTTGTCCTGATAGCGAAGAATAAATTCCAGCTCATCGCGAGCCTGGACGCTGTTCGACGCGTTGATGGCCGCGTCGGCGGCGACCAAGCCGTCTCCTGCGAAGAACCAGTCGTATTGCGGGCGGCGCTCTCCTCGAGATGGGCCGTAGCCGCCAACGTAGCCACAGCCGAGATCGGTATTGCAGACCCATGCTTGATCGAGTGCGATCTCGGCCCATGCGAATGCTTGATTCACGCGATCGTCGGGAGTTCGCACTTTGAGCACGCTGTCTCTGAATTGATTGAGATGGGCGGCACTCTCTGTTTCAAGAGGCTTTTGATCTCGAATGAGCGCACTGAACAGTGAGCCGGAATCGGATGCATGAGGTGGATTAAGCGCAACAAAAACGCTGGCTTCGCCAGAGGTGTCGGGGCGAAGAGTGAAACCGATTTCCGTGCCTTCGGGGCCCTGCGTGGTGCGATTGCCGACGTCGTCGTGGGCAACGATTTCCGGCGAACCTACAACTGCGGTAAAGCCATGGGCGGGCTCGGAAAGAACAAATGCTGAGAGAGATGGATTCCATTGAACACTCTGTCCACCCAGCCCCGCGGGCCACATCAGGTTGAGTACCGGCGTTGCGTGCACTTCGATCTCTAGAGGCTTCTCGCTCTGAATGGAATAGCTGAGGATGGCGCCGGGGTGATTGAGTGGTACAAAAAGCCTTTCGCGAACCTTGAAGTCGGGGCCGAGATAGATACGCGTGACCGCGTTCGGTTCGTACTCGATGCGGGTCAAAGCATCGGGACCGTTAATTGGTGTTGTGGCGCATTGCAAGCGAAATGCCACCCGGTAGCCGCGAAAAATCTGGAATGGATAGACCCATGCCTCGAGGCTTTGCGAGGCGTATCCATCCAGCAGTGCGCGACGGCCATGGACAGCGATGAAACGCTGTGGGCTGACTGCATTTGTTGCGAGCGTGAGGCTCTCATCCTGTGAGAGACCGGTGTGCGCGAACAAAAGCGCACAACCAACGACCGCCAACGAGAGGGCCAGGCGGGCTGTGCGCATCGGCCATTGAACTCGAACCAGCGGTATCTTCATTGAGCCCATTTCATGCGGCAGCGATATCGCACAAAGTCCTTAGACCTCGCGATCCACACTGCAGTTTACGCCGTGAAAAGCCTGTAACTCTACCAAGTTAAAGTTACTGTCTTTGGCTGGTAGCCGGTGCCATCGGGAAACGTCACAGAGAAATTGCACAAGCCCTGATCGAATTTGTCCAATGCGCCCAGCGTGGCGCCATCGGCTTTGACATTCAAGTGGGCGGCGTTCTCACGGAGTTGCAAATTATATGTGGCCCCCGCCATTCCTGAAAGCGTCAATGTGCAGCGGCGTGCGGCTGTCTGCTGATCGAGAACCTTCAACTGTCGGGTTTCATCGCCGAAGGCTGGAAGTTGATTCGCAACGGCGACTTCAACGTCGGGCAAAGGTAGGTGAAGAGCAGTTGCAACAAGCCGGGCACCCGGAGCTTGCGACGCAAGATGCATCGCTGGTGGCGCGTGGGTTGCGGTGACTACAAGTTCCGCTTGTGAGCGATTGAACTGAAGATCGAGCCGCTCCTTTCCATAAGGCACGTTGCGAACCGTCGCTTCCTTCCAGTCCGCGGGCAGATGAGGCGTAACACTCAAGGTGTTCCCCGGTAGATCCCATGCAATGCCGAAAAGGCCTCGAACTGCAGGCGAGATGACCATGGCGGATGACCAGAGTTGATGCGCGGAGCTGCGGCCGAGAGGCTCAAAGAAACGACCGGAAAGAAGCTCAGTAGCGTTGCCCAGATCCTGCGACCAGGTTAGATTGGCGTTTTGCATCAGGTGGGTGTAGCCGGAAAGCACGTGCCCGGTGCGATATTCCGCGAGCGAAACCCACCCTGTGAAGAGCGGCCACACCGAACCCTGGTGATAGCTGATGGGATCGTAGATCGTTGCGCGATCGCTCAACAGGCGGGTGCCCCAATCGGTTGAAAATTCATCCGCTGCCCAGCGCGACAACATAGGCTGGCTTTGCTTCAGCGAGTAGTTGCCATCCCACCATGCTACGGATGGGAAGATCGTAGGAGTCGCATCGGTCGCGCCTGGGCCATTCCAACTGAAGGCATAGAAATTTGCGTCTGCGAGGTAGTATTCTTCTTCGATCTTTTTGGAAATTTGGGCTGCGCGGGCTTCGGCTTCAGCGGCCTGGTCGTTGTGGCCGGTTGCACGGGCCAGATTGGCGAACGCAAGACTTGCCTGTTCATCCAGTGCCGCTAAATAGATTTCCTGGTGAGGCATAGCGGGGATCCACGACTCGACCCATGCTGTGCCCTGCTGGTTGTCGTAGATACCATCGCCATCCGCATCGTGCGTGCGCTCAAATTGCCAAGCCCGCAGCAGATTATCCCAATGGGCGGCGATGAAGTCCTTGTCGCCGCTGATGCGGAGATAGTCGTTCATGGCCATCTGGAGCAGCAGGGTCGAGTCGGCCGATGCGTACGCGTAGGGGAGCCTCTTCCAGTCAACGATGCTCGCGGTCTGCGACCATTCGTGAATGATCTTGCCTTCCGGACTCTGACGGGAAAGAAGGAATTCAATTTCCTTTCGCGTTGTATCAAAGCTGCCCACGCTGTTGGTTGCGTAAAGAGTCCAGAGTGCGTCGCGGCCGAAGTACCACCCGAAGCCCGGCCTGACAGAGTCCGCGGAGCCAAAGAATCCCGCTGTGAGAGCCTGCTGGCTACGGTCCGGAGTGGTTTCAACCTTGAGCTGTTCGATGGATGCCTCGGCCCAGGAAAATGCTTCGTTGAGCCTGGCATTGGGAGTGTCGATGCTCATATTGGCGGAGAGCAGATTGCGATAGTAGGCGTGGTTCTGCTCGTAGGTTGAGGCCGTTGAGAGGTTGATGGCAGCAAGCTGTTTTGCCAAGGCGTCATTGCTTGCCGCAGCCTGCGTGTCGGCGACACTGACGAGCAAAGGATAGATCTTGCGGGCATCACGCGCCGGGTCGAATCGCAGGATGAACTGCAAGGGATAGAACGCAGCTCGCTCCTGGTAAGGCTCGAGAATGCCCGGTTCGGCGGTAGGAAGGGCGATTGCCGCGGCATGATCGGGAAAGCCGAGATGCAGAATATAAAAGCCGCTTGAAGAGCCGGTCGCTACCCATTCCGGATCGGGCTTGTGGTCCGACTCCGCGGGCCACATGCGCTGCATGTCTGGGGTGAAGCTGAAGGTCAACGTCATGGGGCGGACGGCTTCAAACTGAAAAAGGATTTGCGCGCCGCCGCCGTCCGGGGCGTGCACGGGAGCAAGGATGATTTCACGGATGGTGAAATTGGCGTGTGCATACGTGATGATCGTGGAGTGGGGACGAACCTCGATGCGGGCAGCAAGCCGGTTCACCTCGATGGGGACGGGGTAATTGTCCATTTGCGCCGAGATGACCAGGTTACTGAGGATCTTCCATGGGAAGAGCCACACTTCGCAGGAACCATCCTGCTGGCCGAGAACAGCGCCACGCGGGCCAACCACGGAGAATGGCCGGGAAGGCACGGCGTCGCGGTCGATGGAAAGCTCTCCAGGATCAGAGGTTGTAGAAAATGCGGTGAGTGCAGGAAGTGGTTGTATTGCGGTTTGCGCACTTGCAGATCCGGCAAGACTGAAGACGCCCAGAAGGGCGAAGATTCCGACAACTATATTGTTTGCCAATGGTGTCGCACTCCTTGGCGACTTGATGAGAGCGCGGTGTTATTGCCTGCAATCAGAATTGATTGATTCAACAAACCACGGGCTTAATTTTGACACAAACAGAATTGCCGCTCAGGCCTTGGAGGGGCAAGCGCAAGGAAAGGTGGCGGTCTGACTGACCCGCCACCTCTCCTTCAAGGAGATTTAGAAGCTAAAGCGCGCCGCAAATTGCAGACGACGCAAAGTTGTTCCATCGAACTGCGAACCGAGTGTGCCCTGAATTGTGCCTGCGTTACCGCCGCAGTCGATGCAGGAGTTTGGCCCGCCGAGGTTGACGTGGTTGAAGGTATTGAAAGCCTGAAGGAGGAATTGCAGCTTCATGCCCTCGCGAATTGCGAAGTCCTTGGAGAGAGATGCGTCGACGTTGTTGAGGCCTGGACCCCACAACGAGTCGCGTCCAAGGTTACCCCATGTTCCCGCTGCAGGACGAGCATATGGACCCCATGAGTTGGTCGCCGTTCCCGGCTCGGTGAGAGGATAAGGCGAGGTTGGCAGGTAAGCAACGGTCTTTGCCACGGGGTCGAAACTCCCCTTGTGGATGCCAAATTTTGTACCTTTGACATGGTTAACGAAGGATGCTCCACAGCCGTCACCTGAACCTATGTCGTTATCCGCGGAGACTTCGTTGTAGCACGCTGTGAACGGCAAACCGCCGTCCAGAGTCCAGGTTGCGTTCAAAGTGATTCCGCCGATTACCCTGTTGACCAACTCGGAATCCTTTGCGTTGAACGCTTTGCCTTTGCCGAAGGGCAGCTCATAGTTGCCGCTGAAGATGAAGGCATGGCGACGGTTGTAATAGCCGTTTCCGCGGCCGATGCGCGGGTCGATGGCAAATTCATAGGCCTCATGGCCGATGGCGTGAGACCACGTGTAGTTGCTGAAGAATGAAAGTCCACCGCTGAAACGCTTGGTGAAGACGGCCTGCAACGCGTTGTAGCTGCCGGTGGCCTGGTTGACCGCGTAGTCGATGCGCTGTGTCCAGCCGAACGGGTGGCCGTATTTGACGCCAAGTTGCGATTGCGCGGTGCCGTCAAAATAGGGCGAGCGTTCTGGCGTGGTGTAGTTCACGCCGGTGTTGGGGTTGATGGTGTTGAAGCCGGCCAGTGTTGGTTCATTGGCGTTAAAGGTCGGCGAAGACTCAAACATGTTGTGGTAGGCCTGGCTGCCGACGTAGGCAACCTGCAGTGAAGTGGTCTGGCTCAGTTCCCGTTGAATTGTCAGGTTCCAGCCATTCACGGCGGGAAGCCGGACGGTTGAAGGACGAGTAACCTGTAAAACGCCGTCCGGCAGTACGTACGCGCCATCGGTCGGCGTGGCTGGGAAGGTGTAAGTAGGAGGCCCCGCCTGGACCGGCTTGCCATTGGAGAGGGTTTCCGCCTTTGTGAGGTTGAATACCGCGCCGTAGTTTTGATTTGAGGGACTCAGGTTTTGCTGGATCTGGCTCGGGTAGGAGCCGGTCATATCGTTCCCAAAACTGTCGCCTGCCCAGCCCTGGCCGAAGACCAAGCCGTAGCCGGCGCGGAGAACGGTCTTGGGAAGGATTTGATACGTGATGCCGAGACGCGGGGCAAACATGGTCAAGTTGCTCTTTACGTTTGCGGCGCTGTTGAATTTTCCAACGCCGGTGATGCCGACGATGCCGGTGTCCATGTTGAGCAAACCGCCGGCGCCGGCTTCAGTAACCGTCTCGGGTGTATAGATTTCCCAACGAACTCCGTAATTGACGGTCATTTTGGGAGTTGCGTGCCATTGGTCTTGCGCGTAGGTGAAGAAACGAGTCTGACGCGATTGCGCGTTCACATTTGCTGTCTCCGTGCGCCAGAAAGACGATGCATCGCCTAGCAGGAAAGTCGCCAACCCGAGGCCAGTTGAGGCGTTCCCTTCAGCGTCAACTCCTGCGGTCCGTGAGGCCTTGAAGAAGTAGGTGCCGGAGCGGAGAGCATTGCTTGCCGTCGACAGGGTCTTGTTTTTGCCATAGCGGTAATCGGCGCCGAACTTGATGTTGTGATTGCCCATGGTGTGAGACCAGTTGTTCACGAACTGATATTGGCTGGTCTTCTGCAGCGAGGGGTTGGTGGACTGGCCGTAAAGGAGGTTTCCACCACCGTTGGCGCCGGAGGCCGCAGCAGCATCGATGTTGAATTGCGGCATGCCGCCGGTGAGGGACAAGTCGCTGCCGTTGGCATTTGGAATTCCGAGTTCATTGCCGAGGGCCTTGTTGGCATCCGGGCCGACCGTGTCGTTGTAGATGCTGTAGTACCCAAAGCGGAAGTCAGTCACCCACTTCGCGGAAAGGACGTAATCGCCGCCTGACGCGATGCTGTTGTAGTGGAAAGCGTCAGTGCCCGCCAGCGACCCAAGAGCGTTGCCGCCGGCTGCGCCCAATTGCGCACCACCGGAGATGTTGCCACCGAAGTAGGTGTAGCGCCCGAAGAGATGGAGTTTGTCGCCCATCTTGTCGTCGACGCGAACATCGTACTGGTTGTTGTTGAAGATGCCCGAACCGGAAGTGGCATAGTTGTTGATCAAGCCGGCTCCAGCCACGTTGGGCGCGGGAAGCAGCTTGAAGAAGTTGACCGCTGCTGGGGACAGGTCACTGGCCGGAATCAAGTTTCCGACATATGGAACAGCAGTTTGAAGGCCGGTGGCATCGAGAAGTGGCTGCTTGTAAACCTGCGTATAATCACTCAGGTTGCAGACTGTGCCGGAGGTGCAAGAGGAGAGAGCGGTAGCGGTAGGAACCGTAACGAGGGTAGCGGTGCCGGTCTTCTCGCGAAGGCCCTGGTAATCGCCAAAATAGAAAAGCTTGTCCCTTCTGATGGGTCCACCGACGGAGCCGCCAAACTGGTTGTGGATTGTTGGCGCCAGGAACTTGCCGGTGAGCGGGTTAATGGAGCCGTTGGCGAACGGGTCGCGCGCCTGTTGGGCATCGGAACGGCGATAGTCGAATGCCGAGCCGTGGATGGCGTTGCTGCCTGACTTTGTCTGTGCGGTTACCAGTCCGGCCACTGCCTTGCCAAACTCGGCGTCGTAGTTCTGAGAAGTTACCTTCATCTCGGAAACTGCATCCAGGTTCGGATTGATGACGGCCACACCATTGAGAGGCTCCTGGTTGTCGGTACCGTCCAGTTCGTAGCCCGTTGCGAAAGGCAGTTGGCCGTTAACTTCAATGGCCGCGCTGCGCTGCGGATTGCCGCCGCCCTCACCGGGTCCCCATCCGATGTAGGTTGTTCCGGGTGTGAGCAATTCAAATGCGGTAAAGTTGCGATTGAAGTTGGGGAGACTTTCCACCGCCCGGTCGTCAAGAATCGTGCTGACCTCAGCGCGGTCTGTCTCGAGCAGCTGCCCTTCGGAAGTGACTTCGACACTGTTCGATACAGCGCCTACGGTTAACTGAAGATCAACTTGCGGCGCGGTGTCGGCGTACACAATCACGCTTGCGACGACGCTCTTGCTATACCCAGCCGATTCCGCCTCAACCTTGTAGGTGTCGGGAATGAGGTGCTGCACCCGGTAAAGGCCGCTCTCGTTTGTGGTTGCTGTGACAGTGGTCCCCTTTGATATGTCTGTCACGGTGATGGCGACGTTTGGCACCACAGCGCCCGACTTGTCGGTCACAGTGCCAAATATCCCTCCGTATACCGCCTGGGCGCTCGCGGGCAAACTGGCCATCATCCAAAGCAAAAATGTGCTGAGTGCCAGTACCGCCTTGCTGAGGAAGATGCGCCTTCTCGAGGCTTGTTTGTTTTTCATAAGAACTGGCTCCTTGAATATCGATCGAATTGAGGCTTGGGTGCCTGCGAGATGGCGCCGGATATTTCATAGCTGGAAGGCGCCTCGCACGAATTCGCAATCAGACCTGCCAAGGATAGAAAACCTTAATCAGACGGACCAGCGATTCAGAGTGCCCTGCGGCAAATGGACGTGCTTCAGACTGCAATTCTCCTTGCCGCCGCTAAGCATCATCGGTTTCAATTAGGTCCGGCAACGTTTTTTACGGTGATTTGACGGGCGAAGACTCGTGTTTACCTGAATTTGACCCGTGAATTGACGGCGTGATAGTCTTGCAGTCGATAATAGGCAAAGCCGATGTCGACAGCTGATCCAGCGCATACAAGCGGTTCTTATTTACACAATGATGAGCGCTGGTTGGTTGTGGAGCGAGTTGCTGCAAGCCAGCATCTGAAATCCTCCGCGCGGCTGTGCCAATTCCTTTTCTATGTGGCTGAATGCGCGATTCGGGGAGTGCCAGAAGAGGCCACCGAACAACAAATTGGGATTCGTGTTTTTGGCCGCCCGCCTGGATACAACTCCAGCGAAGATAGCATCGTCAGGACCCATGCGCGTCTTTTGCGGCAAAAACTGACGGCCTACTTCGCGGAGGAGGGCCGCACCGAGAAGATTGAAGTCGAGGTGCCCAAAGGACATTATCTTCCCATATTCCGCACACGTTCCGAGATGCAGGGCCATGCGGGCGGTCTGCAGCCAATCGCTCCGCTGGCCCATGTGGATTTGCCAACGCCCGCCGCTAAGCGTGAGTGGAACCGTAAGCTACTTTGGCTGCTGCTTCCTCTGCTTGTTGTTGCGGGAATTCTCTTTTGGCGGCCATGGAATAAGTCACAGCCCTTGGAATCGGGAGTCGATGTGTTTTGGCGCCCGTTTTTGACGGGTGAACCGCCGATTGTGATCTTCAGCAACGCGCTTTTCAGAGGCGACTCCACTAACGGCCTTCGTTATGCTGTTCCCGAGACGGCGAAACAGAGCCTGGACACTCCCTTCGTAGACACCTATACCGGCATCGGCGAGCTGGCGTCCGTCTATACCCTCACCCAGTTGTTCGACGCGCACCGGGCGACTTTCATCCTGAAAAGAAGTCTCCTGGTCACGTGGGACGAGGCCGAGCTGCGTAACTTGATCTTTATTGGATCGCGCGCGGAGAATCCGTCTCTGCGCGTGCTTCCCGGAACAACCGACTTTACCATGGTGGCTACACCGGACTCCGCCGGCGTCGTCAACCACAATCCAAAACCAGGTGAACCGGCGATCTATTCCCGGCCTGAACACCCGCTCACCACCGACTACGCTATTTTGGCGTTGCTTCCCAGCGTGCAGCCAGGCAAGCGTGTCCTGATCTTCAGCGGCCTCACGACTTTTGGTTCACAAGCCGCTGTCGAGTATGTGTGCCGGCCGGATGGCGCTGCCGAATTGCTTAAGAAGATTGGGGGCCCCAAAGGGGAGATCCGGCCGTTTGAGGCCGTGCTCGAAACGTCGATTGGGGGTGGTGTTCCGATGCAAACGCATCTGGTCACGATCCGGGTCCATTGATGACTATCACTGCCGCCTGGCAGCGCAAAAAGGCCCGTATATATATTGTTGCAAATTACTTATCCGGGGACAGTTTCAACTGGTTGTCCACATGAATTTTCGATGCTAGTGCGCTCTCCTGTTTGGCTTCTTCCTCGCGCCCGATCTTGTGATATGCCTGCGACAACAATGTGTGTATGGTGAAATCATTCGGGTCCATTTTTTCAGCGTGTTTCAAATACATAATTCCCGTCTGCGTATCCTGACGCCGCAGAAGGACTTTTCCCATCTTGATGAACGCTCCGGTAATTGTCGTGTCCAGAGCGATCGCCTTGGCCAGCTCCTGCTGCGCCGCTTCCAGCTTGTCGGTGCGTAGGTAGGTATCGCCCAACCGGTCGTAAACAGGGGCGTAGTTCGGGTTGAGGCGCCGTTCCGCCTCGAATTCAATGAGCGCTTGATCGACGTTCGATTTAAAGAGCGCCACTTCGCCCAACATGAAGTGTGCCATGGGCAAGTTGGGCGAGATTTCAATCGCCTTTTGCGCCTGCACCGCGGCCAACTCCGGCAAGTTGGCATGTCTCAGCATGGTGCCAAGCAGAAGATACGCAGCCGCCGAATCAGGAGCCACGCCATACTGCGCCGCAAACGAGGTGCGTGCGTCGTCATAGCGGCGAGCATTCAGATAACAGAGTCCGAGGACATAGGTTGCGTCCGCATTGGATTGAGGCATCCACTGGCGAACCCGCTCAAGATAGGGAATGGCAGCCGCCGGTTGGCCAAGCCGATAAAGCACCAGGCCAAGCATCTGCACGGATTCCTGGTCGGCGGCATCCTGCTCGATGGCTTGAGAAAAGGCATGCTGCGCCTCAACGAGTTTCCCAGTGCGGTAGTAGACGATCCCCAGCTCATGTTGCACGCCCTTCATGGGCGGCTGCGCTGCCGCCAACGACTGCAAAATCACAATCGCATCGTCGGGCTTGTCGCGTTCGAGCGCCTGGTGGGCCTGGGCCAGTTTTTCTTCAGGCGTAGAGACAGGCGGTGTCTGCGGCGCCAGTTGCGAAGAAACGGCGAGCAGGAGAGTTGCAAAAGCAATCGTACGCATGGCCTTACCAGCATACTGCGTGAGCCGCTCGTTCGGTAATGACCATCGATGTTAAGATTGCCAGCAAGATGAGGATGCGAGTTTCAGGCTGTGCCCTATTGCTCTATTTCTTTGCCGCTAGTTTGAACGCACAGGTTCACACCAAGACATCATCGAAGCCTGAGGCTCATCCTTATCCCGCAAGTGCTACCTATCCCGCGCCGGCGTGGTTTGTGAATGTTGCTCCGCAGGCCGGCCTCAAGATGCAAAACGTCAACGGGGACCGCGCCACAAAGAAGTACATCATCGAAACCACCGGCAGCGGTGTAGCGGTGCTCGACTACGATCGCGATGGCTGGCCGGATATTTTCCTGGTCAATGGCACAACACTGGAAGGCGAACCCAAGCCTGCCACGCCGCCCACAAGTCACCTCTATCACAATAACCACGATGGCACATTCACCGATGTAACAGTTGCGGCAGGTCTCGCGGCAACGGGCTGGGGACAAGGTGTTTGCGTTGGCGACTACGATAACGATGGTTACGACGATCTCTTTGTAACTTACTATGGGAAAAATCGGCTCTATCACAACGAACGAAACGGACACTTCAAGGAAGTGGCCGCAGAAGCTGGTGTGGCCGGAGACGGAACCAAGTGGGGTACAGGCTGCGCATTTGTGGATTATGACCGGGATGGAAAACTCGACATCGTTGTGGCCAACTACGTACAGTTCGACCTGAAGACCGCGCCCAAGCCCGGCGAGGGGATGACCTGCATTTGGAAGGGCGTCCCTGTAGAGTGCGGACCGCGCGGCCTTCCTTACACGACCAACCTTCTCTATCACAACCTGGGCGGCGGCAAGTTCGCCGATGTCAGCAAGGCGAGCGGCATCACCGAAACCAATGGCCACTACTGTCTCAGCGTGACACCGTTTGACTACAATCGCGACGGCTGGCCGGATATCTACGTTGCCTGCGACAGCACACCGAGCATTCTCTATCGGAACAACAAAGACGGTACGTTTACCGATGTTGCGCCCGATGCGTACGTGGCGTTCAGCGAGGACGGGCGCGAACAGGCGGGCATGGGCTCTACAGTTGCCGACTACGATAACGACGGTTGGCTCGATCTGTTCAAAACCAATTTCTCTGACGATATTTCCGCGCTGTATCACAACAGCGGAGATGGCTCCTTCACTTCCACTATCTTCGACGCCGGGCTGGGATTAAATACTGCCTATCTTGGCTGGGGCGCAATGTTCTTCGACGTCGACAACGACAGCTGGCCCGACATCGTGATTGTGAACGGTCACGTCTACCCCGAAGTAGATCTCGACCACTTGGGAGCCACGTATCGTGAACCCAGGCTGTTGTATTGGAATCAAGGAAACGGCAAGTTCAAAGACGTCTCCAAGCAGTCAGGGCCGGGCAGTACTGAACCCATGTCGAGTCGAGGGCTGGCAATCGCTGACTTCTGGAACGAGGGGCGGATTTCCGCGGTAGTGAACAACATGGACGATCAGCCTTCACTGCTGGTCAACCTCGCGGCGAATCCCAATCATTGGCTGGGGATTTCACTTGAAGGAACACGATCAAATCGAGACGGCATCGGGGCGCGCGTAACCGTTGTTGCCGGCACTCACCGGTGGATGCAGGAACTGCGGAGTGGTTCCAGTTATCTTTCGAGCAACGATCTGCGCCTGCACTTTGGTCTCGGAGCGCTTGCCTCTTATGACCGGATCGAGGTCGTGTGGCCCAGTGGTTTGATGGAACAGTTCGCCGGCGGATCAGCCGATAAGTTTGTTTCTCTCGTCGAAGGCAAAGGGTCAGTTCTCTCAAGCAACAAATGATTTCTGACTGTGTCGAAGGTTGTTTTACTTCAGCGGCGTGCCGTTCTCCACTTTGAAGTCGGTGAACCGCGCACTGCTCAAGTGTGTAAACACTCCCGCGTCCTGCATATCATTGGCCCCGCCGACTTCCGCTTCGCCAACCTTTACCCAATCGGAACCGTTCTTGCTGTAGTAGCCGATGAAAGTGTTTCCCTTCCTGTCGAGCTTCATCCAACCGGGCCAGTAAGTGTATCCGTCCATCTCGGAGTGCTTATCCACGCGGCCCGTTGCGCTCGAATCCCACTGCATGTAATAGCCGCTTGACGGGGAGGCGGTCAACACGACGTAACCGCCAGGTTCTCCAGGCTTCGAAATGTCGTTCCGCACCATGATGCCAATTTCTCCGGCCCAGGCCGCGTGCAAGTCGGGGTTCTCGACCCTCGTCACCACGGAGCCATTGCGCGAGAGGATCGCTTTCCGATAAGCCGCTCCGTAGGTGTCTGCACGATACAGGCAGCATTGGGCAATGTCGCCGGCCGCGGTAATGTAGAATCCGGCGCCGTCCAGTTGCTCCATCCTCCCCTCGGCATTATTGATGGAGAGGTATGGCGCGCTCACCGCATGCCCGGCGGGTTTGGGCAGCACAGTAAAATCCTTCGTTAAAGATCCAGCCTGCGCTCGCTGGGATCCATCTTTCGCGATTGATAGATCGGTGAAAGTAACTTTGGCCGTTTCGCCGGCTTTGAGCAATACGTTCCTTGATTCCGTGTGGCCGCCGGTCGCCAAAGAAACTTCGCCAAGGCCTTCCGCTCCGGGGTTTTCCACGGTCACTGTCGCCTAGAACGGTTCGCCGGCAACGATCTTGTCGCCAGTCAAGTCCAATCCTTTGATTTCGAACTTCCCCGACGACGCCTGTTTCCCATCTACGACCAGCCTGTCGACTTGCCGCTGTTCCAGCAGCACGACTCTCTCTACCGGTTGCT
>OCZT010004326.1_pt1 | contig 14331 bp, 12 predicted proteins | sample 1539031 | NCBI WGS metagenome assembly OCZT01 (sample SAMEA3539308, study PRJEB22396) | soil metagenome | biome: tundra; feature: field; material: soil | place: USA | collected 2010-05 | depth 0.15 m
AAGCTGGAGATCGGCAGCGGCGTATTCCCGGATTGGCGGGTCATGGATTTTCGGCGGCGGCCTGGATCGGACGAGCCAGATACCCAGATGCTTGAGGATGTCCCGGATGACTGACGGGTCTTCGATGCTACTGATGATCCGCATGGACCCCTGACATTTCGGGAGGCGTCAATGCTGACTGATATCGTGGAGCATAAATATTGAATGTTCCAGTATTTTTACTATTTCTTCAGTGTACTCTTTTACAGCCTTAACACTGCCCGGCAGAGCAAAAACAAGTGTTTTGTTGATCGTTCCGGCGATCGACCGGGACAATAAAGCACCAGGGTTATTTTCACCATATTTCAACCGAACCAAATCCATGATACCCGGTAATTCCATTGTCAACAGGGGCCCGATAACATCGGGGGTTATGTCTCGAGAACCGATTCCGGTGCCTCCTGTAGTAAATAATATATCAACATCATCTTTTTGGGTTTTTATTACTTCTTTTTTTAGCAAGTTTGGGTTGTCTGAGATGAGGACTTTTTCAAAGGATATATTCCATGGCCGGTCTTGAAAATAATTCTTTAAAATATCAATTATCTTTGGACCGCTTAAGTCTTCATATTCGCCTGAGCTTGCCCTATCACTAAGAGTGATTACTTTTACTTTAATCGTTCGGGGATAGTGAATAATTCTGTCATCTTTCTTAATCGCACCGCCCTTGATCACTCTGCTGAAAATTCCTTCTTTCGGCATGACACATTTTCCAACTTCCCGGAAAATGGCGCAATTATTCCCATGACAGGTTTTGCCGATCTGTGTCACCTCCAGTAACGTATTGGCGATCTTAAAACGGTCCAGGAGTTTTACTTTCATTAAATCAATTCCGGAAGTAGTGATATTTTCAGCAAATTCCCCTGCTTGGATTGTTTTATTTGCTTCTCTGGAAAAATCATCCACCCTTTCTTTGGCCAGCAGGCTGACCTGCCTGTGCCATGTACCACTGTGTGCATCGTTTTTGATGCCTTTTTTGCTGAGCATGATTTTATCAACCGGTATTTTTATCGTGCTTTTTTTTTCAGAAATATTTACTGAATAAACTTTTGCCTTTGAATCCATTGGGGTCTCCCGATTGAAATTATTTATAATCTATCCGTTTCTTTTTTTCTTTTTTGATCAATTTCACTTCCCGGATAATCATTGCCTTATCTGCCGCTTTGCACATATCATAAATTGTCAGTAGCGCTATACTGACAGCGGTGAGGGCTTCCATCTCCACTCCCGTCTGCCCTATACATTTGACTTCGCTGGTAACTTCCACCCCGTCTTCAATAATCCTGGCTTCCACGTTGACTTTAGATAAAATCAGGTTGTGGCACAAGGGAATGAGATCCCAGGTTTTCTTGGCCGCCTGCACTCCTGCCAGTTCAGCAGTAATTAAAACATTGCCCTTTTTTATTCTATTTTCAACGATTAAATTTATAGTTTCCCGGTTTATCAGGATCGAGCCACGGGCTTGCGCTATTCGATATGATTCCTCTTTATCCGTGACATCCACCATTTTCGGTTTGTTCTGTTCATCCAAATGTGACAGGTTTTTCATTGATCCCCCTACCTCGCTTTTTTATAAGGAGATAACTTCAACTGTTTGACCTTTTTTAATTTCCAATATTCCTAAAGGAAAAGAGATAATCCCTTCAGCAAAGCACAAAGAATTTATATGAGCTGATCCATGGAATTCTATCGGGAACACTTTACCGTTTTCAATTTTAATCGGAATAAAAGTTTTTCGTTCACCTCTTTTACGTTGGAAATCAACTCCTGTGATCAATGGAAATGTCTTTGTAATATAGTCATGTCCCATTAATTTGTAGATAAAGGGTTTAGCCATGATTTCAAAAGGGAAAAAAGTAGAAACGGGATTACCGGGAAAAGCGAATATTGCTGTTTTATTTCTGGTTCCGAATGTCAGTGGTTTTCCGGGCTGCATCGCCACCATGTTAAATAAAATGTTGACATGATTGGCTGTAAGTACTGCGGGAACCAGATCATAATCGCCCATGGAAACTCCGCCGGAAAGCAGGACCACATCACTTCCGCTTAATGCTTTTTGTATAAGAAAATTTAAGGAATTTTCCGTATCATCGGCGATGCCTAAATAGTCTGGCTCAATGAACATTCTTTGTACCTGCCCCACCAATTGATAACTGTTGCTGTTCCGGATGCAACCGTCAGGCAAAGTCGCGCCTGGTTCCCTGAGTTCGCTCCCAGTAGTGATAATGCTTATCCTGGGCTTTTTATATACAGGAACAACGCTTATGCCGGCATTGGCGAGTACGGCAATATGCTGGGGCAAAATCAATGTCCCATTGCTGAGCACAAATTCACCACGTTTAATATCTTCCCCCTGATAGCATATATTGGCAGGAATATTATTATCAGTGATCCTGATTTTATTGTCCGGGGTGATTTCGGTGTTCTCCACATTGACGACGCAGTCCGCTCCTTGGGGCACAATAGCCCCAGTCATTATCTTCGAGCACTCAATTTTTTTAACAGTTTTCTGCGGCCGATATCCTGCCGGAATAGTCTCAATTACTGTCAGGGATTCATGAAAATCTTCTCTGCGGCAGGCATAGCCATCCATTGCTGACTTATTAAAGGGTGGCATGTCAATATCCGACTTAATGTCCTGAGCCAGAACCCGGTTCAGACAATGGGCCAATTCCACAGATTCCTTCTCCAGCGTAAACGCGGAATTCATGATTATTTCAAAAGCTTTTTCATAAGAAATCATAATTTAATTCTACCCTGCTTGTCATTGTTTTATGTAATTTTTATAATCTTCCCTTGTGTTCAAATTCTTATACCATTTTCCCGCATCCGGGATCGGCAGGTACTGGACATCGGTCGACTCAAATAAAAGGCTGATTTTTCTCTGGCCATTGTCCAGCATTTTTTTTACTTTATCCAGAATAGACTTATTATAAACAGCGAATAGAGGTTCAAATTTGCCATCGCCCCAGGTCGGCACAACTATTTCATGGCACTTTGCCTGCCGGATCAACTCCTTGACATAATCCATATTCAGATCAGGAATATCACAGGCAACCACAAAATTTATCTCATGTTTTGAATGCAATAACGTTGAATATATACCCATCAACGGCCCTTTGCCTTTTTCCAGGTCCGGAACAACCGGCAGATTTAGAAAACTGTACTTTCCAATATCATCTGCTCCGATAACGATCTCACGGAAATGCCCCGTCAACTGCCGGACAATTTTCTCGATCAGGGGGATATTATCGGCGAAAAGAAGGCTTTTATCCTGGCCCATCCTGCTGCTATTGCCGCCGGCAAGGACTATGGCGGTCGCATTCTCTCTGATGGACCAGCGGTTGTTTACATAATTTATATCATCGGCATCAATATCAAAAACAAATTTTTCACTATCAAATTGTATCATATGATCCTGAAAGCTAAGCACATCCTGACAGGACTGTTTGATAGATGATTCCCTGACATTCTGATTAATCAGGAATAATCCCGGTTCGACTACTAATCGCAGACTGTTGGATTCGCAAATGATGATTTTGTCCGGGCCGTTGTTGATCAGCTTTAAAAAAGTTTCTATCCCTTTCGTCAGACATTCTTTTTTTACTCTTAACCAGTAAACTTTATGCGCACCGGCTGCCAGCATCTTGCCGGTATCTTTCTTTGGATTATCTCTGACTTCTTCAGTTAATAAATAACTCCCGTCCAAAGAACTGCATACGCCACAGCCTTCACCACCTCTGGGGCATTTCCCGTCCGTTTCCTTAATTGTAGTCACTTTTAGCGCAATGACCGTGTAACTCGAAATAAATTTTTTGATAAGCCTGCAGGCCATCTCGGTTTTACCGGTGTTACGACCGGTTGCCCCGATCATGATCATGTTATGGACATGAAACATTTGTTTCTCATTCATTGTTCTCCATTGCTCATCCAAAATCTAACTCGCGACAATTTGTTTACTTAAGTCTTTCCAGTTCCCGTACGAGGTCTTCCAAAGACGGACGCTGATTGATGTTATGGACATCAATGTAACGGATAATACCTTTCTTATCAATAACAAACAGAGCCCTTTCCGCTACGCCGTCGGAACGCAGCACGCCGAACTTTGCCGCCACTGCCCCATGCGGCCAAAAATCGGATAGAACTTCAAACCACAATTTCCCCATTTGATTTGTCCAGGAAAAAAGAGTGGGAATATTATCCACTGTGATTCCCAATAAGACAGCATCATTATTTTCAAATATATCCTGAATAATATTATAGCCCGGCCACTGGTCGGAACAAACCGGTGTCCATGCGGCAGGAACAAAAGAAATTACAACATTTTTCTTGCCTCGATAATCCTTAAGAGATACCGCTTTCCCGCTTACAGCCTTGAGTATAAAATTGGGAGCCCTTTGCCCTACTTTAACTTTTAACGCGCTATCGACCGGTTTTAGCTGGCCGGGATTATAAATATTATTTTTAAATGCATCGGATGCGGCATAAGCGTTATAGGCGAAAAAACAAAAAACCATAACCATCAGAATTGCTGTTTTTTTCATCATACCCTCCTATTTCAATCCGGATAACTTTACAAGCTGCGCAAGGAATAGATCGATATTTTCCAGCGCCCCTAGGCGCGAATAGATGACTTCGGTCTGGCCTCTATCACTTAATTTTACGGCAATAAAATAAGGGGTTCTCACTTCACCCATTATTTTATGAATTTTAAAATCATCATCGGGAACCAGCGGAAACGCGACCGTATATTTCTTTTTATATGTTCCGACTTCAAACTGCGTATTGCCGGCACCAATACCGATGATTTTAATTTTGTCTTTTAGCGCCGGACTATTCTCGATTGCCGCATAGAGACGATTAACGTTAGGCGCCTCGGCCTGGCAATAGGGACAATACATGCTGTAGATTTGTATAATCGCAACTTTTGCCTTTATCTGGTTAACCTTGAAGGATTTGCCGCCTGCGGGCAGGCCGAGATATTTAAGATCGGCAGGATTATTTAACGTTTGCAATTCAAAATCGGGCAGAGGGCTTCCCACTTTTGGCGGACTATTTTCCGCAGCGCTAATTGCAGTTGCTATAAATAGCGTCAAAATAACTGTGATCAAACCTGATATTTTTCTGCCCATTATTTATTTCCTCCATTGCTATCAATTTAAGTATAGGTAATGCCGCTTGGTATGTCAATAGATAACAATAAACCCACAATGATAAGCTGTATTGGTGATTGTGGAAGGTTAAATTATCTCATAAAACACCGGAAAATAATCAGTACGGCATCATTCCGGGCAAGTGAAACGCGGCCTGGCTTGTGCCCTTTAGGGTAAATCCATAAATCCAACCAGCCGCTTCCATCCATCGCCTTCCTCTGAAAAAATGTTATTGTTTGCTCCTTGCTGTATTATTTCAGATTATGCTATAGGACAAAAAATATATTTATACCAATTCGCTTTCTTTGGCTAACTTTGTTGGCTGCGTCGTCGGCTTCCTCAGCGTATGTACAATACGCCTCCGGCGCCTCCTCCTTGCCGCCTCGTTATCCTTTGAAAGCGAAGCGGTATTACAGGAGAATCAGATCGATGATCTACAATGAGGAATATGAAACTCTGCCCAGGGAAGCATTGGAAGCATTGCAATTAAAGAGATTACAGCAAGTCGTTAATCGGGTCTATCACAGTGTCGGTTTTTATAAAAAGTCCTTCGACAAAGCGGGGGTGGCCCCGGAGGACATCAAAACTCTTGATGACCTTAAGCGATTCCCCTTTACCATCAAGCAGGATTTACGGGACAATTACCCCTTTGGATTGTTTGCTGCGCCCATGAGCAGTGTCGTCCGCCTTCATGCGTCTTCGGGAACAACAGGCCGTTCTACTGTCGTCGGCTATACGAAGCGGGACATCGACACGTGGGCGGAACTGGTGGCGCGCTGTTTTGTCGCCGCCAACCTTACAAAGAGCGACATTATCCATAATGCTTATGGCTATGGCCTGTTTACGGGCGGCCTTGGCATTCATTACGGAGCAGAAAAGCTCGGGGCCAGCGTCATCCCCATGTCCGGTGGTAACACAAAACGGCAGCTCATGATTCTCCAGGACTTCGGTCCGACTGCAATCTGCTGCACCCCTTCTTATGCCCTGAATCTGGCTGAGCAAGGACAAGCCATGGGTATTGATATGCGCTCTTTGAAGCTGCGCGTGGGTATCTTCGGTGCCGAACCCTGGAGCGAACAAATGCGTCAGGAGATTGAAAGAGCCTTTGATATTAAAGCCATGAATATCTATGGTCTTTCCGAAATCATGGGGCCGGGTGTTTCTATGGAATGCAGCGATGCGCGGGAAGGCATGCATATTTTTGAAGATCATTTCCTGGTGGAGACCATCAATCCCGAAACGGGCGAGGTTCTCCCTCCCGGCGAGCAGGGCGAGCTGGTCTTTACAACCCTGACCAAGGAGGCCTTTCCCTTGATTCGTTACCGGACCCGGGATATTTCCCGTCTGTATCCGGTACCCTGCCGCTGTGGCCGGACGTCTTACCGCATGGATCGCGTCATGGGCCGCAGCGACGATATGCTCATCATCCGGGGCGTCAATGTCTTTCCTTCACAGATCGAGGCCGTTCTGGTGGCTATCGAAGGTCTGGAACCCCATTATCAGCTTATTGTTGACCGTGTAGGCACTCTTGATACTTTGGAAGTTCAGGTCGAAGTTACGGAAAGCCAGTTTGTCAATGCTGACGAAGTGAAGGTTTTACAGAAACTGGAAAAACTGATTTTAAAAGACATGAAAGATTACCTGGGGATTACAGCGAAGGTGAAGCTTGTGGAACCCAAATCACTCCAGCGCTCCGAAGGTAAGGCCAGCCGGGTCATTGATAAACGGAAAATATAATTACCTTTGTCATTCCCTGGCTCTTTGCCGAGCGGATGCCGGGTGAGTAGGGAATCCAGAAATCCTGCGTCATTCCGGCGGAAGCCGGAATCCAGGAATCTTTAACCGCCGGAAAGCTAGGACTGGCAAAGGCTTGCGTTGTTCTTTAGTGGCAATTGTCAAGAAAAAAGATTTGATCCCAGGCATCCATCGATTAAATATAACATCCCCATAAATATCAATTTCTTGACATCTGAATTCCTTGTACCTATACTTCCGTGATGAAAAAGCATCATTATCAAATTCCTCAAAAGGAGAAGAAAATGTTTATAGACTCCCACTACCATTTTATGACTGGTATGAATGAAAAAGCGGCCGCGGGGATGGTTGGAATGATAGTCCACGAGGCAAGAAAAATGGGTATGAACCCGGATTATGAGACTATGTTGAAAACCGCCGTGCAGACCTGGGGCGATCCGCTGGGGGACCGGCTCATCGACAAGATGGATGAAGGCGGTATCGATGTTACGGTAGCCGTTAATGTAGACGACTTCAATATCAAACAGCTGACCTGGGAGAAAATGCAGGCACAAAATCGGATTTTGGGCGAGGCTGTCCAGAGGCACCCCGGCCGCATAATAAGCCTAGCGGGCATTGATCCGAGAAGGTCGGAAGCGGCGGATATGGCCAGAGTCTGCCTGGAAGAGTATGGATTGCGGGGCATCAAATATCACCCTGATCACGGATTTGATCCGGGGGGGCCGGAATCATACAAGGTGCTTGAGGTTCTGGCCAAAAATAAAGGAATTCTTCTTTGCCATACTTCTCCCCTCATGCCCAAGGGGCGATGCAAATTTGCCGATCCCATGATGCTTTCCGACATCGCCGTCGACTTTCCGGAGATTAAGGTCATTGCCGCCCACATGGGCGGGTATATAAACTGGCGACCCTGGGCATCTCTGGCGGCCTTTCAATCCACCATGTACGGAGATACGGCTGTCTGGGACACCCTGGCATTCAAAAATTATAAACTCTTTTGCCGTGAATTGCGCGAGGCGATTGATCTGGCCGGTCCTACGAAAATTCTCTTCGGCTCCGATGCGCCGATCCAGACCCTTCTGTATCCCATGAAAACAATGGTCCAGTTTATTCAGGACCTGCCGAAAAAAGCGCCCGCAGACATCCACTTTACCGAGGAAGAGGTCGAACTGATTCTTGGAGGCAACGCCCGGTCGGTTTTAGGACTGGCAGATGCTTTTTCTAACGCCTGACGAAGAATCAGATGCCGACTTTCTGATCAGGGATTACATTCTTCCTATATGCCGCCTCAGTCCAGTTTTCGCAGTTCTCTTCGGAGAATTTTACCAACTGCACTTTTAGGCAGGGCATCCATCAGCTTAATGGCTTTTGGTCTTTTATACTTGGGTAATTGCTCCTTGCAAAAATTCATAAGGTCTTCTTCCGTCGCTCCTCCTGCTGACTTCAGAACGACAAAGGCTTTGACCACCTCACCGTAAACTGGGTCGGGAATGCCGATGACGCCTGCTTCCAGAACCGCGGGATGCTTGTAAAGGATGTTTTCTATTTCCCTGGGGAATATGTTTTCCCCCCCTCTGATGATCATGTCCTTCTTTCTATCAGTGATAAAAATATAGTCATCTTCATCGGCATACCCAATGTCTCCGGTATGCAGCCATCCGTTGCGAATTGCTTCTGCTGTTTCTGCAGGTTTGTTCCAGTAGCCCTTCATAACTCCAGGGCCTTTAATCACAATTTCGCCGGTTTGTCCGACTGGGAGCTCACGGTCTTTTTCGTCAAATATTTTAATGGAATTAAACTTCTGGTAGCATTTACCGATGGAACCATATTTGGGCGGCCGCCGTCCCGCCACATTGCCGCAGTTGACGGTAGTAGCTTCACTGAGCCCATATCCTTCCCAGATATCAAGACCGTATTTTTGTTTCCAGCTGCGGGCAACCTCCAGGGGCATTGGCGCGGAGCCGCAAATGCAGGTTTTAAGCGAACTTAGATCATATTTAGCGGCATCCGGATGGTTCAAAAGTTGGATATACATGGTGGGTACGCCGCGAAAGTCCGTGACTTTGTATTGTTGAATACAGTTCATGGCCTCAACAGGGTCCCAGCGGCTGATCATGACCAGCTTGCCGCCTGTCAGAAATTACAGATTTAAGGCAAACACTCCGTAACCATGGAACAAAGGAAGCGTGATTAGCGAGACACGATTTCTACTTACGCCGAAAACCTCGCCTTCCTTGTCACTGCTTTTCGCCTGTCCGCCATCCTGTTCACGCAGACTCCCTTTAGCAGTCATGCCCCAACTATCCAGCAATACCAGATCGTAATAACCTGTCACATGGGTATACCAATTGTAATGAGTCAGCATCACACCTTTCGGATTTCCGGTGGTGCCTGCTGTATAAATCATAACTGCCGTATCGTCGTTTTCCGTTTCTTCGATCACCAAGTTTTCAGAAGCCTGCTCAATGACTTTATCGAAGGATAGCATGTCACCGGGAACCGGATCTCCTATCATAATCACTTCCTTCAGATTGTGTGCTTCCTTGCGGGCCGCTTTTATATTATCCAGATAATTAATGTTGCTGATTAAGGCGGACAAGCCGGCATCCTGATAGATGTAGGCAAGTTCGGCTACGCGCAGAGACGGATTTATCGGGACTAATATTGCCCCTATTTTAAAGGTGGCAAAAAAAGACTGCATGAGCTGGGGACAATTCAGTAACTGAATGCCAACCCGATCGCCCTTCTTGATTCCCATGTTTTTTAATGCATTGCCCAGTTTATTGGCAATGCGGTTCATTGCGACATTGGTATGCCAGCGTCCTTCTTAGTAAAGAAAATCGTATTCACCAAACCTTCGGATGTTGTCATCTGCCAAACGTCCAATATTCATTGCCATCTCTCCTTCCTCAAGAAATAAAATTTAAGGCAAAATATTTATGGGGACTTTTCTATTTTCTATCTGCATTTAAAAATTGAACTATTCCAAATATACTTCTTTCTTTCCACCCTCGAGGGGAGGGATTGAGGGTGGGTGCAATTCACCTGCGGCATTCCGGCTTAGACCGGTCTTGTGCCCTTTAGGGTAAATCCAGTATTTTCTAAAAAAAAGTATGAAAGCTAGGACTGGTGAATGCTTGCACGGTTCGTCGATTGCAATTGTCAAGAAAATAGACCTGACCCCAAGTTCCCACGGTTTCCCAGCCTTTCTTTTTAAAGTTCTTCCTTCTCTTCTTCTAAAATTGAGTCTAGAGCCAGAGTTTCTATTTCAGGCAAGGCCTTCTGATTTCCTACAATCCCTTCTATCGAACCATACATGCCTATAACATTTTCAAGGATTGTCGAAATCTGTTTTTCTCTTTTACTCCATATTCTGGTCATAGATCTTTTTTCAGTTTCCAAATCTTTCTGCATCTGTTGATAGGAATTTACAACCGCTCTTATATGTAAAGCAAATTCCTGACTTGTAACATAATTATAAATAACATCTTTTATGCTATCCCTGCCAACAGTAATGGCTTTTTGTCTTGTGGCCTCTATTAAGCCCTGTCTTAAAGCCATAGCAAGACCTATTAAAGATTTATAGTCAGTAATCCACGCACCCTCATACATACCAAAACCTGATATTTCTTCGGGAAGCGCAATAGTCAGTATAACCGCAATATCGGCTTTAGCATCCTGCTGATCACTTTTCAATTTACCTATCCAAGACTTTTGAAAATCTTTTGTATTTTTTGATTCCCAAAGTATCTTGCCGCATTCCTTACCGCTTGTGTTATGTATTATCTGCAAAATATCTGCGCCCCTGACACCTTTTTTAACTTCTTCAAATTTATCATAAGGGAAAGAACTTTCTAAATATTCTTTCAATTCTTCTTCTAGAGCTTCACCTTGCGCTTCCTGTGAGCCTGTCGCTGCTTTCCTCTTCAGGTTTTCAATCTGTTCCTGCATTGCCTTGATCAGGTCTTCCTTTTCCCTCATTTTGAGCATTTGTTCTTCGGCGGCTTTTTTACCCGCTGCTTCAGATATTTTCTTTCTCTCCTGATCGAGTGTTCGCTGATTATCAAGCTCAAGCTCCTGCTGCTTTTGCTCCAACTCTCTTTGCTTTTTTCGCAAGTCAAGTTCCTGCTTCTGCATATCAGTAAGCTTTTTATTTTTTTCTTCCAGCTCTTCTTCCAATGCCTTTGTCTGTTCAGCCTGCGCGGCAAGTATTTTTTTGCGTTCGATCTCGACTATTTCTTTGCGTTTTGCATTTACTTGTTCAGTTACCTGCTCTTCAATAGATTGCTGTTTGAGGTCTATCTCTTTAAGTTTTATTTGATAGTCTTTTTCCTTGGCAGCATCTGCGGCTTCGTACTTTAAAGTGATGCCCCGTTCAATCTGGGCAGTTAGCGCTTCGTTTAAGGGAATCTCAGCACCGCATTGTGGACATCTAATTATTTGGTCTGTCATGCGTTAACCTTTAAATAAATTTTTTAATGTTTTTATGTATGTGTTTTTATGGGGACAACCGTCCCTAATAACCATACAGTATTCCTGAGTCATTCCGGCAGCGAAGCCCGGCAGGCCACCCCGGCGCATACTGGGTATGCCTGAGCAAACCGGTCTCGTGCCCTACAGGGTAAATCCAGTATTCCTGAGTCATTCCGGCCTTCGCCGGTATGACGATTATTGGACTTTTGACGAGAGCATCATTTTTTATATTACCGCAAATTTCAAGAGTAACGCATTAGCAATTGCTCACCGACTGAATTAACCATTTGTTTGCTCAGCTCGCGTAGGTCAGTTGCGGCTCGCGTATGAGGATACCGGTCTAAAAATGACAGGCGTTGACAAATGGCATCATGGATATGGTCGTCGTAAGAGACTTTGCCGGCAAACTCAACATGAATACCAAGATGCTTTTCGATAATTTGGCATATCTGCGCGCCAATGGCCACATTATCCTGTTTGCGCAGCTGGTTGAGAACAAGTTTGAACTTGAAAGAGTTGATAGTGTCTTCCAGTTGAAGGTATATTTCCGGGTGCAGCCGCGCAACAACCTGCATCATGCAATTTGGTTTATGTATAGAGCCATCACCAAACTGACGTACAACTTCCTTTTCCAGCTCTTTAAAATAAAACGCGTCAAAGCAATGGCGAATACTGCGAAAGTAAATAGCGCGCACCAACCGGTAAATGTTTTCAATGGAAGTTGGTTCCGGCGTGGTGATAAATATACCGTTTTGAGAAATAAGAAAGAAATCAAGCGTGTTAAAAGAAGTGCCGGCGCCCAAATCCAGCAAAATCCAATCATATTCCAGTTTGGATATGGCTTTAAGAATTTTTATCTTTTGTTCATAGGGAAGATTGGCGATATCCACACTATCGTGAGCGCCGCTGATGAGGAAGAGGTTAGGAGTGGGAGTTTGCAAAACGGTGTCTTGAAGGAGGGGAATTTTTCTTCGAATGAAATCGGAAAGGGATTTTACCGGATAATCCACATCAACCAGGGTATGCAGGTTTGCTGAACCCAAGTCTAAATCGACAAGGAGTGTCCGCTTGCCCGATTCCGCCAAAATACGTCCCAGAGCGCTGGTCAAGAAACTCTTGCCCGACCCGCCTTTGCCTCCCCCAATTGGCCAGATATGCACCATAAGCCATCCGCCGTTAATTTTTAATGTGAATTCTTACATGATAAATTAATAATATTCAAGCATTAAGTTAATGTTTGATAACTTTCTTGACTTATTTGCCCATTGACCATAAAAATAAAATCATTTTATTGGAAGAGAGACTATGCTCAGTAGCGAGCCTGAAATTAAAGTTGCCCTGCTGCAGAATTATAAAGAAGCCCGCTTAAACTTAAAAGGCAGGTTTCTTCTTTCTGACGAAAGGACAATATCCGGCCATATAAGCGTCAGGGTAAGGCAAGGGGAAGTGGCGCTTTGCGATCCTTCCGGAATGGAAATAGCAAGCGGCAAGACAATAATGTTATCGGCTCATAATAAGGCTACCTTTACCGTGTCCGACGTCAAGATCGGCATCGATTTTCACTGGCAAAGAAGTCAGGAACAATCTTTTCGCGGCAATCTTTTTTTGTCTGTCGCGTCTGATTCTTCCTTCAATCTCATCAATGAAATTGCGCTGGAAGATTACCTGGCAAGTGTTATTTCCTCGGAAATGTCCGCCGAAGCGCCGTTGGAATTTTTAAAGGCGCAGGCCGTTGTGGCCCGCAGCTGGCTTGTGGCGATGCTTGAGCGAAAAAAAATGTCCGGCGTTTTACCGGAAGTCAAACAAAAAAAAGAGGGTGAAATAATAGTCTGGCATGATGTCAATGACCATCAAGGATTTGATGTTTGCGCGGACGATCACTGCCAGCGCTATCAGGGAATAACAAGAATCATCTCTTATAATGTACAAAATGCAATTGAGGCCACACGGGGGTTATTTTTGGTCAGCGGGGGAGAAATCTGCGATGCCCGCTACTACAAATCCTGCGGCGGACAAACGGAGATTTTTTCAACGGCATGGGAGGACAAATCTCCAGACTATCTAAAGAGTGTTACAGACGATGTTTCTATGCATCCTTCCGTTCAAACGGAAAAGGAAGCCCAAGAGTGGCTGTCTGGCAGGCCTCCCGCTTTTTGCAACACAACTGACAAAGAGTTGCTAAGCAAGATTCTGCCCACCTTTGATCAGGAAACGATTGATTTTTATCGATGGCAGGTCATATATTCAAGACAGGAGCTCGAAGATATAATACGCAAAAAATCGGGTATTGATTTTGGAGAGCTACAAAATCTTACTGCTCTTTCACGTGGCCCTTCCGGTAGAATTTACAAATTAAGGATTGAAGGTTCGAGGCGGACTGTTATAGTCGGCAAAGAGTTGGAAATACGCCGCTGGTTATCTCAGAGCCATCTTTTAAGCAGTGCATTTGTGGTGTCAAAAACTAAGGTAGCCGATGGTTCAGTGGAGAGCTTTACGCTTACCGGCGGTGGTTGGGGACATGGTGTAGGTCTGTGTCAGATTGGTGCAGCGGTTATAGCAGCCAAAGGATTTAATGTAGAGGGTATTTTAGCACATTACTTTACCAATGTTGGCTTGCAGAAACTGTATTAATAAGACCCAAGCTTTAATGAAACTCAGATATTACAAGCGAAGCACAGTAATATCTGTAAGTTGAATTATCCCACATGCGAAGCTAAGTGGGATAATTATCCCGCGAGCTAAAGCGATGTAGGGATGAACTGAAAAATTGATCATAGAGAGACATTATGTCTGAATCTAAAGCAGAATCTATAGCCAAATCCAATTCGTGGAACCCCTGGCTCTGGGTGCCGTCACTCTATCTGGCGGAAGGCATTCCTTATATGATTGCCATGACAGTCAGCGTCATTCT
>OCZT010004327.1_pt1 | contig 14329 bp, 9 predicted proteins | sample 1539031 | NCBI WGS metagenome assembly OCZT01 (sample SAMEA3539308, study PRJEB22396) | soil metagenome | biome: tundra; feature: field; material: soil | place: USA | collected 2010-05 | depth 0.15 m
GGGCGACTGGCAAGGGTACCGGCGCGACGCGGCCCGCCGAGCGGCGAATGTGCGATCACCGCGATGCCGCGCTCGGCGCAGAACTCGACGAGCCCACCTCTGACGGCACTGTCGTCGAGCACGCTCAGGCCGACCTGGATGGCCGTGATCTCCACGAGACCGCGGGCCTCCTCAAGCTGGCGTAGGTTGACATTCGAGAGCCCGACGTGCCGCACCGCGCCGTCGTCGAGCAGCCGTGCCAGCGCGCGCACCGACGTGCTCCATGGTGTCCGCGCGTCGGGCGAGTGCAGGAGGTAGAGGTCGATCGCCAGCCCGCCCAGGGCACCGAGGCTCGCCTCGCAGTCATCGAGGATGGCCCTGGCGCGGCCGTCCGGAACCCATCCTCCTTCCTGGCGCGTCATTCCGCCCTTGGTGACGATCCTCGCGCGCTCAGCAGCGCCGCAGTTGCGGAGCCCCTGGGCGACGAGCCGCTCGTTGCGGCCCAGCGGAGCCTCGCCGGCGCCGTAGGCATGCGCGGTGTCGAACACGGTGATGCCCGCGCCCGCGGCAGCCGCGATGGTCTCGAAGGCGATCGCATCGCCGCGCTCGGCGTCCGCCCCGAGGCGCATGCAGCCGAGGCCGATATGGAGTTCCGAGGCGTCGAGCCAGCGAGGGCTGTTCAGGTCGCTGAGCGTACGGCACCGAGCAGATCCCTGTGACCACAATGTCATGCCTATGTCCGGATCCGGTTGACAATGCTCGGCGTGCGCCGCCTGATCCTCGCCCTCGCGCTCCTTGCACCGCTGCTCATCGCCACCCAGGCTGATGCGGACTGGCCGACGTACCACGGCAGCAACACGCGGCAGGGCGACGACACCACCGACCAAGCGGTGAGCGGCAGCGCGCCGTGGACCTCGGTGGCGCTCGATGGACAGCTGTACGGGCAGCCGGTGATCGTGGGAGGCCAGCTGGTGGCCGCGACCGAGAACGACACGGTCTACTCGCTCAACGCCGCAACCGGGCACGTCGAGTGGAGCACGCATATCGGCGCACCGCGGACCGCGAACTTCCCCTGTGGCGATATCGACCCGCTCGGGATCACGGGAACGCCGGTGATCGACGCGGGCAGCGTCTTCGTGATTGCAGAGATCCAGGACTCACCGACGACGTTCGAGTTCGACCTCGTGACTCTCGCGCTGTCGAACGGCGCCATCACTCGGCGCGTGAACATCAATCCCGGCAACCGGAGTGGCGTCAACTTCGACGCCAATTACCAGCAGCAGCGGGGCGCGCTGACCATCGCCGCCGGCGAGGTGTACGCGACCCTCGGCGGGCTCGCCGGCGATTGCACCAATCCGAGTAACAACACCGACGGGTATCGCGGCTATGTGATCGGATATCCGGAGACCGGCAGCGGCACTGTCCAGTGGTGGTCGTCAGCGTCGCTCAGCTCCACCGACATGGAGGCCGGGATCTGGGCCGCGGGAGGGGCGTCCGTCGACGCGAGCGGGAACGTTTTCGTCGCCACCGGCAACAGCAATGAGACGAGCAGCGGCGACACCTATGACCAGAGCGACGGTGTCATCAAGCTCACCGCGGGCACGCTCGGTCTTGCCGATGACTTCGCCCCGAGCGGCGTGGTCGATGCAACCCACGACGGCGGCCCGACCTGGTGGCAGGACAATGCCAGCGACGCCGACCTCGGCTCGACGACCCCGTTGCAACTGCCTGGAAACCGCGTCTTCGAAGTCGGCAAGAGTGGCATGGGATACCTCCTCAACAGCTCCGGCCTCGGTCACGTCAGCGGCGGTGTCGCCGCCCATCACGTCTGCTCGGCAACCAGCGACGCGGCCTTCGGGAGCATGGCGTACAGCCTGGTCGGCGGCGTCGAGACCGTCTTCGTGGGATGCAGCGACGGGTTGCAAGCTGTGCAGATCGCAGCATCGACGAACAACTTCTCGCTCGGGTGGCACAACACCGCCCAGGCTTCCAGCAAACCGCCCATCGTGGTGGGTGGGGGTGTGTGGTCGGTCAGCAGTGGTGGAGGCACGCTCTACCAGTACGATGCGACCAACGGCAGCGAGCTGGCGAGCTACGCCATCACTGGGAGCAACCACTTCACGTCGCCATCCGCCTCCAACGGCATGATCTTCGTCGAGGGCGGCACCCAGGTTGAGGCGGTCCCCGACGGGCCGAATGTCAGCACGGTCTCTCCTGCCGCCGGCCCCACCGCGGGTGGTCAGGCCGTCACCGTGTCCGGAGCCGGGTTTCAGCCAGGCATGACTGCAACAATCGGTGGTGTCTCGGTGACGCCGGCCGCCGTGACCGCGACGTCGTTCACCTTCACGACCCCCGCCGGCAGCGCGGGGTACGTCCAGGTGCAGGTTGCCGACTCCCTCGGCACCAGTGCCCTCACCCCGGGATCCGGATACGTCTACACGAGCCTCGCCGGGTTCGTCCCGATCACGCCGTTCCGGATCCTGGACACGCGCTCGGGCACCTGCATCCAGTGCGGCGGTGGGAGCCTCGGGCCCGGGGTGACGCGAGCGCTGCAGGTCACCGGAGTGACCGGCCTGCCGAGTGGACCCGATCCGATACCGGGCACCGCCACGGCGGTGGCCCTCAACGTCACAGCGGTCAACGACAACTCATTCAGCCTGCTCACGGTCTATCCGAGCGGGACCGGCCGCCCGCTCGCATCCAACATCAATTTCCTGGCGCACACGGCGACAGCCAACCTCGTCACCGTGACCCTCGGACAGAACGGTCCGTCGGACGTGAACCGCGAGGTCAACATCTACAACCCGCTGGGTACCCTCGACGTCGTGGCTGACGTGGAGGGCTACTTCGAACCGGACACGGCGAGCGACCCGACCGGAGAGTTCCATCCGATCACCCCCGTTCGTGTGTGCGACACGAGACGGATTGCGAAATCGACTCCATGCCAAGCGCACGGGGCGCTGCTGAGCGGGCAACCACTGATCGTCAACGTGACCGGGTCCGGAGCCGACGCGATTCCGGGGACGAATGTTGCCGCGGCGGTGCTGAACATCGCCGGCGTGGCGGGAACCGCCCCGACATACCTGAGCGTGTTCCCGACGTCGTCGAACGGGACGTGCGCGTACACGGGCGCGCATCCACCGCCGTTCTCGACGCTCAACCTGGCTGCCGGCGCGGTGGTCGCGAACCGCGTCATGGTGGCCCTCGGTCCCGCCACGTCCGGCGGCTCGGACACCTCGGTGTGCGTCGACAACGCGGTCGGCAGCATCAACATCTACCTGGACGCAAACGGCTGGTTCGGCAGCGCGACCGCGGCAACCGGCTTCCAGTACCAGGCCGTCGGGCCGACCAGGGTCTGCGACACGCGTTCCGCATCCGGCGTGCGCTGTGCCGGCCTCCCGCTGGGTCCAGCCGCCTCGGAGCTGATCAAGGTCGCCGGCGTGTACGGCATCCCCTCGGGAAGCCCGGTGGTCCAAGCCGTGATCGGCAACCTCACAGCGGTGGCGCCGAGCCAGGCCACGTACCTCACGCTCTACGCGGCCAATCTCGGTCTCCCGCTTGCGTCAGACATCAACGTTGCGGCCGGCGCGGTGCTCGCCAACCTCGTGGTCGTCCAGCTCGACACGACCGACTCGTCCATCGGCGACGTGCGTCTCTTCAACGGCGCGGGAAATGCCAACGCGATCCTCGACATCGAGGGCTGGTTTCAGTAGGTCGTCCTACCCGACGTGACGGTAACTCCGGACGGCGAGCGGAACGAAGACGATCAGGACGCCCGCCAGCCAGGCGACGCTCTCCCACAGCGCTGGGTTGAGCGGGAACTGGGGGCCGCCGAGCGCCATCGCGCGCATCGCATTGATCACCAGCGTGACCGGCTGGTTCTTGGCGAAGACCTGGAGCCAGTCGGGCATGGAGGCGATCGGCACGAACGCGGAGCTGACGAAGGTGAGCGGGAAGATCCAGATGAGTCCGAACGCCTGCACCGATTCCTCGTCCTTGATCGCAAGCCCGACGAACGCGGAGACGGAACACACGGCGATGCCGAACGCCTCGGCGAGCAGCACCATGCCGACCGCGCCACCCACCCCGTTCTCAAAGCGAAATCCCACCGCGTAGCCGACCCCGATGATCACGAGAATGACGATCAGCATCCGGATCGAATCGGCGATCAACCGGCCGGCGAGCACCGCGGAGCGCGCCATCGGCATGGCGCGGAAGCGGTCGATGACCCCCTTCGTCGCCTCCTGCGCCAGCGCGATCGCGGTGGCGAAGGTTGCGAAGGCCGCCGTCTGACCGATGATCCCGGGCATCAGGTAGTTGACGTACCCACCGGACCCGGGCGCCTGGATGGCGCCGCCGAAGACGTACCGGAAGAGCAGCACGAAGATGACCGGCTGCACGACCGTGAACACGATGTAGGCGGGAACGCGCATCCACACCAGGAGATTTCGTCGCGTCATCACGAGGGCATCGCTGACCGCCCAGCGCGCCATCTGCGCTGCGCCGGGGCGGGTTCTGCTGATCGCCGGTTCGGCGAGAACGGTCACGACGGCACTCCTTGTGACGGGCTCTTGCGATGCTTGGCGGATCCGTCGGACGACGACTCAGCTGCGTGACCGGTCACGGCCAGAAAGACGTCGTCGAGCGACGGCCGGTGGAGCGCGAGGTCCTCGGTCTCGACTCCAGCAGCGTCCAGCCGTCTGACCGCCTCGACGAGCGCGGTGGATCCCCGGCTGCCGACCGCAACCTTGACCCGCCTGGTCTCGGTCTCGACGTTCGGGGCAGCGTCGGAGAGGCCTGCCACCGCGTGCACCGCGTCGTCGAGACGGGCGCGATCGGGGACGATAAATTCGAGCAGATCGCCACCGACCTCGTCCTTGAGCTGGTCCGGCGTTCCCGACGCGATGACCTCGCCGCGATCGACGACGACGATCGTGTTCGCGAGCTCGTCGGCCTCGTCGAGGTATTGCGTCGTGAGGAGCAGTGTCGTGCCGCGCCCGACGAGCTCGCGAATGATCTCCCACATCCCGAGCCGCCCGTGTGGGTCCAACCCGGTGGTCGGCTCGTCGAGGAAGAGCACGGAGGGCTCGGCGATCAAGCTGGCCGCAAGATCGAGACGGCGCTGCATGCCGCCGGAATACGTCTTCGCCGGGCGGTCGGCGGCGTCAGCGATCTCGAACCGCTCGAGGAGCTCGGCGGCGCGACCGCGGACGCTCGCGCGCGGCATGTGACTGAGACGGCCCATGATCTCGAGGTTCTCGCGGCCGGTCAGCTCGAGCTGGATCGCCGTCGCCTGGCCGGCGAGCCCGATGCGGCGCCGCACCGCTGCCGCGTCGCGAACCACGTCGTAGCCCTCGATGGTGACGCGTCCGGAGTCGGGTCGCAGGAGCGTCGTCAGCACACGAACTGCCGTGGTCTTGCCCGCGCCGTTGGGTCCGAGCATGCCGAGCACGCTGCCACGAGGAACTGCAAAGTCGATGCCCCGGAGGGCATGCACTTTGCCGAACGACTTGTGCAGCGCGCTGACCTCGATTGCGGCGTCGTTGTGCTGGACCTCCATGGCCCGACGAGGATAGGACAACCGGCTCGGGACAGCGCCGCGGCTTGGCCGCGCCGGCGTCGACCGGCGGTATGACATTCTCAGCGAGTGACGTACCACGTCTCCGCGGACGAGTTCGAGCGCATCGCCGCCGATGCCCTCGAGAGCATCCCTCCCGTGCTGCGAGCGCGCATGGACGACGACAACCTGCTCATCACGATCCAGGCGGAAGCCACTGCAGACGACCGTGGCCGGGGGATCGATGTGCACGTGCTCGGTTACTTCCAGGGCGCGAACGAGTCGACCTTCAGTGCGTCCGGCTATCCGAAGCGCATCGTATTGCTGCAACATCACATCGAGAGGTGGTGCCGCACGCACGCGGAACTCGTCGACCAGGTCAACGACACGGTGTTGCACGAGGTCGGCCATTACTTCGGGATGAACCACGCCGACATCGACAAGACACGACTCCACCACTGAAGACGCAGGAGGGGCAACGATGACGGAACAAGCAGGGCAGGCTGCACTTTCGGATCGAGCCGGCGTGATCACCAAGACGAGCCCGCTACCCGTGTCGGACACGGTGACGCGTCTGCGCTCGCTCGTCGAGTCGAAAGGAATGAAGGTGTTCGCAGAAGTCGATCACAGCGGCGAGGCGGCCAATGCCGGGCTGGTCTTGCGTGAGACCAGGGTGGTGATCTTCGGCTCGCCACAGGCGGGAACGCCGGTCATGCAGTCGAGTCCGCTTGCCGCGCTCGACCTGCCGCTGAAGGTCCTTGTCTGGGCTGACGGAAGCCAGACCAAGGTGACCTACACGGCGCCGGCGATCCTCGCCGCGCGCTACGACCTTGGCCCGGACCTGGCCGCCAGGCTTGCCGGCATCGACGCGCTGACCGACGCGGTCGTCGGCGTCTGAGCCTTCCTCAGGCGTTCCGGCGCCGTTCCGGTAGTGCGCGAAGGCGCCGAATCCTCGATCCGTCCCCGGCGGAACCCGTAGCGTGGGTCTTCGAGAGCGGTCCAAAGCCGCCTCTGCGACGGCTACGAGGCAGGAAGTGCGACCACGCAATCGCCGGGGAAGCCCGTCTGCACGGGGCATTCCGTTCTGGGTGAGCGGAGCGGCCGCCGCGCTGCTGACGTTCGGGGTGCTCGTCGCCCTCGTCAGCCTGCACGGCTGGTCGGTGCAGCGCCAGCTCGCCTCGCAATCGGTCAGCTCGCTTCGTACGATCGTGGCGGTGGAGCAGGAGAGCGTGCTCGACTCCGCCCGAACCACAGCTTCACTCCAGGGCGACGCAAATGCGGCCCTGCTGCTCGTGCGAACCACCGACCCATCCAGTGCGACGCTGCCGGTCATCGTCCGCATGACGCATGCGTATCAGGCTGCGGTCTCGACGGAGATCTACGCCCTCCTCTTCGGTGATGCGAAGCAGGCATCGAAGATCAACATCGACCTGGGCGATCCAGCGTTCACGGCGCTCGACTCTGAGCTGGCGACGGTCGGCAACGCTGAAGCGTCGAACGCTGCGAGCGGAGTGACAGCCGCCTTTGTCGCCTCTATCGGTTTGGTCACTGGCTCGGGCGTCCTGGTGCTGCTCTTCACGGTGTATGCGCGGCGCAGGCGTGCCACGATCGCAGCTGAGGAGGCGAGAGCCGCCCGGCTCGCCTCCGAGGCACGCGTGGCGGCCACGCGAGAGGAAACGTTCCGAAGCCTGTTCGATGAGAATCCCCAGGCGATGCTGGTGACGACCGTGCCGGCTGCATCGACCGAGGACGGCGACCTCCCCTTCCTCGCGGTCAACAACGCCGCATTGACGATGTACGGGTACACCCGTGCGGAATTCCTGAGGCTCACACTTGTGGAGATACGCCCGCCCGAGGATCGCAATCTCCTGCGCAACAACCTGCACGCCATGCGCGGAGGCCGGACGCACTTCGAGGGCATCCGCCACTCGACCAAGAGCGGCGACCTCCTCGATGTCGAGGTCGACACTCGCGGGACGATCTTCGACGGTGCAGCCGCGATGGTCGTTTGCGCCAGTGACGTCACCGACCGCGTGCGGCTGCAGCGTGAGCTCGAACACCAAGCCGTTCACGACGCCCTGACCGGACTCCCGAATCGAGCGCTCTTCGCCGATCGCCTCGAGCACGCCCACCAGCGGCTGTCGCGCGGCACCGGCTGGTACGCGGTGCTGATGCTTGACCTGGACAATTTCAAGACGGTGAACGACGGTCTCGGTCACGCCTCTGGAGACATGTTGCTTCTTGAGGTATCGCGCCGCATCGCGGCCGTCATCCGCGCGGGTGACACAGCAGCACGCATTGGTGGCGACGAGTTCGCGATTCTCCTCGAGGACCTCGCCGACCCAGACGATGCGGCGGGCGCGGCGGACGGGATCCGCGACGCGTTGCGCGCGCCCTTCTCCGTGGCGGGGCGGGTTCTGACCATCAGCGCCACCATCGGTGTGGCGACATCATCGGGTGGCGGCGTCGCTGCTGACGTCGCTCGGAATGCGGACGCTGCACTGTATGTCGGCAAGGCCGAGGGCAAGGATCGTCACGCTGTGTTCTCCGAGCCCATGCACGCGACGGCCATGGAACGGCTCACCCTCGAGCAGGATCTTCGAGCCGGGATCGGTCGCGGCGAGCTCACGCTGCTCTATCAGCCGAAGGTTGACGCGCGCACCGGGCGTCTGACCGGCGTCGAGGCGCTGGTCCGCTGGAACCATCCGCTGCGCGGGCTCATCGCCCCCAACGACTTCATCCCGATCGCAGAACAGAGCGGACTCATCAACGACATCGACGCGTGGGTGCTGGGGGCTGCGTGCCGCCAGGCGCAGGCATGGGCAACGTCGCGCTCCGGCCCGGTGCCTGTTGCCGTGAACGTCTCGGGCCGCAGCCTGGTGAGCTGCGGCCTGGTCGAGCGCGTGCTCAACGCGATCAGCACCAGTCACCTGGACCCGAGGCTGCTCGAGCTCGAGATCACCGAGAGCGCCGCCATCCCTCAGGAGGGCAGGGCATTAGGGCTGCTGCAAAGCATCAGGGACCTCGGCGTGCGAATCGCGATCGACGACTTCGGGACCGGCTACTCGGTGCTCAGCAGGCTGCAGGGATTCCCAGTGGACACGCTCAAGATCGACCTGTCGTTCGTGCGGGCGATCGTGTCCGAGAGGGTTACCGCGCCAATTGTCGACGCCATGATCGCGATGGGGCTGAGCCTCGGCTTGAAAATCGTCGCCGAGGGTGTCGAGACGGAGGTGCAGCGAGCCTACCTCGTCAAACGCCACTGCACCGAGTTGCAGGGATACCTGATCAGCCGCCCGATCCCGGCGGCTGAGGTTATCGAGCGGTTCGGTTCCACGCGGTCGATCGCCGCTGTGGCCTGAAGGCGTCAGCCTTCGGACGATCCGGCCGGCCTGTGGACTCTGCGCTTCTTCGCGGCGTACATCGCCGCGTCTGCGCGCGCCATCACCGAGACGAGCGACTCCCCCTCCTTCGCCGTCGCGGCGCCGAGGGAGAGCCGGAGTCCGGACACCTCGTTCTGCTGGATCCGCCGGACCGCGACGCGCACGCGTGCGAGGTACCGGCCGGCTCCGTACAGGTCAGTTTCCGGCATGAGTATCAGAAACTCATCGCCGCCGACTCTGGCGATGCGATCTGCCCCGCGCGCGTGCCGGCGCAGGAGGTTCGCGGCTGCGCGGATCAGACGATCCCCGGCCTCGTGACCGTAGCGGTCGTTCACCGCTTTGAGGTTGTCGAGGTCAGCGCTCACGATCGTCACCGAGCGCGCGTACCGAACCCGCCGCGCTTCCTCGCTCGCCACGTGATCATTCCACGCGGCGCGGTTCTCGAGGCCGGTCAAGGGGTCGATGCGCGCCTGACGGGCGAACCGATCGCGGTCGGCAGCCAGCTGCTCGCGCGAGATCGCCTGGATCAGCAATGACTCCGCCACCTCGGCGAGCGCGTGGCCGATGCGCTGGCAGAGGTCCGTGAAGCCCCGAGCCCGCGTGGCGGCGTGCGCGACCACGAGAACGCCGAACGGCTTCGGCCGCCCGATGGGAACCGCAAAGCGAGCAACCAGGCCCTGCTCGCGTCCGAGCGCATCGTCGGTCTCGGTGCCGAGCTCGAGCTCGACGAAAGCCCCGTGCTCGGCACGCTCGAACAGTGCGATCAGCGTTGCCCGGATGGCCGCCTGATCGAGACGCTCCTCCCAGTTGCGCGTGACGACCTCGGCCACGAGCCGGCCGTCGTAATGGAGGAGTACCGCTCCGACCTCGCATGACAGGGGTTCGGCAGTCTTGCCGGCGATGTGTCGGGCGGTGTCGGCCACCATCTCGGGCCGGTAATCGATCAGGTCTCGGATCGCGTGGACGACCTCCAACTCGTCGGCGAGCAGCTTCGCCGGCGAGACCTGCTGCAGCTCCGCGACAAGGTGTGCGGCTGCCGGGACGAGGGTGGCGTCCGGGTCGGGCAGCGGCTGCTCGCTGCCGAAAACAACGAGGTGCTCGCCCCCGACAGGGACCAGGACCGCGTGTCTCGCCCAGTACGGTCCGATGACTCGCACCGGGTCGCCGTCCCCATCAACTCGCGCCGGACGGCTCGAGCTGTGGACCCGCTCGGCGATCGGCTCCTGAGCGAGGGCGACGTCGACAATGCCGTTCCATCCGGCGCCGCGGCCGCTGCCGCCAACCAAGCTGAGCCCGGCCGCGGAGATATGGAAGATGAGCGTGTCTGCCGGCGTGTGCATTGCTCCCTCGGGTGTGCGCGGCTTCATCTCTCCATCTCCCTGGTTTCGAGTGACGCCTTGCGCGGAGCGAGTCAAACACATCGGTGGCAGGAGCGATGCACTTGTGGCCTCGGTGCAGGCCGGGATCGATCCGCGACGGGTGCTCGACCGGGCCCTCGAGGCGCTCAGGTCCTCCGGTGGACTCGAGCGCGGTAAATGAAATGACCCACCGACCCGAAGGCCGGTGGGTCACCAGAGGGACCGAAGTCCTGGGAGATTGGGCGTTACGCGTGCTGCCTGATGGTCGTCGGCTGCGTTGCGGTGCGGCTGGTACGTCCAGCGTTCGCCGTCTCGCGCCAGCGGACGATCTCGAAGAGGAAGGCGGCGAGGACTGCGACTGCTGCGATCGCGAGGCCGATTGCCGCGTAGCCCGCGAACTGGCCGATCTGTCCCCAGCCGTAGGCGTTGAGCAGCATGCTGCGAAGCGTGGTGCCCTTGAAGATCGTTGCCACTTCACCGGCAAGCTTGGTGTCGTTGGGCGCAGCCTGTGCGGCAGTGCTCAGCTGTGAGTAGGTCTTGCCGCCGGCGATCTCGGCGAGATGGACGTTGATGAAGTTGTTCGCGTAAACCTCGGCCTGCTGACCGGTGAGGAGCTCCTGGCCGGCGTACTGGGTCATTGCCGTCGCATCCGCCTTCGGAAGAGCGGTGATCTCCGGCGAGCCCGCTGCCGGGAAGTAGATCTGCTGTGCGGCGAGCTGATCGTGCACGGTCGACGTCGCGAAGTTGCTCGCCCAGAAGGCGAACCCGCTCACGAACGCGAGGATGCCGATCAGTCCGACCTGCAGTACGAAGATCCGCCAACGAAGTCCGCTTGTCATGTCCGCGTCCCTTTGATGTTGTGTGGTTCTCAAGATCCTTTGACCTTGATGCACATCGTCGGCCCGGACCACGTTGCCGCGACAGAGCCTCAAGCCACGACATTTCCGGGTTGGATTCCCATGGCGAGGGGGCCATACGTCCATCAAGGGCCCGTGACATCCGGCCCCCCTGCATGTCAGCGCAGGCGCCGAACCTCGGTCTCGGCGTGGCGGCGCCACGGGGCCAGACGGATGCGGACATCGACCGCCACCGCCCCGCTGGGCGAGGCGATCAGCGGATTGAGGTCCATCTCGGCGACCTGGGGAACCTCGTCCGCGAGGCGCGCCACACGGAGCAGCACGTCTTCCACCGCGGCGACGTCGCATTTGGGCGCGCCCCGGTGACCGAACAACAGTGGCGCGCCCCGGATCGAGCGGACCATCTCGTGCGCGTCCTGATCGGTCAGCGGCAGGATGCGGAGCACGCGATCTCCGAACAGCTCGACCGCCGTGCCCCCGCTCCCGAACATCACCACCGGGCCGAAGAGCGGGTCGGTGACCACCCCGGCGATGAGCTCGACACCGCGCAGCATGGGCTGCACGATCGCGCCTTCCATGGCGTCGCCGAGATGGCCGGCCATTGCCGAGAACGCCTTCGCGACGTCCTCCCGCGTGCTCAGATCGAGACGCACGCCGCCGACATCGGACTTGTGGAGGATCGTCGCCCCCATCGCCTTGAGGGCGACAGGACCTCCGATTTCGGCAGCCGCAGCCGCGGCGGCTTCGGCCGAAGCAACCGCGACCTCACCTGCGGTTGCGATGCCGAAAGCGCGGAGCATCGCCACCGCGTCGTCAGGTGACAGCCACCCGCCCTCCGGATGTGCGGCCAGGAACGCTTTGGCGGTTGCCCCTGCCGCGCCGAGGTCGACGCCGTCCAGCTGCGCCGCCTGACCCACCGGTCGGTGGGTCCATCTCGAATGTTCCGCAATGCGTCCGAGAGCTCTCACCGCGCGCTCGGGAAAGGCGTAGCACGGAACGGGTCGGGTCCCCTCGCTCAGCGCGGCCGGCACGACGCTGTCACCGAGGTGCACGAACACAACCGGACGCGTCCTGGCGTCGATGCCGACGACCGCCCGGGCGACGTCTTCGGCTGGGGCGGTTGCGACCGGGGCGAGGATCACGACCGCGCCGTCGATCGACGGCGATTGCATTGCCGCGCGGAGCGCGTCCTCGAACAGCTTCGGCGTTGCGCCGGCGCCGAGGTCGACCGGGTTGCTGACGCCGGCATTCGGTCCGGCGATCTCGCGGATCGTCGCCTGTGTCGCCGCATCGAATTCAGGCACGCTGAGTCCGGCCGCTTCACACGCATCGGCGGCGAGTACGGCGGCGCCGCCCGCGTTGCCGATGATGGCGAGGCGCTGCCCGTCGAGCGCCGGCTGATTCGCCAGCAACTGGCCGCAGTCGAGCAGTTCCTCGAGCGTGTCGACGCGGATCACTCCCGCCTGCCGGAAGAGCGCATCCACGACGGTGTCAGGGCTCGCCAGGGCAGCGGTGTGCGAGGCCGCGGCTCGCGTGCCCGCCGAGCTTCGCCCCGACTTCACCACCACAATCGGCGTGGTGCGCGACACGACCGGCGCGACCCGAGCAAAGGCTCGCGGATTGCCGAACGACTCGAGATACAGCAGGATCGCCCGTGTCTGACCGTCCTGATTCCAGTACCTGAGCAGGTCGTTGCTGCTCACATCGCACTTGTTGCCCATGCTCACGAAGCTCGAAAGACCGAGCCCTGATGTGAGCGACCGCTCGAGGATCGCAATGGCGAGCGCGCCCGACTGCGAGGCGAAGGCGATTCCACCGTGGACCGGCGAACTCGAGGCGAAGGTCGCGTTCAGGCGGACATCCGGGGCGGTATTGATGACGCCGAAGCAGTTCGGCCCCACCACCCGCATGCCACCGCGGTGCGCGCGCAACAGCAACTCACGTTGCAGCGCTGCACCTTCGGAGCCAACCTCGGCGAACCCCGACGAGATGACCACGAGGCCCTTGACCCCCTTGCGCCCACACGCATCCACGGCCTCGATGCACCGGGCGGCCGGGATGGCGAGGACCGCAAGGTCCACCGGGCCGTCAATCGACTCGATATTCCGCGAGCACGCGAGGCCGAGGAGCGCATCGATGTTGGGATTGACCGGGTAAATCGTTCCCGTGAACCCTCCATCAATGAGGTTGCGCACCACGGTGTGTCCGATCCCCTGCGGATTGCGACCAGCGCCGATGACTGCGACAGACTCGGGCTGCAGAATCCTCGCGATGCTGTGCACTCCCGCGGTCCACGCACGTCGCTCGCTCGCCGCAAGCGAGTCTCCAGTGGGCTCGATGTCGAAGCTGAGGTGCACGACCCCGTACTCGATAGAGTGGGCCTCGCGCCGAAAGCCCGCGCCCTGGAAGACCTCGAGCATCTTCCGGTTATCGATCAGCGTGTCGGCGGTGAAGCGCGTGATCCCCTTGGTCGCCGCGTAGGTCGCGAGGTACTCGAGGAGGAGAGTCGCCAGCCCACGTCCCTGGTGCTCGTCGGCGACGGCGAACGCGACCTCGGCGGTGTCGCCGCCCGCAAGGCGATCGTAGCGGCCGACTGCGATCATGTCGTTGCGCAGGAAGGCGACAAAGGCCATGCGGTCGTGGAAGTCCACGGTCGTGAAGCGGGTGACCTCGCGGTCGCTCAACTCCGATCGGGGACCGAAGAAGCGGAAGTACACACTCTGTTCGGACTGGTGGGCGAAGAAGGCTCGATGCGCGTCGGCGTCGTCGGGGCGGATGGGGCGGATGTGCACCGTGCCGCCGTCCGCGAGAATTGCGTCGATCGCCCATGCCGACGGATAGTCGGGCGGAAGGGTTGCGCTCACGACCAGATCATCGTGAAGCCGCTGAAGCTCATAGCGGGATTCTCACGCGCACCGTGGTACCGGATCCCGGCTGGGAGTCGATTTCCAACGTTCCACCGATCGTCTCAGCTCGTTCCGCCAGGTTCCCCATGCCCATCCCGCGCGTCGCCAGAGCGGTGTCGAAACCCCCGCCGTCGTCATCGATCTCGACGACAGCAGTCGATCCGTCGCGGCGGATGGACACGCGGCACGTGGTTGCCCCCGCATGACGCCCCACATTGGAAAGCGCCTCACGGACGACGTGGACGATCTGCGCGGCGCTGCTCGACAGCACCTCTTCGAGTGAGACATC
>OCZT010004328.1_pt1 | contig 14328 bp, 27 predicted proteins | sample 1539031 | NCBI WGS metagenome assembly OCZT01 (sample SAMEA3539308, study PRJEB22396) | soil metagenome | biome: tundra; feature: field; material: soil | place: USA | collected 2010-05 | depth 0.15 m
CGATGTACGCGCCATCCTCGGTGCGCACGATTTTGTCACCGACTGCGCCGGTGTTGATTGCGGTAACGTCGGTCATGGTCTTCTCCTATCCTACGCGATGAATGACGCCGATTCCTGCAGCAACCGGAACGTCTTCGGGTTCAGGACGAACGTCGTGAACCGCACCCACTTCACTTCGAGCCCAAACTCTGCGGCTTCCTGTGCTACCCACGTTTGCAGGGACGTATTCAGCCGCCCGCGTTTGTCAGGGGCGAAGCGTTCCGTTTCCACTTCGGCCAGTCGTTCGGCCAGTACCGACGTCAGCAGATTGAGCATCGCATGCTCGTCGTCATGCACCACCACCATCGACTTCCAGAGATCCACGACCTTGAACAAGGCGATCGCTTCGAACGTCAGCAACACGCCATCTTTGGTCAAGATGTCATGTCGGCCCGTCCCAAGCGGGCGCCACGCCAACGTCGTGCTGTGGACCTCGAAGAACCATGGGATGACGGGGTAGATCCCGGGACCAACTTCCTTCCAGAACTTCCCGAAAATCGTGTACATGCCACGTTCCCACTGTTCGACTTTGTGAAACGGCCAGAGCAGATGCACGAACTGGCCAATGACGGAGAGAAGATCTGAGAACATCAGGAATGCTCCTTGTTCTCCACCCGTTTGATCCAGTTACAGTTCGCGCAGAGCAACTGGTACCGCCCACTGTCCGCCTGTGCCACGACGTGCTTGTAGTATGTACCGAGGGAAACCTTTTGCCCATGCGTGGCGCCTCGCGATTCGCGGCACCCGTCGCCACGTACGTGATCTATCTGCAGTGCCCGCTCGTCCGCAAATCCGCAACGACCACACTTGCCTCCCAGCGCCGCATGCGCCGCCGCCTTCCACCGCGCGCCCCACTGCCGCACCCATACCGTTCCGGGTCGCGTCGACAACTCGCGCGGGGTCATGTAATCCCTCCGATGACGCGCTTGACTGCCGTCTTCCAACTGGTCGAGTTCTTCGACCCGTACAGGGCCGCAGTGGCGTCGGCGGCGAAGGTGAGGAAGAAGGAGTCCGCGCGATTCGGCGACTTGACGCCACGCTTGCGCATTTCGTCCTTCGCCTCAATCTGCACCTTGCCCGAGGAGGTAATCTTGTAGCGAATGTCCACGAGTTCCGCGCCGAGGAACGTGTCGTTGCAGAGATTGACGTCCCGCTTCTCGAACCACTCCCGGGCCGTGAAGGCGAGTTCCGCCCGCAGGTTCCGGTACTTGTCACTCAGCGAGGCCGTCTCGGAGACGTTGATGCCGCGGGCGGGAAGGCCGAGTTCCATCAGGCGGTCAGCCACGCCGGCTCCCAACCCTATCGCATCAACGGCGATCTCATTCGGCTGGGTCAGCGCCGTCGTGGCCTTGTAGGCCAGCAGGACGCGCCCGACGAGTTCCATCGTATCGAGCCCCTTCCACTCCTGCACGGGTTCCACGAGGACGTTTCCTTGTCGCTTACAGAGCGCCGACTTGTCGGAACCTTGTCCAGCGCAGTCGAGCCCCCAGACTGGTTTGACAAGTAACGGACGGACATCACGAAGCAAGGATAACGCCATCAGGTCATACGGAATCACGGTATCCGCGTTCGAGAGGGGGAACTCGCCCAGCACGCGCACGCGGTAGTCGTTCGAGTCTTCGCCGTACCGCGCCTTCATGTCGTCGATGAAGTCCTGCGCGATGCGGGGGTGGCCGACGCAACTGATGTGGATGGTCGTCCACAGCGCCGCCAGTTTGTGGAACGTGTCGAAGAACAACCCCGACACGCGGACCGGGTTTCCCGCGAGAACCGTGCAGGCGTTGAGGCCCGACATGGATCCCGACGCCGCGATGAACACCTGCTCCGGGATACCCGACGCCTCGTCACCAATGAGCAAGACGTTTTCGGCGTGGACGCCAGCGAGGGCTTCCGGCATTTCAGGACGGCTGGTGCGGAACGACACGAAACTGCCGGTCGGGTCCGCTTTCAGGTAGATCTCTTCGGCCTTCGGCTCGAACAACTCCTGCAAGGTGGGCGGCAGCTTCCGCAACCACAGCAGGGTCTCGTTCGCCAAGGCGCCAAACAACTGCTTGCTCGTCGGGGCGGTACACACCGTCTTCTGGGGATACCGAGTGAGCATCCACCACAGGATGATCCACGCCAGTAACGTCGTCTTCCCCACGCCGTGACCGGATCGGATGCTGATGCGGCGGTCGCCGCGACTGATCGCGTCGAGCGCTTCGATCTGCTTGGGGTCCGGTTCGACCCCCAAGACTTCCCGCACGAATCCCGCCGCGTCGTAGTAGTACTTCACCACGAACTCGCGGAGCGGGTTGGGCGCGCCCTCCGCGCGGCCGATCATGCTAGTGGTGCTTGCTCGTGTGCATGGTCTGCAGGATCTCACCCCCGGGCTCGGGGGCGCCGAATGACTTCGGCGCAGCGCCGAAGCCCGCGGCTCGTGTCATCGAACCGCTTGACACGCCACTGCCGAAGCCCTTGGCCGCGCGCGCCCCGCTTTTGGCGGGGGCGGACGCGACACTTGGCATCTTCAACTTGCCCTTGGAGAACCCACCCTTGCCGAACCCCCCGGCCTTCGGGGATTTCATCCCGAAGGTGGGCGGCTTCACGGTAAAGGATTTCATGTTACGGGGTGACCGGGGTCAGCGGACCCGTGGCGTTGAAGGGACCAGTCGCAAAGGGACCGGTCGCATACGGGCCAGTCGCATCCGGCCCCGTCGCAAACGCGGTGAGATCCGACCGGCTCACGGTAATGGCGACCGCGTTGCTGGCAATCACGGCGTACGGCGCCGTGGTCGACGTGCAGACCGCGGTGATGTTGCAGGTCCCGACCGCCACGCCGGACACCATGCCATTTGCATCGACCGTCGCAATCGCCGTGTTGTCCGACTTCCACGAGATCGACTGCCCGTTGATGACGTTGCCGAGTCCGTCGTTGACGACGGCAGTCACCTGCTGCCCAACGCCACTGAGGACCGCGTTCGCGGTGACCGGGGAGAGGGTGACCGAGGCCACCGGGCCCACCACGGGACCGACGTCGGGACCCACGGGAATCGCCAGCTTTCCGGCGATGGTCGCGATGCTGTTGAGGAGAACCTGACCCTGCTCGGCGGTGAGGCCCGGGGGTCCGTTCACCAACTGCGTCTTGAGGGTTGCGATCTGGGCGTTCAGCGCCGTGATGGCGTTGTTGTCCCGGGCCTCGTATGCATCAACCTTGTTGCTGAGATCATCGAGTGCCGCGTTTACGTCGTTGATATTTGCCATGACTTGCTCCTGTGCTTCACGAACCGAATAGACTGCCCGCTGCAACCGATGCAACGCATGAGTAACCGCTTCTTGTTGTTCTCGCTGAGCCCGGTCGTGCATGGGCCTACGACCCGGCGTGCGCGTTCACCAGCGCCGCCCAGCCCGGTCCGACGAAGAGATACAGCAACAGGACGACGATCAGGGCGATGCGGACAGCCCAGATGGCGTTCGGGTTGGTCGGAGGGAACGGAATGACGAGCGCGAGGACGATCAGGACGAGCAAAATCGTGAGCATGCAGGGTCTCCTAGTGGTGCCGACTGGACGACATCGTTGGCAGGGGGTCCCGCCCCGGATCTCCGGCACGATGCTTAGTCGGCGGCAGGACCTTGTGTCCGTGCTGCTCGGCTAACATTTTCCTCGCCTCGGCTTTCGTCAAGGCATGTGACGTGCCGTCCACGACCGCGTGCAGGAGTTTCACCTGCTCGTAGGTGAACGGCATCGGACTAGACCAGCGTGCCGCCGACTGCCCCGCGGCTGGAGCGGGCACTGATCGTCACGGGGCCTGCGGTGCCACCACCCTTCACGCGAATCTGCGCACCCGGCCATGCGGCGAGGGGATGCGTGAAGGAGCCGACCCCGGACATGGCGTGTCCCGAGTAGAAGAAATCGGCGTCGACCAGATCCAGCGTCGAGGCCAGCACTGAGGGATCCTGTACCCGCGGGATCCAGAGCTCGGTGACGGCACCGGTGGTAGCCGACTCGACGAGAACCGTGATGCCGTTGATGCCCGCGTCCTCACGCACGCCGACCGGCACGATACCGAAGGTGATGCGCTCGGTCGCGTAGGCGCCGTTCGTGGTCGTGGGGATGTTGAACGTGCTGCGGAACTCTTCGCTGAACGACATGGAGGATCCTCTTCGTGCTACCTGACAGGGGTGGAGTAGTGGCGAGGTCGCTCCGTTCAGCCATTCGGCCGGGGATCAAACCGGCAACGAGGCTTCCGCTGACGACCGCTAGAACAGTCCGGGACACGGCCCTCGCTCCACTACCCCGGATTGGAATGATGCCGGGTTCGGATACAGCCTGCAGACTGGAAAACCTCGCGGAAAAATCAGCCCCGAGGCTGGGATTTTTTTTCTCGCCCCCGCAGTGTGTCAACCTCTCGGATTCGGGCTAGGGTGGTCACTCAGTACGAAGGGGGGGCTTCGGGATTCCTTCGCCCGCGAACACACACCGAAGGGTGGTCAGCATGGCATGACTCTTGCACTGTGTTTACATAATGCTTATTATACGCATGCACTCATGCTATCTCATTGTGTATCAATCACTTGCGCATCATCTACTAATGCAATGCTTGACGCATGTATGCTCGGTAGTAACACCTGACTAAGTGGCTTGCCTGCTTGCAATGCTGCTAAGTGCAAGCTACCTATGTTGATAGCTACCTGCACATCTTTACTACTGCCGAACTGGCGAGCGTTGTACTTCTCCGCTAACCACTGGCGCGAGCGAGCGCGCGACGCTGCTCTGCTTACTTCTACTTGCGTATCTGCTGGCGCGTCAACGATAGCTAACGCATCTTCGGCGTACTGATGTGACGCGCGCGTTCGCGCAGCATCGAACCCTTGCACTACGATATCCTCTCCATGCTTACGCTCTAGGACGCGCTGTAACATCGCTGGCGAGACTTCGGCGTGTAGCTTTGCGTCTAGCTCACTCGCAAGCGATTTCAACGTCTTGCCGTTCTCCAGCCAGTTACACACGTAGTCTAGCGTAGTCGGTTGAACTTCGTTGTCGTCGTCCGCGCCAAACGTCTCCAGCATGCGGCGGCTTAGCTCCAGCATGATTGCATCACGTCGCGCATGTCCGGCCATCGCTTCTCCCTGATCCATCCGGTACCTGGGGAAAGATAACCCATTCGTTCTAGCGGCTGATAGTCCGCACTCAAGGCGGTATTTATTCAATATTGATTTAGCTAAATGCGGCGCGAGTATCATAACGTGAGATAGCTCACACGTCGTAAACATAATGCTTACGGCGTAAGTGTTGTTTCTACTCGGCACGCAACTGTTACATCACCTTACTACATAAGCACTTAGCTAATACAAATACAAGCATGTAAGCATATATATGTATGTGTACGTTTTATAAATACTATGTAAGGTATTACCCTACATGCTACTACGCTACGCTATGGGAGCGAATAGGCAGGAATACGCTTGTAATGCTTACGGAATGTGCTAACATGCGTACTACTAACAAGTTGCGGTGTTTTCACATGCTTACGGCATGTTTACGGACGCTTGTAGATGCTTGTAGATGCTTACGGCTGAAAATACCTGTGATATTCCCCCCTTGTGTTCGCCCGGTCCATTCCCCACTATTCTCTTATGGTCAAAATCACTTACCACGTTTCTCCATCCTTTGGAGGGCGCAGTTTTCACTATGCGTTTCACGTTGCCGAACGCGAGTATGCCAAGCGGATCGCATACTTTCGTCGGCAACGTGCAACGGTTGTTATTTCGCTCACGAAATGGGATAATCACGACGCGACCGTGCTTCGTGAAATCGCGCTCACCAATGGGGAATAGTGCGGGACTCACACACATTTTCGGGGAGGTTGTCGGTATGATTCGGTTAGAGATTGCCAAGCGTGACGCACTCGCCGCTGACGCCGCGTTGCTGCACGCCCTACGCCGCGCGGTTGAGGCGGCTACGTCCGTCCGCGTTGCGGAAACTCGCGTCCGTGAAGCACAAGCGAGCGTCCGGCAGTTGGAAAACGCACGGGGAGGGACACAATGATTACCCTCGCGCTGTACATCGTAGCAACCGCCATCGTCTGTTACGTGGCATTCTACGTGCTCCTGATTGCGGCCGCACTACTGGCCGAAATCTGTGAGGAATGGCGCGGCATGCTGGCGCGCCGAAAGGAGCGCCGCGCGGTTGAGCGTGCGGTGAAGCATGCGAACACCGCATGGAAGCGATGGACGGCAACGTATTTGTACGCCGACATGGACGGTGCGAAATGACGCGAGAGCAACTAGCAGAACTCGCGGACCTTGCGCATGCCGATAACGACGCGACGCATGCGCTTTCGGAGATTCGGGTCCTGAGCGTTGACGCGTATCTCTCAGCGTTGGAGGGTAGCGCCTATTGCCACCACTGTACCCACCTCTACGCCGATGTTACCCGCTGGTTGGCGCGGGGGGCCCGCTACGTCCCCGCATGGTTGCAGCAAGAGGACGTGTTTTACTGTCCGTCATGCTGGACCACATGCAGCGATTGCGGGGACCGGGTGGGGCGCGACGTGTGGGTGCGTCTTCGCGATGGACGACGCGTCTGTGAAGGGTGCCTAGAGAACTACACATTCTGCGCAAACTGCGGAGACGAGTGCGATGCCGAAACCGACCGCAACGGAAACGGGTCCTGTTGCCGGCCGGAAGACGACGAAGACAGCGGGGACATTGGGGAATATCACTCCCACGCCTTCCGGTCTATTCCGGGCGTATGGAGCAAGGCGCACAACCGCCGATATTTCGGCGTAGAGCTAGAGGTAGAGTGCCGGGATTATTCTCGCGTAGAGAGCGCAGAGACCGTAGCCCACGCACATAACGATATCGTGCTTGAGGGAGACGGATCGCTCAACTATGGCTACGAGATCATTACGCAACCGTGCGGCATGGACCGCCAGCGCGAGATATGGACCGCGGTGTTACAAGCGTCGCCGTCTCGCGTGGCTACCCTGCGGTCACACAATACCGATACCTGCGGATTGCACGTCCATGTTTCGCGGCAGGGGGTGTCCTCCTTCACGCTTGCCAAGGCGGTTGTTTTCGTGAACGATCCCGCGAATGAGAGTCTTATCCGTGCGGTGGCACGGCGCTACGGGAGCAACCACTACGCGCGCGCGAAAGAAAAGAAACTGTCGGGGGCGCATGTGGACGACGGCGACCGTTACCAATACGTCAACTTGTGCCGTGAGGCAACGATTGAGTTTCGGATATTTCGGGGCTCGCTGAACTATCGTGCCGTCATTGCCGCGATTCAGTTTAGCCACGCGGTCCTGTCGTTCGCCGCCAACGCCAGCGCTGGAGCACTGACGACCGCCGCCTTTCTCGCCTACATTGACCGGCCGGAGATGCGCGCGGATACCGATGAACTTCGCGCCTACCTGGTGACACGTCCGCCCTACCTGATGCGCCCCGCGCCGCTGGAATGTGCGGACACGGGACGGAAACGGCATCATGCCTCAAATCATATCGGCCGGTACACAGACTGTCCGCATTGCGCAAAGGACGCGAGCGCACACGCGGCGGTTGGTGCGGTCCTTCACATCAATGAACAGGAGAACTAAAGACTATGTGTCTACTGATTGCACAACCCAAGGGAGTGACATTCAGCAAGCGAGAGATAACCGATTATCTCGACTGCAACGCGGACGGATTCGGCGGCTGTGTCGCCATCGATGGAAAGCTAGAGATCGTGCGCATTGTGCAGGATGACAAAGCAGTCCTCAGCGCCTATTTCGCCATGTTCGCGGGCCGAAAGGCGATGTTGCACTTTCGCATGGCGACGCACGGCACGAAAGGCGTAGAAAACTGTCACCCATTCTTACTGACGCCAGAGATTGCGTGCGCGCACAACGGCATACTTGAGATCGATACGGCCCCCGCACAGGGGGCAAGTGATACGCGAGTCTTTTGCGACCGTATCTTAGCACCCATCGCAAGGGATAATCCCGATGCGCTCTTTTCGCCGACCATGCGCGAGATTCTTGCCGGCATGATAGGCACGAGTAACCGTCTGATGTTCATGCGTGCCGATGGAAAGATTTCGATCGTCAATGAAGCTGAGGGAGTCACGCACAAAAAGGCATGGCTCTCCAATACGTACGCATGGAGTAGTCCCGACAACCGCCGTAGCTGGACCGCTGGCGCACTCGCTCAACTGGGGTGGCACGGATACGGCGACGACTATGAGGGCGCAGACTGGCGCAGCGAACTTCCGTCAGGGCGGAACGTCATCCACACGGCATTGACTCCCGCTGCCGTGCTCGCGTCTCAAGCTAGTCTGCTCGCCAGCCGCGCGGTGGCGAGTGCTGAAGATAGCACGGCGAACGACAGTGAGGCGCAATGGAGCGAAAACTTAGATATGATCCTCGAAGATGTCGCGAGCGCGTGGCACGGATACGGCGGAGTCGGGGTGCGCGAATGGCTCGCGAAGAACGCTGAAGATGCCGCGACGTTGCTGTCAGAGTGGTATCCCGGCTGTACGTTTGAGCAAGCTTTGGCGCTCATTACCGGGAATACTGCTCGTGCCGCCGAATGGTTGACGGACATTATTACGGACGACCTGACGCCAGCATAGCAGAAGGGAGCGCGCGAACGTGCGCGCTCTAATGCGGAAAGGCGGGTCCTAATCCCCTGCCACTCACCCTATCAATGGAGGTTGCCAGTATGCGCTATTCGGGATGACGCACGGCAAGGGCAACGGCCGATGGTTCGCCGTTGCGTTGGTGCTGGCACTTGCGTTTGAAGTGCTGATTCGATTACTCTAACAGGGAGCACACATGGCACGGACGTATGAGGCGGAGATCGAATGGAGCGTAGCGGGTGGTCCTAGCGGTAGCGTGACGCTCCGCCGTGGCTACTTGACTCCAGGGGCCGCACAGAAAGGCGCGCGGCGGTATGTGCGCGAGCAAGGCATTCTAGGGCGCGTGCGGCGGTGTGTGCGCGAGCAAGGCGTTCTAGGGCGCGTGCGGATTTGCGTCACAGAAGCCGACTAACGGGCAGAGGGTGCAGGCGTTCAGGTTCGGCGCTTGCACCCTCGCCACTGGCAAGGGAGAGGCAATGCACTACGTTCTCCAGGTGAAAGTGGAGCTGGTCCGGACGGTTGAGGTTCACGCGGACACGCTTGACGAAGCAACGCAATGCGGGCGGGATGCCGCGCGGTATGCGGCATGGGATGGCGTAGGGCACGGGAGTTTCTACGCCATGGTCACGCGGACGGACGTAGGAAAGACAGCAGTAGCGTCATGGGACGACGGCTGCGGTCCGCCATAATGGCGCGTGTCGATCGGACACACCTGCGGGATTCGTTCGGTGTGTCCGATCGACACATCCCGCCCGCGCGTGACCCCGTGCGCCCCGGCATACCCGCGCGAGCTAAGTGGTGCTTTTCGGCACGTTTACACGCGCTTCCGGAGCGGGGGTTCGGGATCTGTACGGACAGCCAAGCGGTGCTTTTCGGCACGTTTGCGCGTAGTTTCACTCAGGGCCTTGCGCAAAAGCACGCAGCATGTTAGACTACGTGGACCGGGAATGCCCCGGACCATTTCACCATCAACTCAGGAGTCACGATGCTTTCCGCACACAAGGATCTCCCCATCCTCACCCCCGAGCAGGTCGAGGCCACGAAGCGGCAGCAGGTGCCGTTCAAGCCGCCCTTCCGCTCGAAGCCCGAGCCGAAGCCGCCTCGCATCTTCACGTTCAGCGTGCCGGATCCGTTCTGTACGGCGTTCAAGAGCGCGGTGGACGATCTCTCGGACCGTATTGGCGCCAAGCTGGACGGCCCGAAGCCGTACGATACCGAGCGGGCGCTCACGCATGCCGCGATAGGCGTGGCTGCACTGCGAGCGGCGGTCAACGCGCAGGTCAAGGCAGGAGCCAAGGATTATGTCTAAGCCGCTTGTGAAGGGCGCCACCGCCGCACGGGCTCTCGAACGTCTCCACTGGATGGACACGCACCTGACGTCCACGAGTGCGGCACAGCACCTAGAGGCGGTGCTGGGTGAGTTACGTTCAGCCGTTGCGGCGCACGTTGGCGAGGGTCTCATGCACGCGATTGGCGAAGATATCGCCGCGTTCGCGGCCCAAGACGGGATCAGCGCAGAGGCGAAGGGGTGCCTGCTGGAAGTCGCGCTGGATCTCCTGCAGTCCAGCATGGTGCCAGCCCATGAGTAAGCGCGAACTACTGGCCCTCCTGTCTGCGCTCGTGTATCGTGCAGAGCAGCAATACCCGAGACTCGCCGCGGTGGAGAACGCCGAGGCGATTCTGAAAGAGATCTCGGCTCGTGCGAAGAAAGGGCGCTATGCCGAATGAACAGTTTCTCGCACTCTTGGCGATCCTGCTCGGGGCCCAAGACACGCAGGGGGACCCCACAACGCCCGACTATGCCGCGTATCTCCCGGAAGCGTACGAGTTGCTGTACGCGGCCCGGCTGGAGGAAAAACGCCAGAATGCCTAATCCGCACCCCTTCGTGTCAATACTGATCCCTTCGCGACGTATGCAGTACTTGCCTGCGACGCTAGAGTCGATCGCGCACCAATACGACGAGGCATACGAAGTGCTCGTATGTCACGTGCCGAGCAGTCCAGATGTGCAACGCCTGACGGCGCCTGACTTGCTGCCCCACGCGCGAGCGGTGGCAGACAAGCTGAACCGGCTCGCGAGCATCGCGCAGGGCGACTACCTCATGGTGCTGGCAGACGACGACATCCTGTTGCCGAATGCGCTGCACGCGTGGCGCGGGGTCGCGCAGGCGAATCATCTGCCCGACGTCGTGATGGCGATGCGGCAGAACATCACGGAGCGCGGCGAGGAAATCGACATCACGCCGACGTATCCATGGGAGTCCAGCACGTTCGCCCGCGTCAATCCGGTGCAAGGCTGGACGGCGCTGGTCCGGCGCAGCGTGTGGCAGGCGGTGGGCGGGATCGCTCCCGACCAACTCTGGCAGGACTACGACTTCTGGTACAAGTGCTTCCTGCAGGGGGCGAACGCCTGTACAATCCATCGGCCGCTGTGGGGATATCGACGTCACGGCGACCAGATTCCTGACGCGTCGCCCGTGTGGACCGAAGCGTGGGCACGTCTGTACGCGACGCACCCAGAACTGCGAGGCACCTGATGGCGAAACTCTGGGAGCAGGATGCCTCGGTACAAGCCTTGATCGGATCCGTGCCGTTTGATGGGCTGTGGCTGACCATGAGCCACCTCCGGCTCTGGGACATCATCAATGCGGCGGTCGCGGCAGAGCGCAAGGCACCATTCCGGCAGGAATCCCCGGGGGAGTGGATTCCATGAACGCGCGCTGCTTGATCCCGGGATGTGACAACATGACGGCCCCGCGCGGGTTCTGCGAGGCCCATTGGCACCGCATGCCGGAGGATCTGCGGGAACGGTTCAAGTGGGTCGTTCGCGACCGGGGCACGACGATCGAGATGGCCGCAACCCTGCGCGCCATTGCAGAGGAAGCAGCGGGAGAAGACCTATGAACGTCAAAGGGAATGCGTGTTCACACACGCCCCACGACCACCTGCTCCAGCCCGGGGTGGACAGCCGGTGCGAGCGGTGTCAGAAGCCGCTGGGCGTCATCATGAAGTGGGACAGCCGCGGACGCGGCCTCAAGCGCCGCACGCTGCGCCTGTGGTATGAGGGCAGTACGCAGCGGTTCACGGATCGCACGGTGCGGGTGTCCGCATGAAACACGACACCTACATCATGATGCACTCCGGCGCACTCGTGGGCTGGACGGGCGAGACCGAGACGCCGACGTTGGGCGATCTCACGCTCGGCATGAGCCGCACGCCACGCTTTGCGGGGCAGACGCGCGTGCGGTGGAGTGTGCTCGACCACTCGCTGTTCGCGGCGTCCATGGCGCAGCAGGAAGCGCCCTTGGCATACGCGCTGCAGTTGGCGGTGCTGCTCCACGACGCGCACGAGGCGCTGACGGGGGATGTGCCGACCCCCTTCAAGTCCGATCGGCTGCGGGGGATTCAGATGGGGCTGGATGCGAAAATCTCGTCGCTGGTCTGCCTGAACAAGTGCGGCCGTCTATTCACGGACCACGACGCGCTGATCAAGATGTACGACCTGCGCGCGCTCAGGGCGGAGGCATTGGTCGTCGCCTCGCCCATGCTCACCACACCGGAACTGGTCGCAGAACACTTCGGCGCGGCGCCGGAGGCCGCGGATGTCGAGAACCTCAAGAACTACCTGACGACCTTCATCCCGCGGGAAACGAAGCGGAGCCTGTTCGCGGCCCTCGTGGAAGTGTTGCGCCACTCACGAGATCCACAGGGCAACCGCCCGGGGGAGGGAGACCCGAAGTGAAACGCTACGTGTACTGCATCGTGGATCGCGGCACCGACCGGCAGATCGAAGCCGTGTGTCTCAATCGGGCGGAAGCACGCCTCTGGTTGAAAATCACGGCGCCGGCCTTTCCCCACCAGAAGTTCAGGATCATGCGCGCCCGGTTGAGTATCTGCGAATGAGTAAATCCCAGCGGACCAAAGGTGCCGTGTTCGAGCGTGAAGTCGGAGTCTTGTTCTCGACGGCCTTCAAGGTGGACACGCCGTACAAGCGGAATATCGGTCAGGCGCGGGACGGCGGCTGCGATATTCACGTCGGACCATTCAAGGTGGAATGCAAACGCCGCGCGTCCTTGAAGGTGCTGCGGATGTGGATGCAGCAGGCGACGGTCTCGGCGCCCTGCGTGCCGCCCCACGTCTGCGGGAGCATTCCGGTAGTCGTCATGCGCGAGGATGGGGGGGGCGAGCCCATGGTGCTGTTGAACATGAGTGACTTCCTGACTATGGCGAGGGCCTTCGTATGAAGGGGCGCAAAGCGTACGGGCGCCGCCTCGCCAACGGGCGCACCGAACTGGTCAGCCCTCGCCGCGCGATTCGGCGGCAATACGGCTGGCCCTCTGGACGCCAGTGGAAAAAGATCTACAAGGCGCTCCGGGCCGAAGCGATCGCCGCGGGCACCCCGGGAACACTATGACGACCCAACTGTGGCTGCATCAGCGCACCGGCGCCGACTGGCTCAAAGACCGCAATCGCGCATACCTCGGGGATCGTCCGCGGGTAGGCAAGACACGTACGCTCGCCACGGCTCTGAACGAAACGTTGGGGCGCGGGCACCATGCGCTCGTCATCTGCCCGGCCATCGTGCGCACCCATTGGCGCGAGACGCTGGCGGACGTCATGGGGGCGCGCAACGCGGAGTCGGTGCTGGTCGCGAGCTACGACGAGATCGTGCGGTGGGGCGCGGAAGGGCGCGACGCGCTCTTTGAGGAGTGCTTCCCCGACGTGCTGATCCTCGACGAAGCGCACCTGTGCAAGAACATGCTGGCCCAGCGGACGCAGTTGATTCTCGGGCGCGAGGGCTACGCCCGCAAGATCCCGATTGTGTGGGCGGCGAGCGGGACGCCCGTGCCGCGGCACCCCGGCGAGTGGTACGCCATCGGGGCGACCATGTTCCCGCGTACGCTGTTGAGTCACGGCATCAAGCGGTACGAGGATTTTGAGCATCGGTTCCTGATCCAGCGCGAAGTGATGATGCGCGGGGTGAAGCGATTCAAGGTGGTGGGCCTGCAGAACGACGAGGAGTTCCGCGATATGCTGGCCGAGACGACCCTACAGCGTACCCTCGACGACATTGGTGACGAACAGCCGAAGCTGCTGTGGCAGGTGCTGGCCGTGGATGGCGACACCACCGCGCTGCAACGGGGGCTCAAGCCGGTGGCCAACGTGGATGCCGAGTTCTACAAGAACCCGAATGCGTCGCACATTCGCAAGCTGGTGGGGCTCGCCAAGGTGGCGCCGGTCGCCAACTTGATCGTGACGCAACTGTCGGAAAGCACCGAGAAGCTGGTCGTGTTCGCGCACCATCTGGAGGTACTGGACGGGCTCGAACAGGCACTCGTCAAGGCGCAGATTGTTTGCGTCCGGGTGGACGGGTCTACCTCGCAACGCTTGCGGGACGCGCGGATGCTGGAGTTCCAGCGGCTCCCGGGGGTGCAAGTCTTCCTCGGGCAGAACATCGCCTGCATGATGGGGATTGACTTATCCAGCGCAAGCAGTATCTTGTCTGTGGAGCCGGATTGGGTGGCCACGAACAACGACCAGATGGGCCACCGAATCCTCGGTCCCAATCAGAAATCGAAGCACGTTGTCACCCAGATGATTTCGCTGGCAGGCACCATCGACGACAGCATTATCAGGCAGAACGCACGCGAAGCCGCGATGCAGGACCGGATGTTTGAGGGGAAACCATG
>OCZT010004330.1_pt1 | contig 14326 bp, 12 predicted proteins | sample 1539031 | NCBI WGS metagenome assembly OCZT01 (sample SAMEA3539308, study PRJEB22396) | soil metagenome | biome: tundra; feature: field; material: soil | place: USA | collected 2010-05 | depth 0.15 m
CTGTCTTGCCAAACTTTCGCAGCGGGATCTGTCCTTGGGTCTGCATAGTTGTCCCCCGGAATTTCCATTTTGCCTCTCGGCTGCGAACCAATATACCACCGGTTGCCTCTGCTGGCGATCTTTTTGGCATTTCTTCCGGGTGTGCCTCGCCAAAATTCCATCCGGGCGGAAAACGGCCTGACCTGAGCCGACCTTATGTGCTAAACTTCCGCGCATGCGATTGATAGTGATTCTCATCGTTCTCTTGCTCCTGTTCGGTGGTGGCGGCTACTACATGGGCCCCGGAGTCGGCTACTACGGCGGGGGCGGCGTCAGCCTTATCCTGCTAATCGTGATTCTCTTTCTGTTTTTCGGAAGAGGTCGTAGCAACCTTTAACGGGAACTTTCTGTTGGTGGTCTCTGACCTAGTGGCGATTGCTGACCGGCACATTTGTGCCTCGTCAAAACTCCATCCGAGCGGAAGATGGCCTCGTCTTCGCCTTGATCAAGTCCCGGAATAAGTGAATTCTCACTCCACGAGTGCGAAGCCAGCCTGCGAAAACTGGCGCACTTTTCTCGTTGCTTCGCAAAACAAAAACAAAGGCAAATTCCTCACTGTAGTCGAATTTGTAACTGTCAAAGCACCCAAGAGCCACAAGGATCAACAGGGATCGGCTAGTATACGGTAAACATTTCAATCAAAAGCACTTATTATCTCTTCATTTCAACAAATTTCCATAAACCATCAGATCTGTTTTGGGAGCAGAGGGCCGGGGGTACGAGTCCGTTTTCTGTGGACGGGCTAACCAATACGGGCTACCTGCCTGACTCACTGCCCCGTCCCCTAATTTCAAGTACTCTCCCAATCAGGACTAAGCTCTTCCCGGTAGGCTGGTGCCACCCAGCTTCCCAGTCTAGAAGCGTCGCCGGATCAACGCCCAACTTCTGAGCCATCTTCCGCTGCGACAGGCCAAGCGCCCTGCGCGCTGTAACAAGACGTTCAGGGATGGAGGTAGCCGGTGGCACAGGGTCGTGCCCCAAGAACTGGAGAATGGCCGGAACGGTTGCGTTGAGTTCCCAGCCGGTGACGGTCTGTTCGTGAACGCCAATCTGGTCGGCAACGTGCCTTCGGTGAAGTTTGAGGTCGAGACGGTGGGTGCGGATATGATCGTCTAAGCTATTGATTTCTTTGGGGTAATGGGCTGGCATGGCTTGCGCTCGCTGGCAAGGCTACCCTTGGTTGAGGGGAGTTGCGTTTTCCATGCCACGGGAGCATTATTCTTGCCATGCAAGAATTGCTCTCAAAAACCGACGTTGCAGACATACCGCTGCGGGAGCAAGAGTTTTTCGAATTGCGCCTGTTTGATGAAGTCAATGAATTGGGGACTCGATACTGCGTCCGGCAGACCCACGCGCAGTGGAGCGATAAGGATGGGCAGGTCATGTGGGGCCAGGAAGAGATCGATCATTTCTGGATTCTGAGCGAGGCGAAGATGCGATATGGGGAGCGCAGACTCGTACTGGCCGAAAAGGGATTCATTTACTCGGATATGAACTTTTTCTGACAAGGTTCCCGCAATACAAGTTCGAGTCGAACTTCGCGCATATGCGGTAACGGCTTGGCTGCAACGCGCCGACCAGAGCGATTCTCTGAGCGGGTTCCTCAGCCCGAGACTGACAGCGGAGGAACGCGGTATCGCCAAACTCGCGCTGTCTCGCGGGGCGCTCCAAATACAGCACTAAGACTTCAGGGGAGTAATCCTTCGTTGAAACGACTAAGCCGCTAAATATCAACAACTTGGTTTGTTTTGCTGCATTTGCGGCCCCGACGAATCCTCGCTAGAAGCGACGGTCCGCTCTCTCCAACACAACCCAATGTCCGGATAGGCGGTTATTCACCCGGAACGCACATTTCGAGCATCTGCGGGCCGTCACAATCCAGTCATTCCGCCGAATCTTGATATCTATGGCGGAGCCAGTATCCCAATGGCCCGAGCCGCCCGCCCGATCCGTGAGTGACCCACTGCTGTGTCAGGGCTCACTTTTACGATGGCAACGTTCACTTCATCAGCGCATCGCGTAGTCTTTCCGCTTCTGATTTTTCGTTCTCGGGGAACCGGAGTTGCAGAACGCTCCTCCTCACCGGGGTCAGGAGCGTCGCGTTCATGATGACTTGCCCGCCAAGGACCACCGCCATCGAGTGTCCGACGTACTTTTGGGTGAACTGCCGCAACATATCCCCGGCAGTATCATCCAGCTTGATTTCGACTGCTTCTACCACCGGACCAAACTCGTATGAGGCAGTAATCTTTGCGGACTTCACACCCCAGGCGGGAGCATTTGCCGCGTGCGTGAGGATCATTTCCGGCTGATCCGCCACCAACAGAAACTGCTGCCCGTTGATCATATGCATGATGCCCATAGGCTGGAGGCCGCCGGTTTGACCTACAAGAAAGTCCGAGATCGGCAGCCACTTGAAACCCGCGGGAGCCTCGCCGCTCTCCGCGATCTTTCGAGCGTCGGAGCCAGAAAAGACGTCGGCGCCGGTTGGCGCTCGGGAGAACTGATCGAGGTGTTCGGTGTTAAACGCCGCTAGTCGGAATTCGAGATTCCTTCCGCCATCGGCGCAGCTGCCGCTCGCTGATGCCAATTATCTCCGCCGCCCGCCACCACATAATCTTCCCCGCGGTGGCTCGTAACAAAACTTCTTCTACCTTCATCGCCCGCTCCACGGCGGACCCCGGATAGATCCCCACGCTTATCAGCATGGTTCCATCCTCGCCGTTCGCTATGCGGACATTTCACTTGCTACCACCACCGGACATATTATGTGCTAACGACAGTCGCCTATTCGGAAGTTACTCTTTGGTCAATACTTGGCGTGAATCGGGACCCCATTGAACCAGCATAGTTGAGAGTTTCAGCCCACCGACGCCCCAAATCGGCCAGTTTTCAGTCCGGCGGGCAGGATCGGTAACGGAAAACGCCGATTGCGACTGCGATTCTCACCCGAAGACGGGCCAAGGATTCGGGTCGCCATGCCCGGTATAAATCCGCTCCTCGACGAGTGCATTGGCGATTTGGCGGAAATCTAGAATCCATTCTGGCGCAAAGGGCGTTTGTTGGTACCTATTCAATTCAAAATCCGGATATGGTTGCAGCTTATCTTTGTGCTACCCGGGCGGAAGAACCGATCATTCACTGATGGCATATGCTCGCCCCTCAAGTTGAGAAATAAAGCCTGTGTAGTTCTCTCAACAGGCTGGCTCCGGGGTGTTCAGCCTGTCGGAAGCGACGACGATCCATAGAAACCATGGACATCTTTCCCGCCGCTTCATCCCCCCATTCCCACCCCTCATCCGTTTTTCCAACCCCTCGTCCGGAAGCCCATGCGCGCTTGGCATCATCCACTCTATCTTCCAAAAAGAGCAAGGTGCTCGGGAAAGGTACAGCTCATGGACGCAATCGTCAATGTCGAAACGGTCAGCCGAAGATTCGCCCTGGATAACAGTTCGACCCGCCAACCGGCGCATAGTTTTGTCAACGCCCTCACGAACGTCAGCTTGCGCGTTACCGCCGGGGAGTTTTTAGCCATCTCCGGCCCCAGCGGAAGCGGCAAGACCACGCTCCTGAACCTGATCGGCTGCATCGACCAGCCCACCACCGGCCAGATTTTGGTCGACGGTGTCGAGACCTCGAAGCTGAAGTCTGGCCAACTGAGCACATTGCGCCGTGAAAAGATCGGCTTCGTCTTTCAAACCTTCAATCTCATCCCCGTTTTCACAGCCGCCGAGAACGTCGAATATCCGCTGCTGGTGCAGGGCGTGAGCAGCAGCCAGCGCCGCAAACGCGTAGCCGAAGCGCTGGAAAGTGTTGGCCTTTCTGCTCGCGCCAAGCAGCGCCCCGACCTGCTTTCCGGCGGCGAACGTCAGCGTGTCGCCGTCGCCCGCGCCATCGTCCATCGTCCCGCCCTGGTGCTGGCCGACGAGCCGACTGCCAACCTCGATACGCAGAACGCCACCCAACTGATTGACCTGATGCACGGCCTCAACCAGCGGCTCGGTCTGACCTTCATCTTCTCCACACACGATGCGCGGTTGCTCGAACACACCGAGCGCATCGTCCATCTCACCGACGGACAAGTGGTTTCCGACAGTTCGAGCAAAGGAGGCAGCCGTGGGTAAATATTTGCTGCTTGCATTCCGAAACATCTTCCGCAACCGCCGCCGCACCATCATGACCCTGGTTATGGTTGGCGGAGGCGTCACCGGACTGCTGCTGGTCGGCGGCTTTTTCGCCTATATGTACAACGGCATCCGCGAAGGCACCATCAACAACGGCCTCGGACACCTGCAAATCTTCAGCGCCGAGCACTTTACTCGTGAAGAAGTCCGCGTACTCGATACCGGCATCGACAACTGGCGCCAGGTGGCGGCAAATGTAAAGACCGGCGCTCATGTTCGCGGCATCGCTCCGCGCATCGAATTCTACGGAATCATCTCCAATGGCGTGAAGTCGTCCGTTTATATGGGCAGCGCCGTCGATCCCGATGCCGAAAAAAGCCTTGGATTTTCGACCCACATCACCTCCGGAAATAACCTCGACAGAAAGTCAGGCGGCGAGGTAGAGGCGCTCATCGGCGCAGGATTGGCCAAGTCGATGAACGTGCGGGTTGGCGATGGTTTGACGGTGCTGGCCATGACCTCTGACGGGGCATTGAATGGCATCGACGTGCAGATTGCCGGCATCGTGAACAGCGGAATCAAGGAGTACGACGACCGCTATCTGCGCATCACGCTGCCCGCGGCGCAGCGGCTGCTGCAGAGCGATCGCGTCACCAACCTGGTCGTAGGCCTGGATGCCACAAAAAACACCGACAGCGTCTATGACGAGCTTGCTCCCAGCCTGCAAGGCCAAACACAGAAGCTGGTGCTCAAAAAGTGGATCGATCTGGCGACTTCTTACAAGCAGATTCATTCGCTCTTCAGTACCATCTACATTTTCATCGGAATCATTGTCTTCTTCATGGTTCTCATGTCCAGCGTCAACACGCTGCTGATGACCATGTTCGAACGCACCCGCGAGATAGGAACGATGCTGGCCATGGGAACGCCGCGCATCTGGATCATTGCCCTCTTCATGGTGGAGGCTCTGGTGCTGGGCGTGCTGGGAGCGATAGTCGGCCTGGCCGCGGGCAATCTGCTCGCTTCCCTGATCGACTACGCCGGAGTGCAACTTCCCCCGCCGCCCGGATCCATGGATCCGATGAAATTCTATGTCCTCCATGTGCCCAGCTTGATGATTGGCTCCTCGCTGCTGGTCATCGTCAGCCTGGTGCTGGCATCCATCCTCCCGGCGATCCGCGCATCCCGGCTGCAAATTGCGGAGGCACTCGCTCATGTCTAAGATCAACCTCATATTGCGTATTTACCTGTTGCTCTTTCTCGCCGGCCTTCTTTTCACCTGCGCGCTTTCCAGCCGCGCCGCAACCCCGGACGCTGAAGCCCTGCTCAAGCGCTCCGACGCATACCGCAACGGCTGGCCGTCCTATGTGTTGCGGGTCAAGATCAGCAATTACGAATCCGGCAAGCAGGACGAAGAAAGCCTCTACGAGGTCTCCCAGAAGGGAACGGAGAAATCTTACATCGAGTTTCTCAGTCCTCGCGAGAAAGGCCAGCACCTTCTCATGCTGGGCGACGATATGTGGATCTATCTGCCTGACACCAGCCGTCCCATCCGCATTACTCCGCTCGAACGGCTCTCCGGCAACGCCTCCAACGGCGACGTGGCCCGCACCAACTATGTCGTCGATTATGCACCCGTCTATCTCCGCACCGAGAAGGTGGGAACCGATAACTGTTACGTGCTCGATCTCACCGCCAGGCGGAAGGGTGCAACTTACCAGCGAATACTCTACTGGCTGCGCGTTGAAGATGCGCGCCCGGTGAGGGCCGAGTACTACCTCACCTCCGGTAAACACATCAAATCCGCCACCTTCGACGAGTACGCATCCATCGGCGGCCGGAGCCAACTGATCCGCATGACGCTTTATGATGAAATCCGTCATAACTCCCACAGCATACTTGAATACTCCCACATCGCACCGAGCGAGTTACCCGACAAGCTCTTTAATCAGAGCCGCGCAAACAGCTTCTGACTTTCAACAGCAACCTGGAATCGAGTTATCGAAACACATTGGGATCAGCCAGATGAAAGTTGCACGCACATTTCCGGCTTTGCTGCTCTTCGCCATCGCGACCTCCGCAATCGCGCAGGAGGACCTGCCAGCGCAGCCTCGCCGCGACTTTCGCTACTCCTTGGCGGTGATAAACGACGCAACTGTCGATAGCAACCTTTGCCCGCCGCTGCCGGCATCGCTAAGCCAATTGCTGAACAATCCGTCTTTCACACTATTTCAGAATCAGTTCCTTCTTGAGCCTGCTTTCACTCTTCGTTACCGGAGCCGCTGGAGTTTCGCATCGAGCGTGGTGGGCATCGGTGAAACATTTCGAGGAATCTCTGCCGCGGATTTTAATATCCCGCCGAGTACTGTCTTCCCAGCCAGTAGCTCCAGCACCGAGCTGAACGCGTACACCGGCACGCACGCTCACCTTCTCGTCAAGGAGGCTTATGCCGGCCTCTCCGCCGGAGACTTCGACTTCACGCTGGGCCGCAGAATGGTGCGCTGGGGCACCGGCTATGCCTTCATAGCGACTGGCGTTCTCGACCCGCCCCGCGACCCAGCTAACCCCACCGACCGTCTGAATCTCAACCAAGGACGCGACATGATCAAAGTCGATTTTGTCCACGGCCCGCACGCATTTTCACTCGCCTGGTCCTCCGCCGCGCTTGCCCCTGCCGGGACAAACCTGCACGACACCACCGCTTTCAGGTATAACATTCTGGTGCATGGATTCGACACTTCGCTGATCGCCGGCGACGACCGCGGCGGAGACGCCTTTGGCGGCCTCACCTTTACACGCGTCTTTGGCCAGGCTTGGGAGATGCACGGCGAGGTTGCATGGCGCGAGCAGGGCGCATTGCTTTTGGGAGGCAAGTACACCGCGAAATCCGGTATTTCCGTCATCGGCGAGTTTTTTACCCCGCCCAATATCCCGTACTATTGGGACGGCATGGTCTCGCCTCTGGCCGGCCGCCAGCGGTATGCATTCCTGCGCGTCAGCAAGTCGCGCCTGCGTGAACTGCCTGGCTGGAAGCAGTGGGACGCGTCCGCCGGGATGGTCGCGAACGTGAAAGACGGAAGTTTCATCGCGATCTTCGACACCACTCGGCGCTTCGGCAATCACTTCTCTGCTTATCTGCACCTTGAAGTTCCGTCAGGCAGCAAGACATCGGATTATGGGGCCATTCCCTATTCAGCGGCGACTTCAGCAGGAGTCAAATTCCAGTTATGACGAACCAAACCAGCCCGGTCTCAACCATTCTCTCGGCAAACGCTGAACCGAAGCACAACTACGCCCTCATGGTTTTTAAAGTTATATGTTATATTTGCGTGGTTACACTGGCGGTTGTCGCGCTCCTTCACTCCGTAGGCATGGAGTGGTCCGAGACTGGCTCCCACATTATCGGTTCATTTGTTTATTCCACGCTGATCGCTCTGCCTTGTATGTTTCTTCTTCGCTGGATTTCTGTTCGCTATACCGACAGATACCCTCGCGGCGTGATTCTCATGCAGGCATCCGCACTGGTATGCACGGCTCTCGCGGGCTGTCTGGCGGCAGGCCTTGTATTTCAACTCATTGGAGTAAGAACGCCCGATGAGTATTGGAGCGAATTCCGCTCATCCTCCGAGTTTGCTGTCATTCTCACGCTCGTAATCGGGATGAGCACTGCCACCTATGAAACCCTGCGCTATAAACTCCAGGCTGCCACGCTCGAACTCAGCACCAAACAGGTCGAGCAGGAACGCGCCTATAAGCTGCTGGCCGAGACGCAGCTTTCCTCACTCGCATCCCGCATCCATCCCCACTTTCTCTTCAACACGCTTAACTCCATCTCCGCGCTCATCCCCAAGGATCCGCAGTTAGCCGAAGATACTGTCGGCAAACTCGCCTCATTGCTTCGCTTCTCGCTCAATGCCAATCAAAGCGGCCTGGTCCCGCTCAGCCAGGAACTGAAAATCGTGCGCGACTATCTCGAAATCGAGAAGACCCGCTTTGGTCCGCGTCTGAGTTATACGATTGCAATTCCCGAAGAACTTCAGAAAGTGAAAGTGCCTCCGTTGGCGCTTCAGACCCTGGTTGAAAACTCCGTGAAGCATGTAGTTTCCCAGCGCAGTCAGGGTGCCGCGATTCAGATCGTGGGGTCGATGGATTCTGACCGCATTCGTCTCGAAATCCGCGATGACGGACCGGGTTTCTCGCTGGATGCCATCACGCCCGAGCACGGCCTCGGCAATCTTATCGCACGACTCGAACTGCTTTTTGGCGCCAACGGCCAGTTGGAAGTCACTCGCGAATACGGATGGACAGTTGTCCGCCTATCTTTTCCCGCATAATGGAAATGCCGATGGAAATTTCACCGCTTCTCGCTTATCTTGTCGATGACGAACCGCTGGCACTCGAACGGCTCAAGCGCCTGCTGGCAAGCGTTGGCGGCCTTCGCATAGCCGGCAGCGCCACGGATCCGGCGACGGCCCTCGACTTCCTGAACAGTGAATCGATCGACGTGCTCTTCCTCGACATCCAGATGCCGGGCATGAATGGCTTTGAGCTGCTCTCCCGGCTCGACACTCAGCCCTTTGTCATCTTCACAACTGCCTACGACGAATATGCGCTCCAGGCCTTCGAGGTCAACTCAATCGATTACCTTCTGAAGCCGATCGAGCCCGAGCAGTTGGCGCGCGCACTCAACAAGCTCGACCGGCTTCGCCCCTCGGCGACGCCGGATTGGCAGCAGAATCCGGAGTTGCCCGCCCTGCTCAAGCAACTGGCTGCATCGCTCCACGGAGAGCGGGCCGACTATCCGCGCCGCATCGCTTCACGCGTTGGCGAGCGCATCTCCTTCCTCGACCTTGATGCTGTAACTCATTTCCTGGCCCACGACAAGCTCACTTACGCTCTCGTGAACGGTCACCGGCACTGTGTCGATCAGACGATCACTGAACTTGAGCGGAGGCTCGACCCGGCAAAGTTTCTCCGCGTTCACCGCTCCGCGCTCGTGAATGTTGACTGGATTCATGAGATAAACGCATGGTTTGCTGGTAAGGTCGTCCTCTCTCTCAAAGATGCCCAGCGCACGCAGATTCCCGTGGCCCGTGATCGCGTCCACATTCTGAAATCGCGGTTGGGAATCTAAGGAAGCCGAATTGAGAGTTGAGTCGTTGTGCCAAAAAGGGGTCTAGTACTGTATCCGATTCGTGATCGACAATGGAGTGGGACAGATTTTGAGCGGCGGTTTCGGTTGGCGGATTTCGCACCTTGGGACTCAGCAAGTTGCGGCTAGTAGATGGACCGCAGAAGTCACCAACTCCCTCCGATTAGCGGATGATTTATACCGGGAAGTCCAGTGTCCTGGTTTCCAGGTGCCGGACGGCGGCGCCCGTTGCCCGGCCGGGACCGCGTTTCCCGATACTAATCCATGGAACGTCTGCTCTGTCGACGAGTGAACCGGCGATTATGCGACAACTGAGAATCGTTCGTGACGATTAAAGCGATTGAAGGCACTTAACCGAAAGAACCATCTTTGGGGACCTTTCTAAATCCCCCCAAAATCCATCTTACTCAGACTGGTTTTCTTAGAAATCAGTTCACCGTGAAGTTGAAATAGTCCTCAGCTGTAACGGTTCCAGTTGCCACATCGGCTGCATGGAAGGTGACGGTATAGACATCAGCCGTCGTACCCGGTGTTCCGCTGTTGCCTCCACCACCTCCGTTAACGCCAGCCGACCCACCTCCGCCACACCCTGCGATCCAACCAGTCGCCATGCAAATGATCAGTACACACATAAGAATGCGCCGCCTAAATTGTTTCGCAGGGATTCCAAGCAGTAACAGTGTAGCCAGCGCCGTGCCACCAACGCACCAAGGACGATTCGTTGGATAACGGAGCACACTCGTGGTGGCTGCGGTGGTGTTGATAGTAAGAGTCGTGGACCCGCTTAGGTTGCTTGGTACTTGGACCGGATTCGGGCTAAAACTACAAGTGGGAATATGCTGATCGCTGTTGTTGGTCCCAGAAACAGAACAAGTCAAGTTGACGGCGCCGGTAAACCCGCCGTCTGAAGTGACTCCAACAGGCGTAGTGCGCGTTTCTCCTGGGGAGAGAATCCCCGAGGAGGGAGTACTCGTGTAGAAAGCCAGATATATCGTTTGCCCTGTCCCGTTCGAGCAACCCGCGGTACAGGTGACAGTGATCGGCGCGGACGGCCCAGAGCCAACATAGTTGCTGTCCCCGCTGTAGGTTGCCACGATGCTGTTGGCGCCCATTGCCAGTTGCGTCACATAGACATCGATTCCAAAGTTAAAACAAAGCATCGTCTTATTTGTGCACTGAATGCTGTCGGGTGGACCTGAACCAAGAACCGTATTGTTGGTCAAGTCTGTAATTGTTATTGTGCCAGTTCCTGAAATACCGTTCACAGGAAGATTAGTTTGGACGGTTGCAGTAAAAATAGCAAATTCAGAGGATATAGAAGCAGCGTTGGTTGCCATAGAGATTGTGGTGGGGGCCTTCGAGACCGTGAAGTTGACCCCCGCCGCAGTGCTTGAGTTATAACTCAGATCGCCGCTGTACGTGGCGCTAATTGAGTGTGCGCCGGCGAAGGCAACGTAGTTATTGATCACTGCATTGCCGGTTGAATCCAGAGGAATGCCGCCCCCGGCGGGGGGCATCAAATCATCAAATCCAACTGTACCTGTTGCATTGGTGACAGGTTTCACTGCGCCGGCCTGGGAGGCGCCAATCGGCTGCGCATCCACAATGATAGTGGCGCCCAGCGGAATCGTTGCCCCCGCCGCGCTCACCAAGTGAGAATTCGAGTTGATATAGTACACGGAAAGTTGCAATATACTGTTTTCCGGGCTTACATTCACCTGCACCGGCGATGACACGCTGCCCGAGTAGGTTCCGTCGCCGGCATAGGAGGCGTAGACGTAATACGTTCCACCGGGGAACTGGTTATAACTGGCGGAAGCTGAACCGCCAATCAGAGGCAGCAGCGTTGGCGAGCCGTTGGTGGTGGCCTGAGCTTGCGATACATAATTGACAATCGCCACGTATCCTGTGGCGGCAGAGGGATTAACGCCCGCGGTGATATTCACGTTGGCGCCGTGTGTAAAACTGGTCTTATCCAGGCTCAGGCTGGTGCTTGTCGAGGTGAACGAGACGCTGGCCCAATCATTCACAAGCTTGGTGATGTCCACGCTACCCAGGCCGGTAGCCAGGTTGTAGCCGTAGCCGGTGTTGTAGCCAGTAAGGAAGTTATTTGTACCGCAGTTGGGACTTAGAGCGGTACAGTACACTGAATTATTACCGCTGGTGATCTGATGGAATGCGCTGGGGTTGGTTTGCGCCAGCTTATAAAGAACCCAGTTGGCCTGTCCAAGGCGCGTAGAGGCTCCAATCTTTTGATTGACCAGAGCCAGGATGCCTGCAAAGGCCGGTGTTGACGCAGAGGTTCCACCAACTCCGCTGATGGTTTGGTTCGAGCCGGGGCATTCATTGTCACCGCAAATTGCCCATAATGCTCCATACTGGCCGTTGGCGGCGAGCAGTGAAACGTCAGGAAGGTCACGGACTGTGTCGGTGTTGCTAAGCGAAAAGCCTTGCTGCCAGAGCGGTTTCGGGTAGCCGCTCAAGCCTCCGTTGCCCAGGCTGCTCGCGCCTCCGCCTCCAGCCACGATGTTAGTATTTCCAGAACTGTCCTTATATACGCTGTTGTTGGCTAATGTGCTATTTGCCTGCGTGGAATTATTCCATGAATTCTCAGGAATGTAGCTCAGTGCGGATGTGTAATTCGAACTGTTGGCAGAACTGACATAAGTTGAGAAGCTATTGTTCAAAGCGTCGTAATCCGTGCCTCCTACCGCAATGTTGTAGGGTGTAGAGGCGAGCCCGTTGACAGCTAAACCCTGTGTGGCAACAGTCTCGGAATTTGGATTGTCGCATCCCGCCGAGCCGGAGTCTCCGCTGGAAACCACTACTGTGATGCCTTGTGCCGCGGCCTGCTCCCAGGCATTCAGAATCTGCAGGTTGCCTGCAGCGCCGAGCGAGGCCTCGCACTCTCCGTAGCTGACACTGAGTATGTTCACCTTGTTATCGTCGATGGCGCGATAGATGGCAAGTAATATTCCTGACTGAAATTGCGTGTCGCCCGCCGTATACAGAATGACGTTGGCTCCAGGAGCAAGAGCGCCCGCTACTTCAGTGTCGAGTAGCGCCTCGGTCTGATCCTGATTCTCATTCATGTTCAGTTCATTGCCGTCGTAGACAATTGTGAGGTGGTTAGAAGGAAGACCGAATAGAGATCGATAATTAATGTCATCCGAAAAATTCAACCAGGTGTCTCCAGCAACGCCAATGGTGACACCGGTGCCGTCATACTGAGTTTGGCCGGATACAAAATTAGTGTTCAGTGAGTTGGGCGCATCATAGATCGTTGCAGCATCGCCGGGACCAACAAAGAGATACTTACTCGCGCCGGATGTGATGGTTAGATCAGGAGCGAATCGGCTCAATTCCGGATTCCATCTTCCACTTGGTCCCTTGATCAGATGCGGCCGGGGCTTGAAGTCATTGAGACGAGCTACTCCCGCAACCACCGGAGAAAGTGCCATCGGTATTCTGGGATCAGAAACGTTAGCCCAGTGTTCGACATTGTCGATAAGGTAACGATGAATGCTGGTACTGAAAGTCTGCTGGAGCTGGCCGACCGTGCCGGAGAACTCTATGGCAGTGCGGCCCTTATTTACCTTGTTCACCGTAAGGCCCTGCTCTTGGAGCCACATCTGTACCTTGTCCAGGTCCGCATCTGAGATGCCGAACCTCCTGCCAAACTCTTCAGGAGTCACAAATTTTCTATAATTTACCGAACTTGCATCCTGGACCTCATGTAGATAGGACTGCAGGTTGAATTCCTGCTGCGGGCTGCGCTTCAAAATCAGCATCATTCGGGCAGCTGGCATGTTGTCTGGTACGGCGCCGTGATCATTGCGCGGTAAGGCCAACGGGTGGATGTTTCCCCGCAATGCGACCCGTGATGCCTCGTCTATTGCTTGTGGGGAAATGGCTTGCACCACGGACTGCGACTGACCACAGGCAACGTTAGTTGTAAAGAATACGCTCAGCAAGATCAGAAAGAACGCTGATATGGAAGGAAAGCGATAAAGCATTTGGCGCATGATTGCTCCTTATTGGGAGTCAGTGCCTTGTGAGGAGTTCTGAATTCTATTCGGTACACGACAATTGATCATCGAAGTGAAGACGGAATTATACATTTCAGTTTTTATGCCTGTCTATAGAATAATCTCCAGCTAATGTCAGCGCGGCTGTGTCCCATTGGCTTTGTACTGATATGAATGCAATCTGGTGATGCCAGAGTGCGACAAGTCCTTATAATTCTAAACTATTCTGGCCTGGCTGCAAGGTTTACCGGAACGAGATCGATGAGCGGGCCAAGACCCTGAAGCAGTGGGTGCGGCGCAAGAGTGGAAACCGGCAACTGGTGTGCTCGGGTTGCGGGCAGAGGGGCGGCAACCGGGCACGTCGAATGGGCGCAAATCCAAACCCGGCGCCGTCGATGCTGGAGACGGCTACGGGCCGCCTGGCAACGACTGAGGTCAATGTGGGACTGCGGCCACGTACCACACTCACCGGTCCTAGTTGGCCGCCTTTGATCGAACACGTGGAGTGGCCGAACCAGGAGGTCTCTCGGGGTTACGCTCTGGGAATTGATCGTGCAAAACCACGTTGAGAAGCGACTTATGGACCCGGATGCGGCCGTTGTAATCGATGAGACCGAGTTTGCGAAAGCGATTCATGAAGAAGCTGACACGTGATCGAGTTGTACCGATCATCTCTGCCAGAGTCTCCTGAGTGATAGGAGGAATCAAGGGTTCCGGTGACCCCGGTTCACCATATTCCGCCATCAACAAGAGCGTCCGCGCCAACCGCTTCTCGCTGGAGTCGAAAAGCTGAGCAACAAGATCGGCTTGGGTTCGCATGCTCCGGATCAGCAGGAATTTCAAGTACATTTCAGAGAAGGCGTGCTCCTCGTGTATCAGGCGGATCATTTCCTCCCTCTCTATCCTGAGCGCTGTACAGGGGTCAATAGCGCTGGCAGTGGCCATGTGCAGCCCACCCATGCTCGCCAGCGACTCCTCTCCAA
>OCZT010004331.1_pt1 | contig 14326 bp, 12 predicted proteins | sample 1539031 | NCBI WGS metagenome assembly OCZT01 (sample SAMEA3539308, study PRJEB22396) | soil metagenome | biome: tundra; feature: field; material: soil | place: USA | collected 2010-05 | depth 0.15 m
CAGCAGCGCGTCGATCAACGCGAATGCCGACGTGCATGCGCCGATGGCCAGCGCCAGCGACAGAATCGCCGCGGCGGAGGTTACTTTGGTCTTTCGCAGTCTTCGCAGGCCGAACACCCCGTCGGCGCGCAGCGAATCGAGCCAGGCGACGAGCCGGACATCACGGGATTCTTCGCGCTGGCGGAGCGCGGAGCCGAACGCCCTACGAGCTTCCTCCGGATCGCGCCCCTGCTCGATTGCCTCTTCAATGTGCGATTGCAATTCCTCGTCGATCTCCCGGTTCAGACGATCACCGCCAAATACATTCGCAATGCGGGACCACAATGACATATCAAACCGTCCTCAAAACTCGATTTACGGCCGAAGTCACGGTCTGCCAGCGCGACTGCTCCTGGGCAAGCTGCTTCTTTCCCGCCGCGGTCAGCTCGTAGATTCGCGCGCGGCGTCCGCTATCCTTCTTGATCCATTCGGAGCGGACCCAGCCGGCTTCTTCCATCCGGTGCAGGGCGGGATAAAGCGAACCTTCCTCGGCCGACAGCACGTCGTCCGAAAAATCTTTGATCGCGGACATAATGGCGTAACCATGGAATCGCGGCCGCCGCGAAAGAATCTTGAGAACGAGCAGATCGAGCGAGCCTTGAAGCGAGTCGAATTTAGACATACTCAGACTTCTAGGTATATCTACCGCGCGACTGATGGAAGGTTACAGAAAGTCTTCCCTGACAGAGGCTAAATTATCTCGACTTCAGCAGCCGCATGATTTCGGTCATCGACGCGTGCGACGCCGCGACCTGCGTCTCGCCGAAGATATGCGTCTCCAGTTCCATGCGCCCCGTAAAGCCGTCGCGCTCCAGCGCGTTCAGGATGCCGAGCCAATCCTGGTGCTCCGGATAATCCAGCAGGCTCTTGCCCTTCGCGTGGACGTTCCAAATTCGATCCTTGGGGAGCGTTTCGTACCCGTCGGGAAACGGCTTTTCGCCCAGCGGCAGGCCGTTCAGCGAATCCCAGTTTACTCCCACATTGCGCGGCAGCAACTTCAGAAGCTTGGCCGTTTCAGCCGACGTGCCGGCATTCTGCGACGCTTCATTTTCAATCAGCAGCCGGATGCCTTCCTTCTCCGCGACCGCGGCATATTCGCCCACCACGTCCGCGACGCGCTGGAACACGGAATCCGGCTCCGCCACGCGCGTAAAAGTGAAGATGCGCAACATCGAACAATCGAACGCATGGCTGGCGCGGATGCCCAGGCGCAGATCCTCCATGCGGTTATCGAACATCTTCTGCTCCCGCGCCAAGCGCGCCTCTTTCGCCGCCGGCTCCTCCGGCCGGGTGCGCTTCGGAGTGGTGCCGGGCAGATCGAACTTGAGAAACGGAGTATCCAGGAACGAGATCTTAACGCCGGCGTCCTTGAACTCGCTCATCGGTTGCTGGAGCTTGTCCGGCTCCAGCGAGTAATAAGCGCTTTTCTTTTGATTGAGCGGGGCCGGGATGTCGCGCAGCGAAAGCCACTGCATTCCGAATTTATGGGCGAACTCGATCGCCTCGGCGGGCGAACGGGAGATTTCATCGGTGATGGCACTGATGCGGGAGCTGTCGATGCGCTTGATCGCGGCGGGAGAGGGGACGGCCGCAGCGAGCGTGGCCGCGAGAAAGGTGCGTCGATTCATGGTTTACCTCGGATCGATTGATTGTACAACGAGCGAACGTGGTGCAGCGGCTTACGACGTTTCGAGACGCTGCCCGCCTGACTTTTCCTTTTCCCCCCGCTACAATTGAAAAACGTCGCTTTTGACAGGAGGTCTCCGTTGACGCTCAGATTTCCTCTCGCGATCCTCGCGCTGACGGCTGTTGGTTTTTCTCAATCCGTCGAAAAAAAAGGCTCCGGCCTTCGTGAAAATGTTCACGCGGATACGCGACACCGTCGTGCTGGCGGCCAACGTTTATCTTCCCTCCGGCCCCGGTCCTTTCCCCACCATTCTGCTCCGCACTCCTTATATAAAAGACAATCCTCGCGAGCCTCTGACCGCCCAGAAGTAGGACGCCGATACCGTCGGATGGACGCGGCGCCAGGGAGCCGACGAGGCCACGCTCGCGGCCATCAGCGGCAACGCGCTCGATAGCCAGAGTTACGCCAAAAACTCGGTGCTGACCAACGAGAAGTACATTCACATTCCCATCTGGCACAACGCCGGCTGGTACGACATCTTCAACGAGGGCAACCGCTATTTTCAGTACCTGAATATCACGGAGCCAGCGGCGCGCGCGGCAACCAGAAGCTCACCATCGCCGCCGCGGGCCACGGGGGATTGCAGGGCGATATTGAATATCCGCAGCAAAAGGATCTGCGCGCGCCGAATGACGAAATGCGCTGGTGGGACTACTGGCTGAAGGGCATCGACACAGGCATCATGGACGAGCCTCCGGTGACCTACTTCATGATGGCCTCCGGCCGCAAAGGCCATCCATCGGATCTGAGCCGCGCCATTAAAGTCGCCGGATGGCCGCCCGCCAGCCGCGAAACCCGCTATTACCTGGAGCCGCAGTTCACGCTCTCGACGAAAGCTCCGGTCATTGCCGACGCGAAGCAAAGTTACCGCGACGATCCCGCACATCCGGTGAAGAGCGTCGGCGGAGCCAATCTGACGTAAGCGGCTGGCCCCATGGATCGGCGAGCCATCGAAAAACGTCCCGACTATCTGCGCTTCGAATCGCCCGTGCTGACCAAGAGCGTCGCCATCGCCGGCCACGTCAGCATGGAACTTTATGCATCCACCGACGGGCCGGACACGGACTTCATGGTGAAGCTGGTCGACGTGTATCCGGATGGTTATGAAGCCATCGTCCTCGACGCGCCGATCCGCGCCCGTTACCGTTTCGGCCGCATGCCGGACGAGGTGAAGATGATGACGCCGAACGTCCCGGAGAAGCTGTGCATCGATCTTTGGGAAACGGCCATCACCTTCGAGCCAGGTCACAAAATCGCGATTCACGCCGCGTCGACCAGCTCGACCAAGTACGAGATCAATCCCAATACCGGCGAGCCATTCGGATTGAAGCCGACTATGCGCCGCCGGTGGAGACGGAAACTGAACGAGAAGAGCGTGTAGCCGACGTTATCTGGTTCGCTGGTGGTTACGGTCTGGTTCAAATAAGCGGCGCCGCTCAGGGTGACGGTCAGAGGGCGCGTTTCGGAGGTGTTGCTTTGCTCGACCGCGCCATCGAAACTCAGCAGGTAGACGCCGGCGGGAAGGGCGCCAAGGCGGAGGCGGACTCGGTAAGGCTGAAACTGGCGCCAAAGACTCCGAAATCGGATCTGCCCAAATAAAAAGGCTTAGAATGCAGTATTGGTGAGATACGCCTTACTCACGCTGCTCGCTGCCGGGCTCGGCGCACAGGACGTACAGTCGCTGCTGGCGGCGAAGTGCCAGATCTGCCACAACGACAAGTCAAGGTCGGGCGGGTTGTCGCTCGCGACCATCGACGGTATCCGAACAGGTGGCGAACGCGGTCCGGCGATTGTTCCGGGCAAGCCGTCGGAAAGCCTGTTGTACCGATTGATTTCGGGCGAGCAGCCGGCCATGCCGTTTCAAGGACAGGCGCTCAATCAAGCTGAAGTCGACAGCGTCCGGCTGTGGATCGAGCAAGGCGCGCCTTGGACGCAGCCGGCGAAATGGTGGTCGCTGGTTCCGCTTCGTCGTCCGCCGGTTCCTCATATAGAGGATGCGTGGATACAAACGCCCGTCGATTCGTTTGTGCTGGCGAAGCTGCGCGAGAAGGGACTTCGTCCGTCGGCGGAAGCGGATCGGCGGACGCTGATCCGGCGGCTGACTTACGATCTGCACGGATTGCCGCCTTCGCCCGAAGAGGTGGATGCGTTCGTTGCGGACCGGTCTCCGGATGCTTACGAAAAGCTTGTGGACCGGCTGCTCGCTTCGCCCCGATATGGCGAGCGGTGGGGGCGGCACTGGCTGGACGTAGTGCATTACGGGGAATCGCACGGCTACGACAAGGACAAGCCGCGGAGGAACGCGTGGCCTTATCGCGATTACGTGATTCGCGCGTTCAATGACGACAAGCCGTACACGCGATTCGTGGAAGAGCAGCTTGCCGGGGACACTTTGTTTCCAGACAATCTCGATGCGACGGTGGCGCTGGGGTTCATCGCAGCGGGGCCCTGGGATTTCGTGGGACAGGCGGAACTGGCCGAAGGGACGACGGATAAAAACATCACCAGGCTGCTGGATCGCGACGATATGGTGGCGCAGACGGTGTCCGCGCTGGTGAGCACGACGGCGCATTGCGCGCGCTGCCACGACCACAAGTTCGATGCGATCCGGCAGTCGGAGTATTACTCTCTGCAAGCGGTGTTCGCGGGCGTCGATCGCGCGGACAGGCCGTTCGATCGCGACCCTGCGGTATTTAAGGCGCGCAATGGGTTGCTGGTGAAGAAGAGGGTGCTGGCGGCGGCGCTTCGTCCGCTGGAAAAAGAAGAGGCGGAGACGAGTACGACTGAGATCGCTGCGCTGGATAAGAGAGTCGCGGAATGGAAGCAGGTCGATGCGACGGATCCCGCCAAACGGCCGCCGGAGATTCAAAAGAAGATCGCCGACGCGGCGGTAGAGCGAAGGGCGATGGTGCGAGCGGCGCTTGCGCCTTCGACCAGGGCGGAGTTGGATCGACTGCGGGCGGAAATTGCGAGTGTCGATCGAGAGATCAAAGCGCTGCCCAAGCCGGAATGGGTTTACGCGGCGGCAAATTATTTCGAGCCGCAGGGAACTTTTCGCTTCGCAATAGAACCGCGGGCAGTGAATGTACCGCTGCGCGGGAGCGTGGATAATCCGGGAGCGGTCGCATCGCCGGGAGCGTTGTCGTTGGTGGAAGGGTTGAAGCCGGTCTTCGCTTCCAGCCTTACTGCACCCGAAGGCGAGAGGCGCGCCGACTTGGCGCGATGGATCACCAACCCGGGCAATATGTTGGCGTGGCGGTCGATTGTGAATCGCGTGTGGCATTATCACTTCGGAACGGGTCTTGTCGACACGCCGAACGACTTCGGGCACATGGGGTCGCTGCCGACGCATCCGGAACTGCTGGACTGGCTGGCGGTGGAGTTTCGCGATTCCGGAGGCTCTTTCAAAAAACTGCATAAGTTGATCGTGATGAGCTCGGTGTACCGGCAGACCTCTTCTGGAAGCGCGGGAAATACCATCGACAGGGAGAACCGGTATCTGTGGCGGGCGAACCGGCAAAGGCTGGACGCCGAATCGTTGCGCGACACGATTCTTACGGCCAGCGGAAAACTGGATTTGACCATGGGCGGTCCGTCGGTGGAGCAATTTTTCTTCAAGGACGATCATTCGCCGGTCTACGATTATTCGCGGTTCGATCCGGACGCGCCCGGCAATTTCCGGCGCAGCGTTTACCGGTTCATCGTGCGAAGCGTTCCCGATCCGCTGATGGAGCGATTCGATTGCCCCGACGTTTCGATGATCACGGCCAAGCGGACGACGACGATTACCGCGATTCAGGCTCTGGCGCTGCTGAATAATCCGTTTGTGCTGAAGCAGGCGGAACATCTGGCGCAGCGCGTGGAGAAGGCCGGAGGCGATCCGGTGCGGACGGCGTTTCGGATCGCGCTGCAGCGCTCGCCGGATGGGCGCGAGCAGGAAACTTTGTCGGCGTACTTGTCGCGCGAAGGCCTGGTAAACTTATGCCGGCTGATTTTGAATCTGAATGAATTTCTTTTTGTGGACTGACGAGTTGTGAACTAAAAATGAATCGCAGAGATTTTCTTTGGAGCTACGGCGGAGGGCTGGGCGGGCTGGCGCTGGCGCAGCTTCTGATGGCGGATTCGCCCCAGGGGCTCCATCATCCGGCGAAAGCCAAGCGGGTCGTGCAGTTGTTCATGTCGGGCGCGGCCAGCCAGTGCGACACGTTCGATTACAAGCCTCTGCTGCTGAAACGCAACGGCGACAAATTCGATCCAGGCGGCAAGGTGGAGTTGTTTCAGAGCAGCCCGGGCGCGGTGATGGCGAGCCCCTGGGAATGGAAACCGCACGGGCAGTGCGGCAAGTGGATCAGCGGGTTGACGCCTCACCTGGCATCGTGCGCCGACGATCTGGCGTTTGTGCATTCGATGATTTCGAAATCGAACGTGCACGGGCCAGCGACGTTCATGCAGAACACGGGCTTCGTGCTGCCGGGATTTCCTTCGATGGGCGCGTGGGTTTCCTACGGGCTGGGCAGCATGAACAACAATCTACCGACGTTCGTTGTGCTGCCGGATTCACGAGGCTTTGCGCCGAACGGGGCGAGCAACTGGAGCGCCGGATTCCTGCCGGCCGCGCATCAGGGCACCATGATTCGCGCCAGCAGCGCGAATCCGATCTACGATTTATTTCCGCCAAAGAGCGCGTCTTACATTACGCCCGATAGCGAAGCCGACTCGCTGCGCACGCTGCATCAGATGAATGAAGAGCATCTGGAATCGCGCTCCGGGGATTCGCGTCTCGAAGCGCGCATCGCGTCGTATGAACTGGCGGCGAAGCTGCAGATCAGCGCGCCGGAGGTAATGGATCTTTCGAAAGAGTCGGCGGCCACGCGCGCACTGTACGGCATCGACGATCCGGTAACGCAGGATTTCGGACGCAACTGCCTGGTCGCACGTCGCATGCTGGAGCGGGGCGTGCGATTCGTGCAGGTGTGGAGCGGCGCAGACAACGGGTTCCCACGGCGCAACTGGGACAGTCATGAAGACTTGGCGAAAGATCACGGCGAGATGGCCGCGGGGATGGACCGGCCGGCGGCGGCGCTGATCAAGGATTTGAAGTCGCGAGGGATGCTGGAGGAGACCATCGTCCACTGGGCGACGGAGTTCGGAAGAATGCCGTGCAGTCAGGGGAGCAAGGGGCGCGACCACAATCCGTTTGCGTTCACGACGTTCTTCGCCGGAGGAGGTTTCAAGGGCGGTGCGAGTTATGGCGCCAGCGACGAATGGTCATACAAAGTAGCGGAGAAACCGGCGTACTGTTACGATCTGCACGCAACGATGCTGCACCTGTTGGGGATCGATCATAAGAGGCTGACGTACCGGCATAACGGGATCGACCGGAGGATTACCGACGTGTTCGGCGAAGTGATCCGGGAGATTATTTAGGCGATTCGAAAGAGGTAAAGAATGTTTTGGCCGCCGATGAACGCGGATCAACGCCGATCGAAAACAAAAAGAGCTAAGTTGCTAATGCTGCTGGCGGCGGTTCCTCTATCGGCGCAATCCAGTTTGTATGTGGGCATGACGGTGACGAAGGAGTATGTGGTGGGCGCGAAGCTGCCTCCCAGCGGGTTGTTCGTCAGGAACGCACAGGGCGAGTGGCAGCACGAGGGGTTCAATCATCCTTTTATTTTTTCGCTGGATTACGATGCAGGCGATCCGTCCATTCTTTATCTGGCGGCGGGAAACGGGCTGATTCGCGCTTCGGAACACGGATGGAAGATCCTGACTGGCAGCGATGTGACCGAGTTGCGCGATGTATCGGTGGACCGCGCGGGAACGATTTATTTCGCGCACAGCCATGGGATTCGCGTGAGCCGCGACCGGGGCGCGACTTGGGAAGAAATCGGCGCGACGCTGCATCGCAAATTCACGGAAGCGGTTCGAGCCGACTGGAATCAGCTGGTGGCGGGCGGCGAAGAAGGGATTTTTCGGACTTTGGACGGCGGGCGGACGTGGCAGTTGGCGGGCGCAGCGGGGTTTCAGATAACGCGCATCGAGCAGTCCCCTCACGATGCGTGCGAATGGGCGGCGACCACGCAGGGCGGAGGCGTATTTCTATCGCACGATTGTGCGAAGACGTTCGAGAACACGGGGAGAATTGGAGTCGGCGCGACACTGTACGACGTGGCGTTCGATCCGGTGCAGGCGAAGCGGATCGCGGTGGCGGGGTGGGGGCCGGGGGTCGCGATTTCGGAAGACGGAGGGAAGACTTGGCAATCGCGAAACGCTGGCCTGCCGGTTCCGGAAGTGGTGAGCGTGATTTTCGATCCGGATGCCGGCGGGCGAATGTACGCGAGCGTGCGCGATGATGGGCTGTATGTTTCAAACGATGCGGGGCGGAACTGGAGCAAGCAAGGGTTGGATGGGAGCGTGGTGAATCGCATGAAGTTCGTGCCGGTGGGCCGATGAGATTCCTCGTGTTTGTGTCGGCGTGCGTGGCGTTGCTGGGCGAAACGCCTACGTTCGAAGAGCGCAAGCTGGCGATGATCGACGCGTACGCGCATTATCAGGGCAAGGGCGATTACGGATACGCGGAGCTTGCGGCCAAGTTATGGCGTCACGAGGACGCGGCGTGGTGTTCGAAAAAACTGGAAGAGCTGCTGGCGCAGCCTTCGGGCGACATGTTCTGGATGTACCCGGTGACGGCGATCGCGTATCTGGATCAGGGGCAGTTGACGGAGTCGGCGCGGCAGACGCTGCGAAGGTCGTGGAAGACGTATATGCCGTATCGGGGCGACACGGAGAATCATTTTTTGCTGTATTACTCGTGCCTTTATTTGATGTCGCAGATGTGGCCGAACGACGCGTGGTATACGGGCAATTCGTCGGCGCAGAATATGGAGGAGGCGCGGCAGTGGATTGAATCGTGGGCGCGGTTGACCACGACGCGCGGCCAGGGCGAGTACGATTCTCCGCATTACATGGGCGTTTTTCTGCTGCCGATGTCGTACCTCGCGGCGTGGGCGAAAGATCCCGCGATGAAAAAGCGGGCTTCGATGATGCTGGATCTGCTGATCGCCGATTATGCGCCGGAGAATCTGGATGGGCTCTACGTGGGGGCGCACGCGCGAGTGTACGAAACGCAATTAGTCGAGCCGGCGAACGGTGTATCGGCCGATTTCGGATGGTTGTGGTTCGGAGTGGGGCATCCGGGAGCGGTGCCGGCGAATTACGCGCTCTACTATTTGCTGGCGAGCGGGTATGAGCCGCCGGAGGTGCTGAAGCTGATCGGCACGGATCGCAGCCAGCCATACACGCACTACGAACGCAAGCGGACACGCAATTGCTGGCGATTTCACGACGAGTTGCATGGACCGGTGTATAAGACCACCTATGTGCGTCGCGAATACGCGGTTGGATCGGACCAGGGCGGAGTTTTGCAGCCGATCCAGCAGCATTCGTGGGATGTGACGTGGTCGATGCCGGACGCGCGCGGCGTGCAGAATACGTTTTTTACCGTTCATCCCTACTCGTCGACGCAGGAGCTGCAGACGTACTTTGTATTCAACCCGGATGGAGCTACCGAAGGCGTCGTGAAATCGAAGAAGACCTACGATTCGCCCGATAAACTACTGGGCGGGTCGCCGTTCGAGAAGATCGTGCAGGACCGGGACACGGTGATCGCGCTTTATAACATCGCTCCGGAAACGCGCTTCCCGCATGTGAACGGATTTTTCTCAAGAGATTTGCGCGAGGTGGTGGAAGACGCGTCGGGATGGATTTTCATGCGCGGCGGGGATTCGACATATATCGCGTGCCGGCCGCTGCAAGCATATACATGGAAGGCGATTGAGGGTGGAGGACGTCGCCTGTTCAGTCCTTATCTGAAAAACGGGTTCGTGGTGCAAGTGGCGGCCGCGTCCGAGTTTGCGGATCTCGCGTCGTTCGGGAAGTCGATCGTCGCGTTACCGCTGGAATTTCGGCTGGACCCTGTGCCCTCGGTGCGGTTTCGATCGCTGCGCGGCACGACGATCGAATTTAGGTATGGAAACACTCCGCGGTTTAACGGCGTGGCGGTCGACTATGAGCACTGGCCTCTGTTCGGCGGGCCTTTTGTCGAATCGGAGGTGGATTCTCAGAGGGTGGTGCTGAAGCACGGGTCGTTGCGGCGGACGCTCGACTTCAAAAATCTGACGGTGACCGACTCGCGATAACATAGCTCTCATGTCATCCCTGTGGCGATGGTCGTTTGTTCTGCTGATTTCTTGCGCCGCGAATGCGCAGACGGAAAAGGCTCCTCCTTCCGAGGTCGCGGGCATTCCGGTGAATTACGATGAAGCTCGCGTGGGTACGTACACGCTTCCCGATCCGCTGCTGCTGGCCGATGGCAAGCCTGTGCGCGATGCGAAGACGTGGAACGAAAAACGGCGGCCGGAGATCGTGCGGCTGTTTGAAGAGAATCAGTATGGCCGCGCGCCGGGGCGTCCTGCGGGGATGCGCTTCGAGGTTTTCGACAAGGGCACGCCTGCGTTCGACGGCAAGGCGATCCGCAGGCAGGTGACGGTGCATTTTTCGGAAAATCCGGCGGGCGCGAAGATGGATCTGCTGCTCTATGTGCCGGCTCATGCGGCTAAGCCCGTGCCGTTTCTGTTGAACGCGAGTTTTTCGGCGAACTCGAATACGGTGGACGATCCGGGAGTGAAGGTCGGCGAGGTGTGGGGTCCGGACAAGAAGAAGGTTCCCGCCAGTCAAGGCAGGAGGTTTGGAAAAATCGACGTGGCGCGTCTGATTGACGCGGGGTTTGGCTTCGGAACGATCTATTACGGCGACATCGATCCGGACTTCGCGGGCGGCATCCAGTATGGCGTGCGCGCGCAATTTCTGAAAGCGGGGCAGGCGGAGCCGGCGCCTGACGAATGGGGCACCATCTCGGCGTGGGCGTGGGGTTTGAGCCGCGCGATGGATTATCTCGAAACAGACAAGGGCGTGGACGCGAAGCGCGTGGCGATTCTGGGAGTGTCGAGGCTCGGGAAGACGGTGATGTGGGCGGGGGCTCACGATACTCGTTTTGCGATGGTGATTGCGAGTTGTTCTGGCGAGGGCGGCGCGGCGCTGAGCCGGCGGAATTATGGCGAGACGATCGCACATCTGACCGCGCCTTCGCGATACCCGTATCAGTTCTGCGCGAACTACGGGAAGTTCGCGGAGCACGTGGACAAGTTTCCGGTGGATGCGAATATGCTGGTCGCGTTGATGGCGCCTCGGCCGGTGCTGCTGCAAACGGGAGATAAAGATTTCTGGTCTGACCCGAAGGGCGAGTTTCTGGCCGCGGTGGCGGCGGGGCCGGTGTATCGATTATTGGGGAAGCAAGGGCTCGATACAGAGGAGATGCCGGCGGCGGGAGTCGGGATTTGTCACGATATCGGTTATTTCATGCACGCCGGCGGGCACGGAACGATTCCTTCGGATTGGGATCGGTATTTGAAATTCATGCAGATGCATCTAGGCCGGTGAGGGGGTTCTAATCATGCAAAAATACTTGACCTTGTCGTTGAGTTTGCTTCTGGTATCGTCGTGCGCGAAGAAGGAAGGCGGGATCGCCGCCGGTCCAAACTTTGAGAAGGACCTGCAAACAGCGCTGATCCAGGCGAAACCGGGAGCCGCCATCGAACTACCCGAAGGTACGTTCCCGATGACGGGAACGCTGTCGCTGACGGTCGCCAACGTGACGATTCGCGGCCAGGGAATCGGCAAAACCGTTCTCTCCTACAAGGGCCAGAAGACAGGCGCGGCGGGCATCCAGGCGACGGCCGACCACTTTACGCTCGAAGGGCTCAGCGTGCAGGACACCAAGGGCGACGGCGTCAAGATCAACGACGCGGATGGCGTCACCATTCGCAAAGTTCGCGCGGAATGGACCGGGGGGCCGAATGAGAAGAACGGGTCGTACGGAATCTATCCGGTGAAGTGCAAGAACGTGCTCATAGAGGATTCGGCTTCGTCGGGCGCGGCCGATGCGGGAATTTACGTCGGCCAGTCGAAGAACATCATCGTGCGGCGGAGCAGGGCGGAGAACAACGTCGCTGGAATTGAGATTGAAAATTCGGAATCGGCGGACGTGTATGAGAACGTCGCGACGAATAACGCCGGCGGATTGCTGGTGTTCAGTTTGCCGGACCTGCCGGTGAAGGGGAGCCGCAATACGCGCGTGTTCAACAACCAGGTCTATTCGAACAACACGCCGAATTTCGCGCCCAAGGGAAACATCGTGGCGAAAGTGCCGACGGGCACAGGCATCATCGTGATGGCGACGCATCAGGTGGAATTGTTCAAGAACTCGATTCACGACAACAACACCGTAAATATTTCGATTATCAGTTATCTTTCGACGGGCAATCCGCTGAACGATCCGACGTACGACCCCTATGTCTCCGCGGTGTACGTCCATGACAACGAGATCGGTGTGGGTGGGACGAATCCAGCCGGCCTGGCCGCCGAGATGATCGCGCCGAAATTCGGGAAGCCTCTGCCCGGCATCATGTGGGACGGGATCGTCAATGCGAAGGGCGGAGATCCGCAGATCTGCATCGCGAATAATGGAGACGCAAAGTTTCTAAACTACGACGCCGGCGGCGAGTTCAAGAAAGTCAGCACCGATTTGACGAAACACGCCTGCGTCCTGCCGCCGCTGACAGCGATCGAAATTGCGTCGCTAGGCGGGACGCACTGAGTGAGGCTGCTGGTTGTTGCCGCGGGGGCGCTGGTGCTGGGCGGATGCAGTAAGGACGTTCGGACGCATTTGAGCGAACCGTATCCGAAGAAGCTCCTCGGCATGGAAGCTGTTCACGGGAACTTCTTCCGAGCTGAAGTCGAACCAGGGCGTTGTGCCGTACGATCAAATCGGACGACACGTTCGATTTTCCGAAAGGGGCCATTCTCTCGAAAACCTTTTCCTATCCTGACGGGTCGCACGAACGTCTGATCGAGACTCGTTTACTGGTCAACACCAACAGCGGCTGGGTCGCACTACCGTATGTGTGGAACGTGGAGCAGACCGAGGCAACGCTCGACGTCAATGCGGACGCGGTCGATCTCAAGTGGAAGAACACGACGATCCACTACGCGATCCCGAATTCGAATCAGTGCAAGGAGTGTCACGACCAGAGCAAGGTCACGGGTCCGATCGGACCGGAGGCTCGGCATCTGAATAGAGATTTCGATTATGCCGATGGGCGATTCAATCAGTTGGCGTACTGGACGAAGATCGGATACCTGCGCGGCGCTCCTACGGAGGCGCCGAAGCAGGCGGTCTGGAACGATCCTTCCACGGGATCGCTCGAAGGCCGCGCGCGGGCTTATCTTGAAGTGAACTGCGCGCATTGCCACAGCCCGAATGGTTCGGCCAGCAACACGGGTTTATATTTGACCGACCTCGAGCGGGACCCGATGCGGATCGGTTTCTACAAGACTCCGGTAGCGACGGGAAAGGCGTCGGACGACATGCTGTTCGACGCGGTGCGAGGGCATCCGGAGTTGTCGATTCTGGCGCATCGGATGGCGTCGGACGAGCCGAAGATCATGATGCCGGAGATCGGCCGCACGCTGGTTCATCGCGAAGGGCTGGAGTTGATTCGCGAATGGCTGGCTTCGCTGAACGGAGATTGTACGGCGACCAGGCCGACGATTTAGCGCAAGACGCGGCGCCGGTTGTAGCCAAGGACGAGCAACGTGAGTCCGACAAGGCTCACCGTCGCCGGTTCCGGAGTGGCGACAAAGGCGTAAGTGGCGCTCGAAAAAGTATAGACGCCGGGACTAACCTCATGCAGAGTGATGGTGGCATTCCCGACGCCCTGAAAATAAAGACTTGGAGCATGCTGCCCGAGTCCGGTCGCCACTCCGCCAATCCCTCCCGTGCTGGTGAAAGGCGCAGTCACCGTGATCGTGGATGGCGGCGATGAGGCAAAATAAGGCAGAATGAGCACGCCCGAAAAATCAATGCCGCCGCCGCAAGCCGTGCCCTGATTGCAAGCGTAAGGGTACGAGACTCCGTCCACCGAATAGACACCGCTCATGCCGCCGGGGGTTTCTTCGGAGTTAATCGTATCGTAAAAGTTGTAGCTCCCTGGCGCGATGCAAGTTAGAGGGGGACACGGTTCATATTCCGAAGTTGTTGCGCCGCCGCCGCTCATAGTGAAACCCGCGCCAGAAACGGAAAACCCTCCGCCTCCTCCGCCGGTAGTCGCGCCCCCCGACACAACCGTCCCGGCTTGGGCGGAAACGACGGAAAGAGCCGCTATCAAAACGAATACCCACTTACGGTCTTGGGTTGAATTTGTCACTGTCATTGCCACACCTCTCTGAGGTTCGCTAGGCAATCCGGCTTCCAGTGCGAACTGGCAGCAGGAATGCTCTTTCCATAGCGTCAAGGCAGCCCGGAAGGAGTTTCCCATGAGGGTTCGCGACTTGATGAGAAAGTCCCCGAAATATTGTGGTACGAACACAGATCTGGCCGCGGTTGCCGCGATGCTGTGGTCGGGAGGCTGCGGCGCGCTGCCGGTGGCCGACGCGGGCGACAAAGTGGTGGGTATTATTACGGATCGCGACATTTGCATCGGA
>OCZT010004333.1_pt1 | contig 14324 bp, 14 predicted proteins | sample 1539031 | NCBI WGS metagenome assembly OCZT01 (sample SAMEA3539308, study PRJEB22396) | soil metagenome | biome: tundra; feature: field; material: soil | place: USA | collected 2010-05 | depth 0.15 m
CGTGCATCTCACCATGCTGTTCGCAGAGGTGTTGCGTTGATGGGTTGAGGCCAACAAGCCGCCTCGCGCATTGACGTCCGCACGCCGAAGTCAACGATCGACCTCCCACGATTCCGCCCGGTGATGTCGTCCGCGTTTACCCACGGTCGCACGACATCGGTATTGGACCGGCCATCGGGGTTGGGCGAGGCAAGCAGACGGCCAACGGTGTCGGTTTCGATATCGAACGGGCCTGCCTTGACGTCAGCGTAGAAGGCAATTCCTCGACTCTCCGGGAGCTGCTTGGCTCTTGTGAGGTCGGACCCCGAAGTCAGGTCCGGGTTAATGGCAGGTACCGGTCGACCTCCAAGCGTCCGGGCATGCTCACTGCCGTCATCCTGTCCAACCATGCTTATGTGGACGTTCGCGCCACCCAGAACCCAGGGTTCATCTGCGTAGGCGAAGAAGACATCGCCAGTCCTCTTAATGCGTTGTAGGACTTCTCGGTTTGCTCCACCTCGAATGCCCTGCGTTGCCAGTAGCCCTGCCCTCTTCAGCCGCCCGGCCTCGATCTCGCCGCGGGCTTTTTCATGCCAGTAGCAGCAAAGGTCCGAGGTTCTCGGCAGACGATCGTCGAAGACACCCCAGAGCGCCTCGACATATTCCGAACCGAGCCCACGCCGCAGCAGCCGATTTCCCAGAAACGGCGGATTGCCGACGACGACGTCGGCCTCGGGCCACTCGGCCTCTCGCGGCTTGCTCGGGTCCGACAGGTCGAGCAGGGCGTCCTGCTCGCGGATGTTGTCCAGTGGCTGGAGGACTGGGTCGCGTGGGTGGCCTAGGCCATGCGCGAGCATCCATTGGATCTGGCCGATCCAGATTGTGACCCGCGCCAGCTCGGCCGCGAACGGGTTCTTCTCGATACCGAGCAGGTTCTGCGGTCCAACCTGCGGGAACTCCTGCGGGATGCGCAGGACGAGCGAGCCCCACTGGATCGCCTCGTATTCGAGGTCCTTGAGGAGTTGGAGCGAGATGTATAGGAAGTTGCCGCTGCCACAGGCTGGGTCGAGGACGCGGATGGCACGGAGGCGTTCGAGGAAGGCGCGGAAGATCCGCTCGGGGTTCTGCTCCGCGGGCGTTCGGGCGGTCACCTTGCGCCCGGCCAGGACGAGTGGCGTAATCGTGGCCTGAGTCTCGGCCCAGTCTCGGCGCAGCGGCGCCATGAGGACTGGCTCGACAAGCCGGAGGATTGAAGCTCGGTCGGTGTAGTGGGCGCCGAGCTGGGCTCGCTGGTCCGGGTCGAGGCCGCGCTCGAACAACGTCCCGAAGATCGCGGGCTCGATCTGGCTCCAGTCGAGTTTGGATACCCGGCCGATCGTCTCCATCTCTGCGGGCGCAAGGGCGATCACCTCGGCGTCATCGAAGAGACCGCCGTTGAACCACTCGATCCGCTCGACTCCAAAGAGGCCGCCACCCTTAGCCATCTTGCCGAACAGATCGTGTAGGGCGGCCGAGAAGGCAGAAGCGTCACCCTTGGTCGCGCTCGCCAGCCGATCGATCAGGTTCTTGGGCAGGATGCCGGCATCCTCGGCGAACATCGCGAACAGCAGTCGATCGAGAAAGTGAGCGACTGTGTGGGGGTGATGGCCGCGGGCGCGGAGGGCCGTAGCCAGGTCGGCGAAGTCCTTCGCGGCCCGCTCGGTCAGCTCCTCACGAAGCCGTGTCGGCCGCAGGGTCTCCGGGTCCGTGAAGACGGCCCGGAGGATGCGCAGCGGCTCGCCCGGATCGGCTGCCAGATCGTCCAGGGTGAAGCGGTATACGCGCGGCACGGTGTTGGTGAAGTTGGTGTGGATCTCGAAGCGGGCGAGATCGCACACGACTAGCAGCGGCGGGTTGCCCAGAGCCTCCCGGTAGCCGTTGAGCTGCGAGTAGGCGGCGGCGAGGTCCTTACGCTTGCCCTTGTACTCCCAGGCGAAATGGTCGCGCATCCAGACGTCGGCCCAACCCTCACCACCCTCGGCCTTGCCGGCCCCTTTCTCGAAGGCGTACCAGTCGCCAGTGGGGTCGGCGTCGTTGGGCGTGGGCTGGCCGAGCAGGTGGCACAGGTCGCAGAAATGCTCCTGAGCCGCGGCGCGCTCGGTCCGCGTGTTCCCCTGCCACTTCGCCACGAAGTCAGCCGGTGTCATGTCGCCCTCTGTAGACGGTCCGGAGAGAAGTCTATGCGGTGCGCAGACACCACGGACGCCCTCGCAGGTGCGGGACAGGGCCCCACTGGTCCTGAGCGCGGTTCATACTGGTCACGCTAGACCGGAGCCAGGCCAGTGGCCGGCCAGTGAGCAGCGGTACGGGGCCGAGTGGGCCTTTGCCGCGATGGATTGTGGTGGAGGGACCGTGATCATCGAATCCGTCACCGTCAGGCACTACCGAGCTATCCAAGACGCGAAGCTCGATCTTGACGCGCTGACCTACCTGGTTGGTCGGAATGGTGCCGGCAAGTCCACGTTCCTGAATGCCCTGGGGGTCTTCTTCGGCGCGCTGCCTGTCAACGGCGAACGAGACTTCTTCCATCTAGACACGACGGTGCCAATCGAAGTCGTCGTCACATTTGCCGATCTTGGTGCCGAGGCGGAGGCGGAATTCAGCAGATATGTTCGCCAGAGCCATCTGGTGGTTACGCGCCGCTATGAGTGGGACGGATCGAAGGCTTCAGGCGGCAACTACTACGGAGTCACGGGGAAGTTCCCAGGCTTCGACGAGCTTCGGTCAGTGGCCGATGGGCGGGCTCGAATCTCGGCCTATGCGCCCGTACGCGACAAATACGACCTCGGTCCGGCTAGGTCGCTTGCGGCAATCGACTCCGAATTGCTCGAATGGGAAGAGCAGCACCCGGACGACTTGGTACTGACCCAGGACGACGGGCGCTTCTTCGGCTATCGCAACGTGGCAGCCGGAAAGCTGGACAAATACATCGACTTCGTCCTTGTCCCAGCAGTCCGCGACGCCTCTGCTGATGCCGGGGGCGGAGGCGACTCAGCGCTCCGAAGACTTGTCGATGCAGTCGTCAGTCGAAGCGTGGCCCTAGATGCGCCACTCGCCGAGCTGACAAAGCAGCTGAACAACGACTACGAGACTCTCCTCAAGACCCCGGCACTCTCCCTGGACGACCTCCAATTACGCGTGAGCCGGTCTATCCAGCGCTTTGCACCAGGCACAAGTGTCACCCTCGACTGGGGACCCATGCCAATGGTCAAGCTTGCAAGTCCCTCACCGGTGGCCCAGCTCACGGACGATGGGTTCACCTGCGATGTGGCAACCAAAGGTCACGGCCTGCAGCGCGCGTACATGATGGCCGCCCTACAAGCCTTGGCCGAAATCGAAGCTGCGAGAGCCGCGGCCTTGCACGAGGGGACAGTAGGACCCTCGCCCCGCGGGCTCCTCCTCGCCGTCGAAGAACCGGAATTGTTTCAACACCCGGCGCAAGCGCGCTTTATCGCAAGAACCTTTGAAGATCTGACAACAGATACCGCAGGCCAAGTCCGAGTGCTCGCCTGCACGCACTCGCCAATCTTCGTAGACGTCAGAACGTTCGACAGTCTTCGGCGGATTCAGAAGAGACCTGCCGAGGATGGCATGCACGTAGCTGTCAACTGCGCCAACCTCGACCAGGTGGCTCAACGCCTTCAGCAGGTCCATCAACGCGGGCGTCCGTTCACCGGGGCGGGCCTGAGGCCAGGACTGGTGGCTTTGATGAACCCATACGTGAACGAGGCCCTGTTTGCGGATTTCGTCGTAATCGTCGAGGGTGAAGAAGACAAGGCGCTCCTGGAGGCCGCTCTCCCGCGAGTGCAGGGCTGGGATGAGGTACAGACCCAGGCCTTCGCTGTCGTTCCCGTCGGTGGCAAGACTCTCTTGGATCGGATGAGCGCAATCCTCGGCCTTCTGAAGATACCGCACTTCCTCGTGTTTGATCGGGATGGAGAGCGCCGCGACAGCCCCGAAAAGGTGGCCCTCTGGAACAAGGTCCTTGGACAGCTGGCGGGCCTGGATGATCCTGACGGGATGCCCGATACCGAGTGTTGGGATCGCCACGCCGTCTTTGCGCCCACGGTCACCGCGGTTGTCGAAGGCGAGATAGGGTCTGAGCGTTGGGTCGCAATCCGCGATGCCGTCTGCTCGGATCTCGGGATCGAAATCCGAGCCAATGTCGTTAAGAACCGGGAGGTGCTCACCATGATGCTGAGCCGCGCCGCCACAGATGGCCATTCGTCGCCGAGTCTGGAGCGAGCAGCCGAGGCGATCGTTCGCGCCGTTAGGCGCGACCTCGCGTTGCCGGCCAGCACTGGCACCACAGCGTGACACTGCTTGACTTCTAAACGCAGTCTCGGCGCGACTGCTTCGGATCATTGAGGCGTCGACATCGAATTGGAAAGATGGAGGGCAGACATGAATCCTCAGCTCGCTTCCGCAATAAGTGGCAAGAGGATGATCGAGTTCGACTACGGAGGCCATCACCGCGTGGCAGAGCCACACGTGTATGGACGAATCCATGGCGTTGACGAACTCTTGGTCTACCAGGTCGCGGGCAGCAGTTCGTCAGGTGGGCTTCCTCAGTGGAGGCGCGTCGCGGTTAGCGGGATGAGTGGACTGACCATCAGCACCGACGTCTTCCCGGGCCCCCGGCCATACCCTTCAGGCGAGCACAGCCCCTGGGATGAGTACTATGCGGTCGTGTCGTGATGTACGGACGCACGGACGTCCGTTGCTTGCCCTGTCGACGGCTATCGCCCGTGTTCCCGGTGCTGCAATGGGCGCCCTGTGACTAACGGCCCTACCGGCATCCCTGCTGCGGCTCGCAACATCGCCAGGGCTGACAGCTAGGTTCACGACCACGACGCCGCGACTGCCGTCAGCCGAGTAGCCCGGGGGTGTCCTGCACAGTGGCGACTTCGATCCTTTCCGGATCTGTTTCTGACGCGGTCACAACGAAGCTGGAGGCGGCTGGCGCCTCCCCGGCCGTGCTCGAACTGTGGACGATGATCGAAGCGCAGTTTCGGGACAGCGGCCCAACGGCAGTGAAGGACCTCCTCGACAAGAAGGCGCGGGCGCTTGCGAACGCAGCTGCGAGGGATCTCAAAGCGACCCGGGCCGTGGCCACGGCAGTTGGGCCTCAGCGCAAACGAGCCGCAGCGACGAAACCCGCAGCGAAGCGCCCCGGCTCTGGCCGCGTCCGTTGACTACAGGGTTCGTCCTGCGGCGGCTCGCCGCCGAGGGTTTCCGCGGAATCGGCGATCAGTTCGACCTGAACCTCCACCCTAATGCCACGTTGGTAGTGGCACCAAACGGCAGCGGCAAGACAAGCATTCTTGGTGCAATCGAATGGGGCTTGTTCGGTGAGCTGCACGACCAGCCGCGCGAGAATGCCACCAACGACGAACTGGTCAACGTGAACCATCACCCTAGGGAAGCGCGGGTGGTATTGGAACTCGCCAGCTGCGATGACACGTTGCTTATCGAGCGAACGAAGCGTCTCGGAAAACGCGCCAGCGCCCTAACCGTGACCTTCTCCGACGTCAGACGTTTCCAGGATGCCGAGGCCGAACAGTTTCTCTTCCAGAAACTCGGCCTGACCTTCGAGGACTTCTACCGTGCTATCTACCTACACCAGGAGAGCATTCGAGGTCTTCTGGTGGACGAGCCCAAGGTTCGCAACGAGTCGCTCGACAGGCTGTTCGGCGTGGACAAACTCCGGGACATCCTGACCGCGCTATCGCCCAAAGCCGTTCGGGAGCGGATAAAGGACATTGAGGCAGAGAAAGGTCGCGCCACGGCGAAGCTGCAAGGGTCGATTGACACCGTCAACGATCGCTATGAGCGCGCATTACAGGATGCCAAGCGGGACGGTCTGGCCGAGGACGAGCTGACCGTCTCGGCAGGAGCGCGGATCCTCGCTGAGATCGTCGCCAGGCTAGCCGGTGCTGCTGCCCACGTCGGCTACGCGGATGCGGTTTCCATCGAGACGCCAGAAACTTGGTCTGACCTGGATAGACTGGCCCGCCGAGCTAGGGAGCTAGTGAAGGCAATTCGAGAGCGAGGAATCGGACTCCAGCTAGGCACGGGCACGTCCGACACTATGGCGACCGCCGTCCAGGCTAGAACTCGTCTGGAGGCCGCTTCGGCAGAGGCCGGCAAGGCATCCGGGGAACTGGCCGCGAATGTTCAACTGCACGGTAGCCTTGACCAGATCGAGCAACGACTCACCGAGGCACGGCGAGCGCTCGCAAACCTCGACGCGGAGAGTCATCGCCTCGGAGCCCACCAGAGTGTTGTTGCCGAGTCGATTAGCTACCTCCGGGCGGACCCGGACGCGCAGGCTTGCCCCGTTTGTGGGCGACCAATTGATGGTCGCGATCTCATCGTTCGGCTGCAAGAAGGCCTCCAGGACGAGGTTCGTCGGCAGGTCGAACAACTACACGACAAGCAGACGGCAACGCGGACCGAGATCGGTTCGCTGCAATCAGCGCTCGCCGAATCTCAGCAAACGTCGAGGGCTTCGGAGAGAGCGCAATCCCAACTCACAGAAGCCAGGTCTGCCGCAATCCAAGTGATCGGTCACGAGGTGGAATCTGAAGCGGTCGCCAATGCGCTTGGCGCCAAGGTCCGAGAACTCGAAGCGGCTGCGGCGAGGAACGCCGACGCGAGGCGTCAAGCTGAGTCTTTGCTATCGAACGTGGAATCCGATATCGACCGAGTCCGGGTCCTGTACCGTTGCCTGCAGGCTGGGGACGAGCGGAGCCAGGCGATGGCGCGGCTCGGAACCATGGACAGCGACGAGTCGCAAGCCGACGCTCAGCTCACGGCCCTGGGAGACCTCGAAGACGGAATCGAGACCATCGCACGTGCAGTCCAGGAGGTGGCAGGCGAGCGTGCCCGAGTCGCCCTTGAAGGATCGCAGGATCGCGTCGGCACTTACTACGGCGAACTCTGCAACCATCCGTACTTCGATCGTTTGCGCATCGCGGTCGAGGAACAGCGTGTGATGGGGACGGCCCGCAACAACTACATCATCCGAGCCTTCGCTTCGAGCGATGGTGAGGCGACGCTCGCCAGTTCCCGACTGTCAACGGCACAAATGAACTGCGCCGCATTGAGCATTTACCTGGCCCTAGCCTCGGGCCTGGAACACAATCTCGGCTTCCTGCTCATGGACGATCCCAGCCAGAGCCTAGATGCCGAGCACAAGCAATCACTAGCGAGCCTTCTGTTCCGGACGAGCCAAGACATGCAGGTGGTGATTGCTACGCACGATGAAGAGTTCGCGGCGATGCTGAAGTCGGAGTGGTCGGGGGATCGTGCAGCCGCCTACAAGCTGGATTGGTCCGCACAGCGCGGCACTACGGCCATCCGAAATGGATAGCGCCGCCGGAACTCGGCGTGCCTTGGCCAATTGCGTAATCGGCCAGCTAGACACGCTCCGTGACTCGGTCACACCACAGGAGTTCGGGCGCGTAATCCAGAGACTTCTCGGCCTGGCGTTCGAGACTCAAGGGTGCAATGTGACCCACAACGCGGTCGGGGTACCTGACCTGCAGGTGGAGCCGCCAGGGGCTGACTTTAGGATCGCGATCGAGGTCAAGACCGGGAACCCCGTGGTCCTCAGCAGTCGCGATCTCGACGGGGTGACCGGGCATGGCCAGCTGGGCGTGGTGGCAGCGCTTGTGTTCCCCGACTGCAACCCCCGCTGGTGTTTCGTCGATGCGGCGAATCTGTCGCCTGGCCGCATTGAGCTCCGGCGAATGTGCCGCCTGCCCCAAGCTGACCTTACGGTGGACGTTCAGGAGGCCTTTCTCCGGGTAGTCGACGCCATTCCTACCCGAGCGCTCCTCGACGGTGAGGCTCTCTGGCTGTGGGGCGAAGATCAGCGCCGGCAGGGCTGGCCATCGATTGGTATGGCGGGCATCGACCGGACCGTCGCCGGGGCTTCAAATATGCCGCAGACTCGCTGACGGTACCGGAGCAGTAGCGCGGCAAGAACCCCCAGCAGGACTAGCTGCAGAACCTAGGCGTGGAAAACCTCCAGCGCGAAGATCGTCTGGCGCGCTTGCCCAGCGGGGATGAACTGGGACTGACCCGGCACAAATACGCCGTCACACTTCGCACAGTAGTACGCGCTATTCCATCGCTCCATGGCTTCCGCCCAAAGCGGATGGAAGTTAGCAACGTAAACATGTCGAGCGGCGGCCTCTCTGCTCCGCCCGCGGTTGACCCACCAGCCAGCTATCGCCGCGGTCCAGAATGATCGCTTCTTTAGCCAAACTCGACGATTCGACCGGTTCTTCGCCGCATCGACAGCGCGCACCGAACCCTTCCGGCTGGGCGGTTCGTCGTCTGTCGGGCGAGGACCACCACTCCCTCGGCCGCCAGGTCTGGATGCCCCTCGGTCGCGCGCGCCAGATTGTCCCTGCGCGGCCCTCTGCTGGGTACGGGCTGACCGAGTCTCATTCCCCGTAAAGGTTAGTTGCCGGCCGGATCAACGACTGGAACCGTGATGGTGACCGGAGGAGAGACCGCGAACTCGAAGGTCACTTCGATCGTCTGTCCCGGCACCAGCGGCTTTGCCAGGCCGTCCAGGATCACCTCACCGTCGCCGGCCCGCAATTGGATCGTCTCGGTGATCGCGATCGCCCACCAGCGCATCCGGCTCTTGTTAGCCAGGCCGGTGTCGTCGGTAGGAACGGGCCAACAGGCGCAAGTCGCGTACAGCCCGCCCGTGGACGCAATCGGCGAGGATGCGCTCAGAAGCTTGTCATTCGAGTCGGTCCGGTTCGTGATGACGGCCGTCACGCTCACAGGGTTGCCGCTCCCGGATATCGGGCGTGCCTGGGCGTCTGTTACGAGCATACCGGCCGGGGTGGAAGCAGTAGCCGACTGAGTGCCTCCTGACCCTGAAGGACCTGCCGACGTCAGCCAGATCCGGGGCCCGAGCACCAGGACCGCGACCATCACGACTGCGGCAGCCGCCAGCAGCGTTCCGAACGATTTCCGCCGCCGACCGCCCCGACGCTCCGCCCTGAGATTCCTCTCAGACCCCCAACCGGGGCCGGGCCGAAGCCGCGCGTCGATGCTGTCGAACGGTGGCGGCGCCGGAACATACGGGTCGAGGCCGCTCAGGTGCGCCTTGATGCGCCCGGCTACCCACAGCTCGTCCTGCTCTGTCCCGCCTGCCTTCTGGTTCATCGGTCCATGACCTCCGGCCTCTCTCGAAGCGTGGCCAGGCCACGCGAGACCCTCGTGCGGACGTTGCCGACGGACGTTCCGATTACCTTCGCTGCCGCCGCGTCGGATAGGTCGAACTGGAAGCGCAGCAATAGCGCCTCACGCTGTTGCTCAGGGAGCGTCCGGCACAGCTGGTCGAACCAGAGCCAGACCTCCGAGCGGCGGAAGGCCTCTTCGTCGGCCAGATCCTCGGGTTCCGGCACTGACGCGAGCGGCAGCCAGCCGACCAGTCTGTGCCGCCGCCGTCTGTCGATGACGATGCGACGGACGATGAGGAACAGCCATGGCAGAGCATCGCTGCGTGGTCCTCTACCTGCGGTCCAGGCCTCGAGCGCCCGACGGTACGCCTCCGCCGCGATGTCTTCCGCGTCCTGGCGCTGGCGCAGCAGAAACCATGCGTAGCGGAAGACATCGGGCCACGTCGCGCGGTAGACGCCCTCGAATTCGAGGTGGCTTTCCGCCCTCGTTATCTCGGCCACCGCTCCCCGCCCCTTCAACGTTTGCGCGAACGCCATTCTGACCTCCACATAGGTCAACGAACAGCGGCGGCGAAGTATGTCAACGCGATGACGATTCGGACTGGCCGCGCCCGTTCCGCGGCATGCACAACGAGTGCCTCGCCGAACGATCGAGCGGCCAGCGCCAAGGTAACAGGCCCACGGCACCTTTCAGAAGTGCAAATTCAAGCAGGGCACGAGGCAAGACGGCCCCGCGCCACGGAAGCCTCCGTCTCACGGTTCGGCGCACGCAACGGCTCCGCCGGAACCCTGGGGCCTTCCGCTTGACGTTTCCGGCGCACGTCGAGCATGATTCGCGAATGAACTCGTTCTTGTTCGCCTGCTTCTGTCCATGCGGCGGCCCCGCCGTGTGAGGTAGCAGGCTGTCTCGCTCCCAGCTGGGAGTCAGACGAGCAGCCCAGGGGCCGCGGTTTCCATCGGAGCCGCGGCTTTTTTGTTGCCCACCGCGCGGGCCGTCGTACCCCGCGCCCGTCCGTTCCACCAGGATCGAGGAAACCCATGGTCCTCCCGCTCAGATCGATCCCAGTCGCGTCAGGCACCGACGCCCACCGCGATGTCGCCGATACGCTCGACGAGCTCGCGTCGCAACTCCACGACGTGGTCGCCAGCGACCGCCGGCCGCGGCTGGCCAAGGCGCGAGTCGGGGCTTGGGTCAGGGCTCTGCTCGACACGCTCTTCCCGCAGGTCGCGGAACAGACATACGGCACGGCCGGCGAGGTCCGCGACGCTCTCGACGGGCTGGCCGCCGACCTGCGTTCGCTCCTCCGCTCGATCGAGAGCGAGCTGGCCATCGACGCGACCGAGGTTTCGGCCGCCTTCTTCGACGCCCTTCCGGAGATCCACCACCAGATCATGGCCGACGCCACGGCCATCGAGCGCGGCGATCCCGCGGCCGAGAGCGTGGACGAAGTCATCCTGGCGTATCCCGGCTTCCTCGCGATCGCCGTATACCGGATCGCCCACCGCTTCAGCGAGCTCGAAGTGCCGTTGCTGCCGCGCGTGCTGACCGAATGGGCCCACGAGCGGACCGGCATCGACATCCATCCCGGCGCCACGCTGGGTCATCCCGTGGTCATCGACCACGGAACCGGCATCGTCATCGGCGAGACGGCAGTGCTGGGCAACAACGTCAAGCTCTACCAGGGCGTCACGCTGGGCGCCCTTTCCGTGGCCAAGTCGCTGGCCTCCACCAAGCGCCACCCGACGATCGAGGACGACGTGGTCATCTACGCCAACGCCACGATCCTGGGCGGCGAGACGGTGATCGGCCACGGCAGCGTCATCGGCGGCAACGTCTGGCTCACCGCCAGCGTCCCGCCCGATTCCACCGTTTACCACCGCAGCGAAGTCCACGTCCGCCCCGGACGAGCCGAATTCGAAGGCCCCGACTTCGTCATCTAGCCGTTCATCCCATTCTTCAGTCGAGGAGATCCCCGTGGCCAAGTTCAACAACATTCTCGAAAGCATCGGCGAGACCCCCCATCTCCGCATCAACAAGCTCTTCGACCCGCGCGTCGAAGTCTGGGTCAAGCTCGAGCGGCAGAACCCGGGCGGATCGATCAAGGACCGCATCGCCCTCGAAATGGTCGAGGACGCGGAACGCCGCGGCATCCTGAAGCCTGGCGCGACGATCGTCGAGCCCACCTCCGGCAATACCGGCGTCGGTCTCGCGCTCGTGGCCGCTGTGAAGGGCTACAAGCTGATCCTGACGATGCCGGAGTCGATGTCCATCGAGCGTCGCAAGCTCATGTCCGCCTACGGCGCGACCTTCGAGCTGACGCCGCGAGAGCTCGGCATGCGCGGCTCCGTCGAGAAGGCGGAGCAGCTGCTCAAGGAGATCCCCGGCTCGTGGCGGCCCGGGCAGTTCGACAACCCGGCCAATATCGCGGTCCACAAGCGAACCACCGCCGAAGAGATCGCCCGCGACTTCCCCGAAGGGCTCGACTACATCTTCGCTGGCGTCGGAACCGGCGGCCATGTCACTGCGGTCGGCGAGGTGCTGCGGCCGCGCTGGCCCAAGCTCCAGGTCTTCGCGGTGGAACCAGAAGCCTCGCCCATCCTGAACGGCGGGAAGCCCGCGGGCCATCCGATCCAGGGCCTCGGGGCCAACTTCATTCCGGACAACTTCCACCGCGACGCGGTCAACGGCGTCATCGACGTGGCGGCTCCGGACGCGTTCAGGTTGACGCTTCGAGCCGCACGCGAGGAAGGGCTGCTCATCGGCGTCTCGTCGGGGGCGGTGCTCGCTGCCGTCGCGCAGAAGCTGCCGGAGATCGCCGACGGAGCGCGCATCCTGGCGTTCACCTACGACACCGGAGAGCGGTACCTCTCCATCCCGGGCGTCTTCGACGTGGAACCCGAGGCGGTGGCTGTGGCCTGAGCCCACGCGGCTCGTTCCTCGAAACCAGAAGTGGCCGCCCGACCGGGCGGCCACTTTCGCATACGAGCAGCCCGCAACTCAACGATGAGCGGTCTACTCGAAGGCCTTCGACCCCCCGGAATCCCATCGAGGAGCACTTTTGGGCGATCCCGCCCACGCAGATAGTGGGTGTGAGGCTAGTTTCGCCTAAGGGCGTGGGACGCGTCCCAGTCGGGGGCTGTCAATGCGAGAAACGCTGATTCACCACTTCGATGTCGTCGTCGTCGTCTGGGTGCTCGCGCTTCTCGTGGGCTGGAGCATGGTCGCGCTCGCCCGCGCTCCCTTGAGCGACGCCCAGTGGTCGTTCGGGACGCAATCCGGTCCAGCGTGGGTGGTTCCGACGGATTCGCCGCCCAACTGACGACCGTATCGCAACGGCGGTCGATAACTGGCGCACTTATATATAATGCAGGAGCTACTCCTTTAGCCCCGCTTCCGAGGCCCGTGAAATGCGAGAGCAGCTCGTTCGCCACTTCGATGTCGTGCTCGTCATCTGGGTGTTGGCGCTGTGCGTCGGCTGGACCATGTTCACGCTGTCGCGCTCGCCGCTTGGCTACGATCAGGGTTCCGGTTGGGCGCAGGTTGGCCCGGACTGGGTAGTCTCCGGCGGCAACGGGTAGAACCGGCAACCGCGATCGTCTGGGCTGCCCGACGCTGCCGTCCCGCGGCTACTTTGCCGCCCCGCGGCTACCCGACCGTCGCCGGCAGCGGCTCGAGTTCCTTGAGCCCCCGCATGATGATCTCCGACGTCGCCGTGTAGCCGATCCGGCCCGTGTTGACGACCAGGTCGTATTCGTCGGGATCGCACCAGTCCCGACCGTACAGCTGGTGAATGTAGGCCGCCCGGTTCGAGTCGGTTTCGTGCATCTTTCGCCGCGCCTGGGCCTCGCTGAGCCCGAACCGCGCCATCAAAACCTTGACTCGAGCCGCCTCGGGAGCGCGCAGGAAGACGCGGAACACATCCGCGCGATCGCGCAGCACGAAACCGGCGCCACGCCCGACGATGATGGCGTTGCCGCTGACGGCGACCTCCCGGATCACCTGCTCGGTGATCTGGATGATCGCCTTGCGGGGATCGAATAGAGAGTCGGGATATGGCGGCGACCAGCCTGCCCCAATCCCGGGTTCCAGCGTCGAGAACGACCTGACCAGGCGCTCGAGCAGGGTTCGGGGCCGCTCAGCCTCCGCTTCGACCTCGCTCGGCTCCAGAGTCAGCCGGCCGGCGACTTCGTCGATGAGCGTCTTGTCGACGATCTCGGCACCCAGCTCGGCGGCGACCAACGCCGCAACGCTGGAGCCGCCGGCTCCGAACTGGCGTGAGATCGTCACGATCGGCATCTCAGGCTCCTTCGATCCGTTAGCGCCGCATCCCCATCGGCCGCTCGGCCGAGGCTCCGCACGTCCCTCACTTTAGGCAGGCGTCGGCCCGCGCGCCAGAGCCGTGCGGACCGGAGTGGCGGAGGCGGGGAGGGCGCAGCTCCCGGCGCAGCTCCCCGGAGTGCCGCTACTCTCCCGCGGACAGAGCCCCGTGGAGCTCCAGAGCATGTTCGCGCAGCCAGCGCCGCCACTGTCGGTGGTCGGGCCGCCGGCTTGCGACGATCTCCCAGAACCCGGGCCCGTGGCCGAAGACCCGCAGGTGCGCCAATTCGTGGATCACCACGGTCTCGAGCGCTTCCGGGGGCGCCAGCACGAGTCGCCACGAGAAAGAGAGGCGGCGGGCCCGCGAGCAGCTCCCCCAGCGAGTTCGGGTATCGCGGACCGTGACGGCCGCGGGCGTAACCGCGAGCGCCTCCGCATGTCTGTCGATCTCGCGCTCTATGGCGGTCCGGGCACGGACTCGTAGCCACGCCTCGAGGATCGACGCCAGCTCCCGCCTCTCGCCGGCACCGAGGTGCACGACCAGCTCGTCGCCTTCGTCGCCACCCTCGCGACTCACCGTTGTCCGGCGGCGGCCGGTCGAGCCGGCCACTACGCGCAGACGGTGCAGTTCCCCGCGGAATCGGAACATGCCGCCGTCGCGGAGAGGCCCCAGCGCCGCGAGCTCCGCGTGCTGGCGGGCCTGCCGCTCGAGGTGCCGCCTCAGCCACGGCTCGCGCTCGGCCACGAACGACTCGGCCAGCCGCTCAGCCTCTCCC
>OCZT010004334.1_pt1 | contig 14320 bp, 11 predicted proteins | sample 1539031 | NCBI WGS metagenome assembly OCZT01 (sample SAMEA3539308, study PRJEB22396) | soil metagenome | biome: tundra; feature: field; material: soil | place: USA | collected 2010-05 | depth 0.15 m
TTGAGCAAAAACATACTTCCCGCTATTCATAACCTTGTGATTTCTCACAAAGCTACCGTGCAAATCAAATCAAAAAATCAAAGAACGCTTATAATTAAATATATATCAGTAAATTACAAATAATATTATAAAGTTAACGCATCACTAATGTTATCGATTAATAAATCATAGTTAGAAACTAAATTATGTCTTGAAACTATCTTCAATTTTAAAACGGCAAAAATTTGGGCGATTCTTGAGGAACTCATCATCTATGAATATTTGTTATTAAATTTAAGTTTGAATTTCTCGAAAAACACTATCTTATATAACCAATTAGGTCATGTTAAAAAACTATTTCAAATCCGCACTACAATTTTTTCGTCACAACAAGGTATTTACTGTAATAAATTTAGTTGGTCTTACAGTAGCATTGGCTTCATCATTCGTTATGCTGCTTTATGTAATAAATGAACTCAGTTATAACTACTGTCATAAGAACCATAATAGAGTTTTCACAGTACTCAACTATTTTGTCGATTACAAAAGAACTTTTGCCATCACACCATATTTTCTAGCACCTTCATTAAAAGAACAGTTTCCACAGATTGAGAAATCTATTAGAGTTAAGCATATTCGTGGATTCGGTCTGCAGCTTAAAGATGAAATTGTTACAATTGATGATGCTATTGCTACAGATTCAGATATATTTGGAATATTTACACTTCCCCTGATCAAAGCCTCAAACAATAAAAACTTACTTGATGATCAGAATTCCATTGTTCTTTCACGAGATCTATCAGAAAAGCTTTTTCCTTCTCAAGATCCTATAGGAAAGGAAGTTGTTGGATTTTTAAATAATATTCAGTATACATTTAAAATAAGTGGAGTTTTTGAAAACATACCAGAAAACTCTACTTTGAGAGCTCAGTGTTTTCTTAATAGTAAATGGGCATTTGAGAAAATCGATAAATCATTAGGAATCAGTAATGAACATCAGGACTGGATTAGCCCCAGTTGGAATACATGGGTGCTTTTTTTAAAGAAAAATAATCCTAAAATGCTAGAAAATCAATTAAGAGAACTTGAAATTAAAAATTTGGGCGAAAAGCCATCTTATCGGTACTCATTTCAAAATTTAACAGACGTTTATCTAGGTTCTTCTGATGTTATTTTTGCCGAAATCACTGGTAATAAGAACAATGTTAGGCTCTTTTTTGCTATTGCATTTTTAATATTACTAGTTGCCTCCTTAAATTACATTATACTCTCAACTGCGATATCTGCAAGAAGGAGGCTTGAGATAGGTATAAGGAAAACATTCGGTGCGATAAACAGAAGTATTAAATATCAATTACTGAGTGAATCAATACTTATAGTAACAATAGTATTGCCATTTGCTTTTATTTTAATGAGATTCGCCCTTCCATTTGCTGAGAAATTATTTGATACCAAATTGGACATTATAAGTTCTAATATTTCAAGATATATTGTTATCTATATGTCTTTAACAATCTTAGTTGGTATTCTTTCTGGTTTATATACATCATACTATTTATCTCGTCTAAATGTCATAGATATACTTAAAAAAAATACTATCTCAGGTAAAGGAAAACATTTTGTACGTTCTTTTCTTATTACCCTCCAACTTGCTATTTTCATGACATTAGTTTCATCTACACTTATTCTTCATGATCAATATATTTATGCTCTAAATAAGGAACCTGGTCATTTTAATAAAAATGTTCTCTTGATAGAACTAGGTCGAGATTTTAAGAGCTATTCGGCTTATATTAACAATATAAAATCAAATCCTAATGTTATTATGGCTGCAGGAAGTCTGTGGAGTCTCCCAAATTCAAATCATTCAATTGACAGAATCCCAAATTTTGAAGATAAAAATGTGTTAGTTCAAATTGAAAGAATGAAGGTTGATTATAATTATCTTAAAACAATGGGTATAAAATTGATTGATGGACGAGACTTTTCACAGGAATTTGGAAGCGACCTTAATCAAGCAGTCATTCTTAATGAAACGGCAGTCAAGCAATTGGGGATAACTAATCCAGTTGGTAAAGTTGTTGGCGGAGCTACAATTATTGGTGTTGTCAAAGACTTCAATTTACATTCAATACATTCAAATATTCCTCCTGTGATGATATCTATTACCGACCAGAATATTCAACAGATTGCAGTACATTATAAACCAGGATCATTGAATCTTATTCTTCCAATGTTGGAAACAGAATGGAAGAAAGCTGCAGCATCAGACAAATCATTTAAATATACAACAATAGAATACACCATTAAGAATCTTTATTCTTCTGAAAATAATCTAAGAACAATTGTGTTTATATTTACTTTACTAACTTTATTTATAGCTGCTTTTGGATTATTTGGTCTTACTCTTTTCATTGCAAGGTCACGAACAAAAGAAATTGGTATAAAAAAAGTGTTTGGAAGTTCTGAACTTTCAATTGTCTATTCATTTTTGCTTAATTACTTTACTTTTATAATAATTGCTGCCCTTATTTCGATTCCAGTTACCATATATTTTATGACAAAGTGGTTGAGTAATTTTGCCTATAAAACAAATATTAATTTGTGGATATTTCTGATCTCATTTTTAATTGCTGGAACGGTGGTGCTTTTAACCGTTTTTATTTATTCTAGGAAAGCTTCACATATGAATCCTGTGCAAGCATTGAGAAATGAGTAATTTACATTTTAAAAGTTAACGTAATAAAATTGCGTAAAAAGATACTCGGCTTCGCTGAAAGGTAAATAGTCCTTCTCCAGTCTGAATAAAATATTTGAAATTGTTCTTTTATAAATTTAAAATTAAACAAAATTAAAAAGATTTTAAAATTAAAGCTTAATCAATTAGATAAAGATGAGCTTAGTAAAAGAGAACAACTTGAATTACATGGTGGTGATAATTGCTATGGGTATTGTATTGGTGGTAATCCTTACTATCCGGAATCCAATTGGCAATCAACTTATGTGAAACATTAATGCCATATTAAATAAAACTTTAGAGTGGATTCACTGCTAGAATTGTTATTTGGGAATATCTTGAAGTATTTTAAAGTTTTATTACATAACAATGGGGGGTGTCTTCTCGGAGGGCACCTTCCATATTATTAAGCAATTTTAAAAGGTTTGAGTAATACTAATTTTTTAAACAAGAGAATAAAACACAATGGAATTAGTCTTGGCTGATTAATAAATCATTTCTGGTTTATGTCTCGTCCTAGAAAAACCTTACAATCATATGTGTTCATAAATTGATTACCTCCATCCTCATGTATTTTCACCTCTATTTTCAGGAAATATAATTCAAATAGGTTTATTAACAGAAAATTACTTTAAAAACAGGTAACAATTTGCGAGCAATTCATATTAAACTAATAATTTGTCTGTGAGCAATTGAAATTTTAAGAATCACACTTTTACCAATAACTATTACAACATAAGTCTATGGATAATATGTTGGCTTTACGGGTAGGTTCCAGAATCAATTTTATTAGTTTTGATGATATTATATACTGTAAAGCAGATGGTCGGTATACTCATGTTATTTTGAAAAATGGGAGATCCTTTATGACTGCAAGACTTTTAAAGAGTTTTGAGAATAAGCTTCCATGTGATCTGTTTTTAAGGATTCATAAATCTTATATCATTAATCTAAACTATATCATAAATTATGATAGGAACACTAATGTTTTTCTCATATTTGGGACTAGTACAAAATTGGGAGTCTCCAAAAGAAGAAAGAAACGAGTACTTGAAATACTTGATTCCAATTTCACATTTGTATAAAAAACTTCCTTCCCGTTTGTCTATTATTTTCTACCGTTTATTTTGATAATTATAACGTTTACTACAATTATCTATTAAACCTTGATTTTAATATTTGTTTAACATAAGTTTACAATCATAAAGCTTTTCTATCCAGATGAATCATTTGTATATTAAGCTTTTGCAATTGCAATTATTTTCGTTTCGGTTGTGACTGACGGTGGCGGCGCCGTATAAATTAAGCAATATTTTATGTACAATTTGACAATATTAAGACTCAAGTAAAACTTGAGAATATATTGAAATTGTTGAGTCTTATTATTGAAATGGATTATAAATTCAGGATCTTAATCAAATTGATTTTATTCTTTGTGTAGGGCAAATTATAAGCTTATCGGAGTTATTTGGCTATGTATTTTGATTCTTGAAATTTCAATATCTAAACTTTATAACAATGGAAATTCACACTGGGATTGTCAAAACCAAGCAACAAATGGCTAACGAATATGGTATCTGTATTAAGACATTCGATAAACTTTTAAAGAAAAAGCGGATTAAACTTGACAGGGGTCTTATTTGCCCAAAGGACCAAGTAATTATATATAATAGGCTAGGTAATCCAAATAGTATTCAAAAACTCCTATCTGTTCCTAAGAATTCCATTTAATTCCAGACTTGTTGTTTGATTATTATTATAGAGCTGCTTAACTTGCTTACGTTTAATTAAATAAATTATCCATTATGAAAAACAAAAATGCATTAAAAAAAGCTGCTATTAAGCTGGATCTGGAAAAAATCGAAATTGATGTTTTATCTGATTCAATGTTGAATAGTTTGCAAGGTGGTTATTTGTCGCAGTATATTGGTGGAGATACTACTTGCATCTCCACACCAGGCAATTGTACTGGAGCTCCACAAGGTTGTTGTACCCAAGGAAATCTACATTCTTGTTGACGATGAGGAATTATTCCAACTAACACCCCGTGTTACTTTCTATTTTCACGGGGTGTCTTATATTCTAAATTACTAATTTTTCCAAATTTGGTTCAATTTACAAATTAGGTTAATATAGCCATAATATGAATAATTGCCTGATAAAGGCTCCTGATCTGTACAATGGAATAAGTAATAAAATTAATGAAATTGCTGATTGTTTATTAAATTATCAGGATACAAATACAAATATAAGTCTGTTGGGGGGCAAAGCAGGAATAGCTTTGTTCTGGGCTTATTATTCAGAATATTCGGAAACTGTAAAATTAGAGAAGACCTTGTTACCTTTAATTTCTAAAATTTTTCAGGAAATCAGGTTAGGTAATATATTTCCCACATTTGCAGGTGGATTGGCAGGTATCGGGTGGACGATTGAACATCTTAAGCAAAATGGATTCATTGAAATTGATACTGATTCACTAATCGGCAGTTTTGATGATTTGTTATATTCTAATATGTTAAAATATGTACGTAATGGGAATTATGATTATCTGCATGGAGCGATGGGAATTGGATTATATTACCTAAATCGTTCGTATAGCCCTAAGAATCAGTATTATATTGTAGAACTTGTAAATGAGTTGGAAAAATGTGGGAAATTTATTTCCGATGGCATTGCTTGGGAATCCGATTTGGGAACTGATTCTCATGAAATGGGCTTCAATTTAGGTCTATCGCATGGAATTGCGAGCATAATTTCTATATTATGTCGTATTTACAAATTAGGTATCGCTTGCGATAAAATTACACTGCTTATAGAGGGGGCAGTAAATTATCTACTCAAGAATAAGCAAGATCCCCGGATTTCCAAATACTGTTTTCCAGCAAGTATTTTTGGAAACAAGACTAACCAAGTTAATGGTGGTCGACTTTCCTGGTGTTATAGTGATCTAGGAATTTCAATGGCTTTATTGTATGCTGGAGAAATATTTAACAAGGATTTATGGAAGTGCGAAGCAATTGATATACTTCTAAATACTACATATATTACAAATTGGCAGGAGGCTGGAGTAAAAGATGCAGGTTTGTGTCACGGCACATCAGGGATAGCTCATATTTATAATCGTGTCTATAATTATACTGGCATTGAAAAATTCAAAGATTCAGCCATATATTGGTTTGATCAAAGTCTTAAAATGGCTGTTTCCGAGGATGGTCCTGCCGGTTATAAAACTTTCCGAGCACCTAAATATGGAGGGATTGTGGATGATTATAGTTTTTTACAAGGCATTGCAGGTATCGGATTGGCCATGATTTCAGCTGTCTCTAAAATCGAACCAGCATGGGATAATGCTTTGCTTCTGAGTTAATTGCATTTTTTTGTTTTAAGTTTTTAGATTATCATTTTCAAAGCGAACATAATAATCAATATTTTTTATACTCTATATATGAAAGATAATCTCCCGTATGATATAAGCTCAACATTTGTATTTAGAGCCCCATTATTCCCCTTCAGTTTCCTGACTAATTTATTAGATGATGAATCAGTGATAAATGAGAATTTAAAAGACATCATACAGCAATTAATAGTTGTCGAAGCTTTGTTTATAGGGTCACCAGAGTTTTATGAGCAAATTCAAAAATGGGTGAATGGGAAGGAGATTGATGAAAAGGAGAAAGAACGTTTCTTTCAAACAATATATAAATATTTATCTAGGATGGCCACTCGAAGTACACCTTTCGGACTATTTGCCGGTTGTGGTGTTGGGAAATCAGGCAGCGAAACAGAAGTTGTTTTATGCAGAACTTCTGAACATGAAAGGCATACTCGATTGGATATGTCGTATCTCTGCAATCTGGCTCATTACCTAGCACAAAATGATGCTATAAAAAATAAAATCCATTACTTCCCTAATACATCTATCTATGAATCAGGAGAAAAACTTCGCTATATCGAATACCGCTATAAGAAAGATAATCGGACTCATCATCTCATTGAAGTTAAGAATTCTGAGTTTCTGGAACTGGTTTTAAAAGCTGCAAAAAAGGGAACAACAATTCTTGAACTTGTTCAAATTCTTATTGAGAAAGATATTCCACCCGAACAATCCAACGTTTATATTAATAAATTAATCGTTAATCAGATTCTTATCAGTGAACTGGATCCTACGGTTACGGGGGATGAATTTTTTTATAGAATCATAAAAATATTATCACCAATTGATCAAATAGAAAACATCAATAATATTCTTAATAAAACAAATAAGAAACTAAATACAATTGATCTGAAGATCGGCAATTCACCTGCTCAATATTATGATATTGCATGTGATCTAAATCAATTGGAGGTCGATTATAATATGAAGTTTCTATTTCAAACTGATATAAATTTAAAGTCTCTCAAATCCTCCGTCAATAACTTAACCTTACATTCTCTTAAAGAGGGTGTTATTTTATTCAATAAATTGACACCAAAATATATGAATACTAGAATTTCTCATTTTATTGAAGCGTTCATAAAACGTTACGAAACCCGGGAATGTTCTTTGCTGAAAGTACTAGATACTGAAACCGGCATTGGATATTTACAAGAAAATCGCAACTCGAAAGGTGATGTTTCTCCTTTAATAGCCGACATTGGAATACCTCTTCGCGAGAACGGTTCTTTAAAAATAGAATTTAATAAAATTCAGGAGTTTTTATTAAGTAAATTTCTGAAAGCGAAAGAAAAAAACTATTACGAAATTGAATTTACAGATGATGAACTAAAGTCATATGATGCCAATTGGAATGATCTCCCCGTTACCTTCTCATGCATGGTAAAACTTATAGAAGCATCCAGTGAAAAATATCCTGGAGGTAGAATTGTGATGGAAAGTGCTGGCGGTAATAGTGCTTCTCAACTTCTTGGAAGGTTTTGTCACGGCAATAGCAAAATATTTGACAATGTAAAAGAAATAGCTGCATTTGAACGCAATTTATTTAGGGAAGCCATTCTTGCAGAAATTGTTCATTTACCGGAATCCAGGGTTGGGAATGTAATTTTACGACCCATTATTCAGAATTATGAAATACCTTTCTTATCATCTTCTGCAGTTGATCCCGAACATACTATTACCTTGGATGATTTGTATTTATCAGTAACTAATAACGAAATTATTTTACGCTCTAAAAGGTTGAATAAAAGAATAATCCCAAGACTAAGTAACGCACATAATTATTCGAATAGAGCTTTGCCTGTTTATCAATTCTTATGTGATATGCAAAGTCAAAATATGAGACCTTCAATTGGATTTAACTGGGGAAGTCTGTTAAATTATTATTCATTTAGGCCAAGAGTTATTTACAAAAACCTGATTATAAGTCCTGCATCCTGGATGGTTCATAAAGAAAAAATAAATGATTTTTTCAAACCCAGGGACGACGTTGAACTTTTTAAGATAGTGAAAGATTGGAGAGAATATAATAGAATACCTGATTTTGTCTTACTCGAACAAAGTGATAATACTTTATTTGTATCATTTAAGAACCTATTAAGTATTAAAACCCTGTTAAAGACAGTTAAGAACTTCAGCGAATTTATTTTGAAAGAGTTTCTATTTAACCCTGATAATGCTGTTGTGAAAAGCGAAGAAGGGGTATTTACAAATGAATTTGTGTTTACTTTTTATAAATGTTCAGAAACAAATGGAGGAACTGGGGTTTAAAAGAAGTTTTATGCTTGGTGATGAATGGATCTATTTTAAGTTTTATTCAGGGGCACAAACAGCAGATAGAATTTTAGAAGAAGCCATAAAACCGGCTGTAAATCATTTGTTAGTAAAAGTAAAAGTTGATCACTGGTTTTTTATCCGTTATGCCGATCCTGATTTACATCTTCGCGTTAGAATTCATTACGATAAACCCAGTAATGTTGGTATTATCGTTCGTACTATATACAAATACATCAACAAATTCTTTGAACAAGAACTCATATGGAATGTGCAGACTGATACGTATCAACGGGAAGTTGAACGTTATGGTCAGCATACCATGGAATTAAGTGAAAGAATTTTTTTTCTTGACAGTAGTCTATTCATAAATGTTCTACCCAAATTCAGAAATCCAAATGGTGAAACACAACGATGGCATTTTGCTCTCAAATCAATTGACTATCTGCTTGATTGTTTTGAATATAAAATTGAAGAAAAACTAAAATTGTTGGAAAGAATTAAAGATAGTTTTGGTAGAGAATTTGGTATTAACAGGAATTTAAAGGATCAACTGAATACCAAGTTTGCAAAAGAATGGAAAAGTATTGAGAAAAGTTTAAACTCCGCCACAGAAAAAAAAAGTATAATCTCTCCATTACTCCATTATTTAAACAAGCACAAACGAGCAGTAATTCCTTTAGCAAAGGAGATTTTAAGAATTTGCAGAGAACAACCTGATAGTGTTAATGTTAACGAATTGATTACAAGTTATATTCATATGATGATGAACCGTATCTTCAGATCAAAACAACGGGTTCATGAGTTAGTATTATATGATTTTCTGTATCGTTATTATAAATCTTCTATTGCCCGCTCAAAGGTATATGTAACAGCAATTGTGGAGAAAGTATGAATTTAATCAAGAAAATAGTGCAGACACTGTGGACCAAACCTGTTTTTGAAAACGGACAAAATGAAGGTCAGAATCGATTTCACGGCGGATGGTTAAGCAAGAAGTATAATTATATGGCCTGGACTCTGAGTTGCCTGCAATTCAGGAAGTTTTATGATATTGTTGAATTAGTTACTGATCTAACTGGAAAACAATTACTAATCGATTGCCTGAATTTGCCATATACTAACTTAAGAGTAGAGTTAGACTGTTTAAATCATTACCCAAGCTGTCTCTGGACTTTACCAAAAATATATACATACAGTATTCAGGAAGAACCTTTTATTCATACTGATGGAGATGTGTTTATATGGGAGAAATTTGGTGTTGAAATTGAGTCGGCCCAGCTTTGTTCTCAGCAGCTAGTTATCGATCATAAACCTCAGTATCTTACAATGCGGGAAATTGAAACCTACTTTAATTTTATTCCGGATTGTATTAGAAAAGATAAATTGGAAAATAAAATTCTTCGAATAAGTAATGCAGGTCTTTTTGGGGGAACAAATCTTAATTTTTTCAGGGAATTTGTTAAGCTGTCATTTGAATTTGTTGATAAAAACCTTTCCCAACTAAATAATCTTAAATCAGGTAACTTCGGGATGATTTTTGAAGAATACCTCTTTTACTGTCTTGCTAAAGAAAAAGGGATTGAAGTTACATATCTGCTGAACCCCCTTGAAGATGATTTCAAGGGAACTCAATTAATTGATTTTGAGACTGTCCCATCAAAAACAAGATTTATTCATCCGGTAGGCACATACAAACAGCACCAGCAGATCTGTGATTTACTTGCCAGTACACTTTTAATGAATTACCCGGACTATTATTATAGGATTATGAAATTATTGCGTGATTTTGAGATATAGGAAGAATAAATTTCAACTAAGAATCTCAAAAAGTATCTTTTTCCGAAATGAAGTTATGGTTATTTCTTATAAAATTTAAATTTTGAAAACTACTGACGACAAATATATCCAAATACCTTTAAACATAGGCAAATTTATTCTTGATAATTCCTTGTACAAATTAAGCGAGTTGGTACTTCATGAAAGTTATAACAACTCGGTTTCTGTCAATATAAAAAGGAAAGAAGATATAGATGAAGGAGTAAGCGGAATTATTTTATTTCTTGTTGAACTAAATAGAATTCAACCTGATAAGAGGTATAAAAAATTACTGACACGATCAGGTGTTGATCTTGTAAATTTCTGCAAAAAAACATCCCGCTCGCATTTTGGCTATTATAAGGGGAGGGCAGGTGTATGTTACACTTTGATGATGCTTTCAGAAGCAACGGGTGAAGAGAAATTTCTGGAATTCGCTATAGAACACACAAAAAACGGATCTGATTATTTTATTAATTCAGAATTCACAAGTAATTGTCTTTATGATGGAAGATCCGGCTTGCTCCTTTATTTGTTACATTTATTCAATAATAAAAATGAGGACTGGATTCTTGAAAAAATCAACATTTGCTTAGATAAAATTATCAGTGATTTTGTTTTTACTGATGAGGGTGTAGTATGGAGTAAAAGAGATCTAAACATAAACCCTCTGAATAGCTTTTTATTTGGTTCTTCAGGAGTAGCATTCGTACTATTCCAGGTTGGAATGTACTTTGTTAGTTCCGAATTATTATCCATTGCAAAATCTATTTTTGTCTATGAAGATAAGCATTGGAATAATGAAAAGTCTAATTGGCCGGATTTTAGAAAAGAAATTATTACATGTGAGGACTATAAAATTCACAAACAAAAATATTCAGATAAAAAATTTAACTTTTTTACAATACCTTCCGAATCATTTGATTGGGCATATGGGACCACGGGTATTTGCCTAGCACGATTCCCATTTCTAAAAGGTGAAAATATTTACCAGATTAAAACCCGAACCGAGATTGGGATAACCAAACTCTTGAATTTTAAGACCGAGAATTTGTCTCTGGCAAACGGTTTATCAGGGATTGGCACATTATTTATAGAGGCATCAAAATATTTAAATATTTCATCCTTTTATGGGAAAATCGTTGATATAGCAAACATCTTAATTAATAAGGAATTATATTACCAAGATATGTCTCTTCTATATGGAATAACTGGTATTGGCTACTTTTTACTTCAATATTATAATCCTGAGGATTTTCAGTCTATTTTATTACCAGTATTGAAAAAAAATAAACATCTTACTGAAAACAGAGTTACAATTAATTGTAATCAGCATATTCTCAAATCCTTTCAATTAAATTTCCCTTATACTTTTATTACTTTACAGACCATCATACCTGAACAATATTCGGATTTTATTAAACAATGTGATTTTACAATTTATGATAATCCAATGGACTTAATACGCACGTTCATTTACTCATTTGAAAATATTATGCTAACAACACATATCCAACTGATCACTGATATTTTCGCTTTAGAATCAGCTAAACTCCAAATGTATGTTGAAAAAGAAAGCTTATCGATGAATCACATAAAAGAAATTATAAAATTTGAGGATAGGGTTGCGTTAATGAATATGGACGAACAAGAATTATTTAACCAATCTCTTGTTTTTAATGAAGACACGCGAATTGTGAAGGCTAGATGGAACTGGACCAGATTTAATCAACAAGGAGCAGATTTCTCAAAGATAATATTCGAATTTTTAGCGACAGATCCTAAAGAGGTAAAACTATTGTTATATAGAAATAGCTCCAATAAAATAATCGAAGAAAAACTGGACAGCTTCGGACAACTTACTCATATGATTTTTCAGGAACCTCAAGTAGTGCGTAATACATTTACTGCATACCTGGATGCGTTTCGAATAAAAAATAATACAGATCGAAACCAGATTTTGACCCATGCAAAACAATACATTAAATATTATATAAAAAAATCGTTGCTTCAAATGAGCATGTAATATATTTATATCATTAATTGGTACTTAGTCGGATAATATGCTTTCGTTTCCTTTTTTCAAGCAGCTCGATTCAATGGACTGTGGTCCTATATGCCTACGAATGATTGCAATGTTTTACGGTAGGAGGACAGCTTTCAAAAACTGAGGGAATTAAGTTTTATCACACATCAGGGCGTAAGTTTACTTGGGATAAGTGAAGCTGCTAAAAAAATCGGATTTCGGCCCCTAGAAGCCCAGCTGAATTTTGAAAAACTGATGGAAGTTCCACTTCCTTGCATAGCCTACCTCAAAACTTTAAAGTGATACTTATTTAAATTGAAAGAGTGATGGTTAAATATCAAAAAAAAATTAACCTGTCCAAAAAAACAAATATTCCACACCATACCGGCGGATGGAATTTTGTTCTAAAAATCCTCGATGAATTCCATACTGAGGACGGTATTTATGTTGATGATCTTGCCGATATTACATTTGGTAATAGTTATGAATATAATATCGCTAAAAAGATAATTCCATATAAACTTAATTGGATAGGCTTCTTTCATCATCCGCTAAATATTGCTCCATGGTATCAAAAGAATTTTCTGATGAAACCGATAGTGATGATTTCTTCAGATGAGTTTAAAGCGAGCCAAAAGAAATGCAAGGGGATTTTCACTTTTTCAAAATCGATGGCTACCTGGTATAAAGACAAATTACCAAAAATAAGAGTCGAACAATTATGGCACCCAACGAAATCAACAGGAAAATTGTTTAATCTTGAAAACTTTTTAATTAATCCCCGGCCCAAAGTCTTTTGTATAGGGTTTTTCCTGAGGAGATTGACCTCGATCTATTTTCTAAAATGTGATAAATATGAGCGAGTCATTCTGATAAATCCTCAGGTATTTGATTATCTGTATAAAGAAATGAATTATTTTAAATATGATCTTGACTTTAATCAGGTAAAGTTTAAAAGTTATGTTTCAGCTGATGAGTACGATGATTTATTATCAAACAATATTGTTTTTTTAGATTTATTCGATAGTTGTGCAAATAACATAATCATTGAATGTATAGCCCGAAATACTCCAGTTTTAGTAAATAAACAAGAAGCGATAGTTGAATACCTTGGTGAAAAGTATCCGTTGTATTATTCCTCTATCAAGGAAGCATCCACTAAATTAATGGATAAGAGCCTTTTAACCGAAGCATTTTTTTACATTTCTGAGTTGGACACCAAAAAAAAAATTACTGCAGAGTACTTTGCCGATTCTTTTTATAATTCAGGAATTTACGGAAGCCTGTAGAAATTAAATCTTGTACAATCTTGATTAAGATTCTGAAAACTATAAATGTAATATATCTTCATGAAAAGAAATTTAAAGGTTGCACTTCCATCTAATCTTGATAGAAATGATTTATGCAATTTTAAAATTGGACACTATGATTTACCTCTCCTTAAGGTTCTAGAAATAATAGACGCTATTGTTACAAATGATGGGATATGTTTGTCAGATAAGGCTCTGATAAAAGAATCAGTTCATGGCTATAGCGATAAAATAACGATTTATACACTGAAAGCTATATTTGACCTTTTAAATTATCCTACGTTTCAAATAAATGATTCAAATTCTTATTTAATCATTCATAGTCCGCTATTTAGCTACTATCATTGGTTTACGGAATCCATTCCAAGGCTATTCTTGGTCAAAAAGCAGCTGAAAAATCTGATTCTTTTATTGCCTCAGTCATTAAGAAAAGTTGAATTTATACAGGCTAGTCTAAAGGCATTCTCCTTTAGTGGTATTTTCTATATACCAAGGTATACAAATATCAGACTAAATCATCTTATTTTACCACAGATCAAACCATATTTTACCTCTTATTATCCTGAAGTTGTAAGTGAGATCAGGAATCTGTATACTACCCTTTCAAAAAGATATCATATAAATCTAAAGAATTTTAAAGGCAGAATTTTTCTTTGTGACGAAAAAGTGGTCAGCAATATTTATGATGTTCGTTCTTTATTATATAAATATAACTTTTTGTATAGATCGGAAGAGCGTCGTGT
>OCZT010004335.1_pt1 | contig 14319 bp, 12 predicted proteins | sample 1539031 | NCBI WGS metagenome assembly OCZT01 (sample SAMEA3539308, study PRJEB22396) | soil metagenome | biome: tundra; feature: field; material: soil | place: USA | collected 2010-05 | depth 0.15 m
TGGAAGAGCGCCCCCAACGGCGGCGTGGATGTCGCCCCCGGGCAGGCGGGCTCGACGGTGGGCAAGGGCAATCCCGCAGTCTCGCCTTATTACGAGACGATTACGTACACCCCCGCTGGCGGCGCGGTCAATGCGAGCGATCAGAATCTGGCGGCGCTGTATTACCGCCAGCAGGTATTCGCCAAGAGCGACAACAAGCAGTTCCACGACCAGACCGGGTATCTGATCTACGACAAGAAAGGTCATACGGTCTATGACACGTTCTGCATTCCTCGCGGCGTCTGCATCGTGGCCGAGGGCGCTCCCGGCACCACGATGACACTCAAAACCCAGAGCAAGGGCGTGGCCGAAACCCAGTACATGCTCAAGACGGACCGCACGCAGGCGTTTAGTGTCACCTTTACGCTGTCCGGAAACACGCTGAAATATGCACAGACAACGGATTTGCAGGTGTATGGCAAGCCTTTCTCCCACACCGATTCCGACACGCTGAAGAAGACGGGAACCGAGCACGATCCAGCTTGTCGGCGCGACGCAGCAGCGAGCGGGCGTCTCGGAGGAGCGCAGACACCTCCTTGGTGGTGTGGTCGCCGGTCGGGTTGAGGCGCGCCATCGGGTGATTCTGCCCCTTCCGGACCCTGAATTCTGACGTCCGATAAGAGAAGGCTTTATCGCTACTCAGTGCGTGCATCGCTCAGACTGCGTGCCTAAAGAAGCGTCCTGCGCGCCACACCGCCGGTGTGACGTCGCTACGGACTCGAAGGGCGCCCAAACCATAGACGCGGCGCACTTCGCGAACCGCTCCCTCCACTAGGTCACCCAAGAGCTGGACATCGACAATGGTCGCATCCCCGCGATTGGGCCGCTTTGGGTTCCAGTCGGCGGAAGGCCATTGAATTAGCTCCGGCGCACCGCGTGTCAGAGTGAAAAGGCGCGTCAACTTCCGGCGCCGCAGTGGTCTCACCGTCGAGGGCGGGACATTCACGAGGCTGAAGTCGTGAGCCAGAGAATTGCGCAGGGCGTATAAACATATCGCCTCATCACCCGTGACGTCCGTAAAATGTGCGAGGGCGCGCTCGACGCATGAGCCGCCGGACGGTTTGCAGCTGGGGTGGAGATTTATCACGGCGCCGCCGATTTGGTCCAGCAGTGAAGCGGTCAAGCAGCGTGGAGAATGTTGTGGGAAGATTGCTGCCGAAGAGCATTGGCGGTCCGTCTCCTTGAGTGGAGTTGGTGTAACACCGTCAATGCTCTTTGCTTTCTCTCCGTTTGTGAGCGGTGATCACAGACATGGCCAAGCTGTCGACCTGTCCGTGGAGTCGGACGCGCTAAACGCATCACAAATGGCGAAACCCGAGCTGCGTGAGTGACCTCAAGTTTAAGAGTCTTGGATAATGCCGTGTCGTACAATCGCTTCATTATGAGAAACGCTGTGGCTGAGAGCGCCCGCGATGGCAACGCTAAGCGACTCCCTCAGCACGTGGGCATCATTCCCGACGGCAATCGACGTTGGGCTCAAGGTCAAGGTTTCGAAAAACAGGACGGCTATCACTTCGGACTGCAGCCGGGTCTGGAGTTGTACAGCGAGTGCCTGGCGTTAGGTATCCCAGAAATCACCTTCTACGGCTTCACCGTCGACAATACGAAACGTCTTGCTGCTCAGATTGAAGCCTTTCGCAACGCGTGCGTGGAAGCCGTGGCCGAGTTGGAGAAAAGGGACGCGGATCTGCTTGTGGTGGGCAACACCCAGTCGGTGCTCTTTCCCAAGGAACTCATGCGCTACACGCAACGGACCCGAATCGGCGAGGGTCGCATCAAAGTTAACTTCCTCGTGAACTACGGCTGGAGCTGGGATCTTAACCACTCGCTCAAGAACGGCGACGCGAGTAAGCGGGACAACGTCGCCGACGGCATCGCGTCCGCCGATATCTCGAGGATCGATCTCATCGTGCGCTGGGGCGGCGGTCGGCGACTCAGTGGCTTCTTGCCCATCCAGTCGATCTACGCCGACTTTTACGTGGTCGACGAACTGTGGCCGGACTTTTCACTTGACCAGTTCCACGAAGCACTGGCGTGGTACCAAGAGCAAGACGTCACGCTCGGTGGTTAGAGTGTGGGACGCGCACGGCTGATCTTCCCGGCGCTGGACTGGTCAATGTCGGAGGGATATCTACTCGTTTCGGTCGTCCTCGTGTTTCGCCATTTATGCGGCCGCCAGTGCCCACGCGTGCTGCACGTCCCGGATTTCTGGTGGGGTTGGCGCGCCAGGTCGTTGTGCTGAAAATTGAGCGGCGATCAGCACGCGACGTGCGGTGGTCAGCATGTCCGCGGTCGCAGGGGCGGTCTTGGTCCGGTACCACGGAGCACGGCGACGGCGCTCTTCAACGACATCGTCGGCGTGCAACGAGGTAGCGTACCAGAGTGTGAGCAGGGTTTGGCAGATGAGGCCAAACGGGACCGTCCGCCGCACCGCTGGTTCGGTCCGGTTGCGTGCCTGTCCGACGCCGGTGACCTGCTTGGCCTCCTCGAACGCCACTTCGATGGACCACCGGGAGGCGTACCGTTCGACGATCTGTGCGGGTGACGCGATGAGATCGGTTGTGATCAGGGCGATGTCGTGGCCGCCGGTACCTGGATCACGGACCAAGATCAGTTGAACCGGCTGGGTCTCAAAGGGCAGGTACCAGAGCAGCTCGCAATGGGCGATCTCGACTTTGGCGACGGCGCCGTAGCGTGTCACAGTCTGCTGCTCCCAGTGAAGCGTCGCCGCCAGTGCAGTGATGGACGGCAGTCGCTGCCCCTTGGTGCGAGGCCGACCGCGCTTGCTCGTTCGTCGTGGAGTGAGTCCGTGAAAGGCGGCATTGGCACGCGGCCGTGTGGTCCAACTGATGCGCGACGGCAGACCCTCGGAGATCGCGGCTCACGTAGGCTGCATCGCCGGTGACGTCGATGATTCGGTCGGGAAACAGCTCAGCGAGCTGAACAACCAGGCGTCGGGCGACGACGATCTTCGACCCCTTCTGCCAGAGCGAGCAGAGCACAGGCAGGCAGACCGGACGGCTGCAGCAGGGGAGCGATACCACGACGCCGAGGACGACGAAGCAGTTGCCAAAACCGACGGCGCGTCGGCCCAGGGCGAGCCATCGTGGCACCAGCGTGCGCCGAACACCTTGCGCCCGGTGCGGCGGAACAACGTGTCGTCGACGACGAGTTGGATGGCAGCGCCGGCGGGAACCAACCGCTGGATTGCAAGGCTGCCGACGTGCAGTCCGACCTGCTCGACCGACCACCGTCGGTTTGAGAAGAAGCGATGGGCGCGACTGTGGTGCCAGCGCTGAGCCAGACCGGCACCGGAGAGCATGCCGCAGACATTGTGCTCGCCGGTTTGGGCAAGAAAGCCGGTGACCATGAACGAGAACGTGGTGAAGGTCGGAGCGGTGAACAACGTTTGGAAGGTGGCGAGCAGCGTGGTGAGACTTGTGGGAATATTGCTGCCGAAGAGCATTGGCGGTCCGTCTCCTTGAGTGGAGTTGGTGAAAGACCCGTCAATGCTCTTTGCTTTGTCTCCGTTTGTGGGCGTTGATCACATAATGGCCCAAACATCACGCCGCGCGTCGAGTCACACGCGGTAATCGCGTCACAAAATGGCGAAACACGAGGAAGAACCGATAGCGTGTTATTCGGGGAGTCGTGACGGCGATGATCACGCTGCTTCTGCAGACGGTTCCACTAGCCCTCGGCGGCATGGTCAGCCCCATCGTCTTGCTGGTTCAAATTGGCAACCTCTCGGGGCCGCGCCCCGTGGCACGCGGAATCGCCTTTTCCATCGGCGCAGCCATCCCTCTTGTGATCCTTGCAGCCATCGGGTTGGGCGTTGGTCACCCGCTGCAGCTCTCCCGCCACCCCAACGGCCGCGCCGGCGTCCGAATCGTCATCGGCCTTGTATTGATTGCGTTGGCAATCCGGACCACCCGCAGGAGAGATCAACCTCAACCGCCAGGCGACGTTGGCAAGCGCTCGACCCTCGCAGGGGCACTCAGCCTTGGCGTCTTTTGTATGGCGACGAACGAGACAACACTTGCGTTGTGGATAGCCCTCATTTCGGACATGATTTCAGCGGCGGTTACAGAGGTCGAACGGGTGGCTGCCGCGGCGATCGATCTAGTCATCGTCCTGGGGGTGGTGGTGATCCCGCTCATCGCGACCGTTCTATCTCCCGTGTCCGCCGCTCGCCTGCTCGCAATCGCCCACACGTGGATCGAGCGGTATCGACGCCCCGCTCTAGCATTAGTTTGCGCTACGGTCGGAACGGTCCTTCTGGTCAGCGGCGTGATGCTTGCGCTTTGAGGGATCGCTGAACCTCGGATGAACCCACGCATCGAAAGCTGCACTGAAGCACGTCTCGGACGAGGAGATGGTCAAGTTGCATCCGTTTCCCTGTCAGAAACGTATGTCCACCTGGTCACGGCGGTGGTGCGGCGGCGGCTCGGCTGGCTCGGCAACGAGCCCACAGCCGCGCTGTGCTCGGCAACCACGACCCCTTCCTCCTCGCGGTGCTGGAACGCCGCCGCGGCGTAGAACCTCCTGAGCCGTGGCGGCTGCGCGACCAGAGCGAGCTCGAGGCGCTCTGGCTGCACCGCCGCGGCGACTGGGCCGACCTCGACGCCGTGGATCGGGACCCGGGTCTGGAGACATGGCTGCGCGGCCTCCCCTTCCTCATCCTGCTCGACGACGGCACGCTGGTGCAGCACACCGACGAGGACATGTACGGCAGCCGCTCCCACTGGGGCAGTGGGAAGCTGCGATCGCTGACACCGAGGAAGGCGCGCAGGGGCCGGTTGAGGGAGGTGATGGTGCCTGCGGCGTCGCAGGTGAACACCATGTCCTCGAGGTTGTCGAGGAGCGACTCGACGAAACCACCTGGAGGCGACGAGGTCCTGCCGTGCCCGAGTTCCGCTGCTGGCATCCTTCCTCCATGCCCGCCGACGACTGCTCGGACATCGTGCATGGCCGTGCCCACGACGGTACTCACCCGCGCTCAACGTTTCCGGAATGCGACAGGAAATACTCCGACTGTCAGAGATGAACAGGCTCGCTCTGACAGACGGTCAACCTGCGGACTCAGCGACCCGAGGGGCTGCGGGGTGGCTGTTCGGTGCTGATCGCCGAGATGCCCGCCGCCGACCGGTTCGGACTCCCACTCGTCGATGAGGCGTCGTGCTACCGCCGAGCCGACTGTGCCCAGCCCGATCAGGCCCACTCCGATCGCCGCCGTCATCGCGGCCGAAGTCTAGGGGCCCCGGCGGCTGTCCCCTTCGGGCCCGCGACGCGCCACAGCGCATCAATATCCCCCACTGGGGTGATATGCCACCTACGGTGGGGCGCGGTACTATGGTCCCCCGGCCTGGGAGGTGAACATCTTCCTGGCTGCACGGCATCAACGTGTCGAATGAGCGATTCAAGGCACCAGGAGGAGAGCAGTTGCGTCCATCCACCTTCATCGGCGGCACCGCTGACAGGGCCGCTCTGCGGCGGAGACTGCCGAAGTACGTCTCGTTCATCGCCGTCACCGCCCTGGGCGTGACCGCCTGCGGCAGCGGCGGAACCTCGAGCTCGAACAACCCGGCCAACACCGACCTCTTCAACCCCGCGAACTTCAACACGTCCAACGTGCCGTGGCTGACCGCCAACCAGAACGCTTCCGGGTCGCCGGTCACGGGGGGCACCCTCAAGATTGTCGGCAGCATCGACCTCTCGGCCGGCATGGATCCCCAGGCCGAGTACGAGACCGAAGGTTTCCAGATCGAGCGCGCCTGGACCCGGCAGCTCGTCACTTACCCGGCGTCCACGAGCATCCTCACCGCGGACACCATCGTCCCGGACATCGCCAGCAGCCTGCCCACGGTCAGCACCGATGGGCTGACCTACACCTTCCACATCCGCGATGGCATCATGTGGAACACGACCCCGCCGCGTCCCGTGACCTCCCAGGACTTCGTTCTTGGGCTCAAGCGCAACTGTGATCCGACACTGGCGCCGAACGGCAACCCCGCCTACTACTCGGCGACGATCGTCGGCTTCGGCGCGTTCTGCACGCCCTTCGAGGCCCAGGACGCCACCGAGAGCGCGGCTGCACGAGCCGCGTACATCAACGGGACCAGCATCTCGGGGCTCCAGACTCCTGACGCCTCCACGCTGGTGATCACCCTGACCCAGCCCGCCGTCGACTTCCTCAACATCATGGCGCTGCCGTTCGCGTCGGCCGCCCCGGTTGAGTACCTGTCGATGGTCCCGCTGACGCCGGGGAACGCGACCTACTCTGACGGCCCGTACTTCGTGAGCACCTACGACATCACCCACTCGATCACCTTCTCCAAGAATCCTGTGTGGACGCAGAGCTCCGACCCGGTCCGCCACCAGTACCTCGACTCCATCCACATCCAGTTGGACCTGTCGGGGGCCGCCGCGGACGCAGAGGTGCAGCAGGACCTCTCGGCCGGCACCGCCGACATGGAGTGGAACACCGTGGTGCCCACATCGGACCTCACGAGCCTCACCTCGCCGACCCGCGACCCGCGCTTCGGCAGCTTCCCGACCCCGGGCAACACCAATCCCTACCTGGTCTTCAATGTGCGAAGCACCAACGAGAACAAGGCACTCCAGAACGTCGCCGTGCGGCAGGCACTCGAGTACGCGCTCGACAAGGTCGCACTGACCAAGATCTACGGCGGCGCGGACTTCAACCAGGTGCTCAACCAGGTCCTGGCGCCGGGAGCGGAGGGCTACCAGCAGTTCAATCCATACCCGACGCCGAACAACCAGGGTGACCCCGCCAAGTGCAAGTCGATGCTCGCGGCCGCCAGCGTTTCCAACCTGACGCTCAAGGACTTCTACCGCGACAACGGCAAGCACCCGGCCATCTTCCAAGAGGTGCAGGCGGACTTCGCCAAGTGCGGCGTCACCGTGGTCGGCACTCCGATCAGCACCGGCTACTACGGCTCCAAGGGCATCGGCGGCGACTCGGCCACGCGGAGCACGTGGGACATCACCGAGCCGGGCTGGGTTCCCGACTGGTTCGGCCCGAACAACGGCCGCGCCATCGCCCCCGACATCCTCAACGGGACCAACTACCCGGGCAGCAACTGGGGTGGCTTCGACGACCCGGCTGCCGACGCGCTCATGACCCAGGCACTCAAGGCTCCGAGCCAGTCGCAGGCCGCGGACCTCTGGCATCAGGCGGACGTGAAGCTCATGGCCGACGCGCCATTCATCCCCTTCATGACCCAGCTGACCAACGTCTACCGGTCCAGCCGCGTCCACAACGCCATCTTCTCGCCGTTCGGCGACAACTACGACATCACGCAGATCTGGCTATCGTCGTAAATCGTTAGGACAAACGCACGGAGATGCCCGCCGCCCGGCGGCGGGCATCTCTGTGCAGTAATCTGCGCGCCATGAGCCTGCTCACCGTCGACGACCTGAGGGTGACCTTCCCGACGGCCGACGGCGTGGTGCAGGCGGTCCGAGGACTCTCCTTCGAGGTCGACTCCGGCAAGACGCTCGGCGTGGTCGGCGAATCGGGGTCGGGGAAGAGCGTCACCGCGCTCACCCTGCTGAACCTCAACCCCGGCGCGGACATCAGCGGTGTCGCCTTGTTCGACGGCAAGGACCTGCTGACCATCGACCAGGACGCGCTGCGGAAGATTCGCGGCGCGGACATCGCGATGATCTTCCAGGACCCGCTCTCCAGCCTTCACCCGCATTTCCGTGTGGGCTGGCAGATCGCCGAGGCGATCCACGCACACGTCGATGTCAGCCGCCAGGCGGCAATGAAGCAGGCTGTCGAGCTGATGCGACTGGTCAACATCCCCCAGCCGGATCGGCGCGTCAGCGCCTTTCCTCATGAGCTGTCGGGCGGCATGCGCCAGCGGGTGATGATCGCCATGGCGCTGGCGCTGAAGCCGAGGCTACTCATCGCCGACGAACCGACCACGGCTCTCGACGCCACTGTGCAGGCGCAGTTGATGGAGCTGCTCGAGAGCATGCAGCGCGAGATGGGCATGGCCATGATCGTGATCACCCACGATCTCGGCGTCATCGCCACCATCGCGGACCACGTTCTGGTGATGTACGCGGGGCGCGGGGTAGAGCGCTCTGACACCCGCACCATCTTCTACCAGCCGCACCATCCGTACACCCTCGGCCTGCTCCGCTCCGTGCCCAACGCAACGGGGGTGCACGGACGGCTGGTGCCGATCGTCGGCCAGCCTCCGAGCCTCATCCGCGTGCCGTCAGGCTGCGCCTTCCACCCGAGGTGCCCGTTCGCGATGGAGGTCTGCATCGACAAGCAGCCCGAGCTCACGGCGGTGGCCGGCGGGACCGGCCACACCTCGGCATGCTGGCTGCCTCCCGACATGGTCGGCGTCGGGCTCACCATGGACACCGCGCGGCAGCGTTACGCGGAGGGCCACCGCAACGAACGGGCCGGACGGCTACCCGGCGTCAGAGCAGCGAGGGAGCCAGCAGCGGTTCGTGTTTGAGACCAAGACCGACGGCGACGTCCTGCTCAAGCTCGACAACGTGGTCAAGCACTTTCCCCTCAAGCAGGGGATCTTCTTCAAGAAGCAGATCGGTGCAGTCCACGCCGTCGACGACGTCACCCTGGAGGTTCGCCGCGGCGAGACCCTGGGTTTGGTGGGCGAGACCGGGTGTGGGAAGTCGACGCTGGCCCGCTGCATCACCAGGCTGTACCCGCTCACCTCCGGCAGCATCGTGTTCGACGGCCAGGACATCAGCCGCCTGTCGCGAACCGGCATGAGGCCCCACCGGCGCGGCATGCAGATGATCTTCCAGGACCCCTACGGGTCGCTGAACCCGAGACGCCGGGTGGGCTCGATCATCGGCGACCCGCTGGCGATCCACAACATCTCGGCCGGCGCTGAGCGCAAGAAGCAGGTGGAGGGCCTCATGGAGGTCGTCGGCCTCAACCCCGAGCACTACAACCGCTTTCCTGCGGAGTTCTCCGGCGGCCAGCGGCAGCGCATCGGCGTGGCGCGTGCTCTCGCTCTGCGCCCCAAGCTGATCGTCTGCGACGAGCCGGTCTCAGCGCTGGACGTCTCCATCCAGGCGCAGATCATCAATCTGCTCGAGGACCTCCAGGGCGAGTTCGGTCTGACCTACATCTTCATCGCCCACGACCTCTCCGTCGTGAAGCACGTCAGCGACCGCGTCGCGGTCATGTATCTCGGCAAGATCGTCGAGATCGCCGAGGTCAAGGACCTGTACGGCACACCGCGCCATCCGTACACCGCGGCGCTGCTCTCCGCATCCGTCATCCCCGATCCCGACGGCGCCAGGGATCGGATCATCCTGTCAGGCGACGTTCCCTCACCGATCAGCCCGCCGTCGGGCTGCCGCTTCCACACTCGCTGCCCGAAGGCGCAGCCAGTGTGCGCTGTCGATGAGCCGCGCCTTGAGCTGAGGCTCGGCGATGCGCCGGGTCACCGCGCCGCCTGCCATTTCCCCGTGGCCGACGGTGAGCGGCTGGCCAGCGCCAGGGCGGAGATCGTGCAAGCAGTTGAGGAGTTCGTGACGGAGGCACCGGTATGAGCCTGACAGTCGTCGAGACCGCCGCGGCCGAAACCGGTCTCGCCGCAGACGAGCAGGACAAGGCAATCCAGGGGCGGAGCCCCTGGCGCCTGGCCTTCGACAGAGTGCGCAGCGATCGTGTCGCGGTGATCGCGGTCGGCATGATCGTCCTGATGGTGGGCCTCGCCGTCTTCGCTCCGGTGCTGGCCGGCATCGTCGGGCACGGGCCGACAGACGTGAACCTCGACACCGGCACCGACGCGAGCGGTCAGCCGCTCGGCCCGGGCACCGGCGGCTACGTCCTCGGCACGGACAACCTCGGTCGCGACATCCTCATCAGGCTCGCCTACGGCGCGCGGATCTCGCTGGTCGTGGGCGTGCTCGCCACCGCGGTGGCCACCATCCTCGGGGTGGTCGTCGGACTCTTCGCCGGCTACTACGGCGGCTGGATCGACACCCTGCTGGCGAGGCTTATGGACGTCGTGCTGTCCTTCCCGTACGTGCTGTTCGCGATTGCGCTGGTCTCGGTCGTGGGCCCGAGCCTACCGCTCACCATCATCGTCATCGCCTTCTTCTCCTGGGCGGCGATCGGACGCATCGTACGCGGCCAGGCGCTGTCGCAACGGGAGAAGGAGTACGTGGAAGCCGCGCACTCCCTGGGCGCGGGGAACTTCCGCATCATGTTCATCGACATCCTTCCCAACCTGCTGGCGCCCGTGATCGTGCTCGCCACCCTGCTCATCCCCGCGGCCATCGTGTTCGAGTCGACTCTCTCCTACCTCGGCGTGGGGATCGTGCCACCGACACCATCGTGGGGCAACATGCTCGCCGACGCGCAGGGAACGGGCTACGGCGCCTGGTGGTTCTGGTTCTTCCCCATGCTCTTTCTTCTCATCACCACGCTGGGGTTCAACCTCCTCGGAGACTCGGTGCGGGACGCGCTCGACCCGCGCGCTGAGCGCATGTTCGCGACGCGCAAGAAGAGGCGGCAGCGGAAGGCGCCCACATGACGCGCTATCTCATCCGCCGCTCTGTCTTCGGACTGATCACCCTGTGGGTCATCGTCACCGCCGTCTTCATCCTCTACTACGTTGCGCCGCACGACCCGGCGCGAACACTGGCGGGACGGGCGGTGACACCGGCGCTGCTCGACAACATCCGCCACTCGCTCGGTCTCGATAAACCGATCCTCACCCAGTACTGGAACTTCCTCGGTCGCGTCGTCCGCCTCGATTTCGGCACCTCATTCATCAACCGGCTGCCGGTGACGACGATCATGCTGAGGGCGCTGCCGGTGGACATCTCGCTCGCCATCGGGGCGGCGATCATCTGGATGGCCTCGGGCGTCAGCATCGGCGTTCTCGCCGCACGCCGTCCGCGCAGCATCTGGGACCGGGCCGCGACCGTGTTCGTGCTGACCGGTCTCTCGATGCCGACCTTCATCATCGGTTTGCTGCTCCTGTATGTCCTCTTCTACATCCTCACCATCCACGGCATTGCCTTCTTCCCTCCTGCCGGCACGTACACCGGGATCACCCAGAATCCGCTGGAGTGGGCGCGCGACCTGATACTCCCCTGGATAACTTTGGCGCTCATCACCGCGGCGGTGTACTCCCGCTTGACGCGCAGCTCGCTGCTCGAGACCCTCGGCGAGGACTACATCCGCACCGCCCGCGCCAAGGGTTTGAGCGAGCGGCGGGTGGTGTACCGGCACGCGCTGCGCAGCGCGCTGACACCGATCATCACCCAGTTCGGCATCGACGTCGCCACCGTCCTCGGTGGCGCCATCGTCACCGAGAGCGTGTTCGGCCTGCCCGGACTCGGTCGCGCGGTGGTGCAGAGCATCTCCAACCAGGACCTGCCAGTGATCCAGGGGGTGGTGATCCTCGCCTCCGGGTTCGTCATCGTCGCCAACATCGCGGTCGACGCCATCTACGCCCTGTTGGACGCGCGCGTCCGCCTGGCGTAGCCCGTCTTCGTCGTGCAGGCACGCCGTGGCGAGACAGACGATGATCGTGCGGTACGCGCGCAGGATCCGCGCATGCTCGGGGTGGTCGATGGCCGCAAGCTCACGATCGCACCATCGCTCCAGGGCGGCAAGCACCGAATCACGAACAGGGAGAGCACCGGTGGCCATGAGGAGGTTGCCGAGATGTCGATAGGCACGGAGACCAAGCATGGGTTCCAGCGAGTCGAGGGCTCCGTGGCTCAGTGGGAGGCCACCGCTGGCCATCCGGCCGAGGGCGTCTGAGACCTTGTGGTTGTGGTACAGCCAGTCGAAGACGGCGCGGGGCCGGGGTGCAGCGAGCAACGCATCAAAGAGCGGCGCCATGCCGTTGCGCTGTCACACGTCAGGATCACCGAGAAGCACGCCGAGCCGTCGCTCCAGAGAACAGCGTGGACAGAGGCCCTTGTCGAACATGCGGTCCTCGGCCCCGCAGGCTGTGCAGAGATTCGTGGCCGGAACCCCGGCGCAGACAGTGCAAACCTGCTGGGCAAACCCGAGTGGCGCTTGTGGTACCTTGGCCTCCTCCATGGTGACGCGTCAGACCGCATTCAGTCTCCGATCGGTCATCGTGGTGATGGCCACTATCGTCGTCGCCGGCTGTCAGGCGGGCTCACCGGTGCCCGGTGGCACTGCGGGTGCCGGATCGGTCGGAGGGACCTACACGGGCAAGGGTTGCGGTAGGCGTCGGACTGCTGACGCTTGACGAAGTAGTCGGCGCCGAGGTCGGTGTAGGGCAGCTCTCGGGTGAGCAGGTGGTAGGCGATGACCAAGATCGAGTGGGCGACGGCCACGATGACCTTGTTGTGACCGCGCCTTCCCTTGATGCGGCCGTACTGGGCAGCGAGATAAGTGTTCTTGGTCCGGGCAGCCGCCTGAGCGGCTTCCACGAGTGCGATGCGCAGCCATCTGGAACCCTTGCGCGTCTTGCCGGAGTGGTGCTTGCCGGCAGACTCGTTGTTGCCCGGGCACATCCCTGCCCAGGACGCGAGGTGTGCGTCAGAGGGGAATCGGCTCATATCGGGGCCGATCTCGGCGAGCAGCACCTCGGCGGTGCGGCGGTTGACCCCGAGCTCCTGGCGAACGTTGCCGCTCCGACGAATGTCGGCGAGCGGAATGACGGCCACCTCCATGGTGGCTGCTGGCGACGAGACTGCCGTGGTCATTTCTGACCCTCCGTGTGGTCCGAATCTCGGCGTGATAGCCGCACCGCGACAAAGGTGGCCGTCGCAAGCAGGGTGCGTAGCGGCAACGGCTCGTCCGGACCGAGGTCCGACGCAAGCCGACGCGTCCGCTGACGGGCAAGTCAGCGAGCTCATGGCTCTACGTCTGGTTGCGGATCCATGCCCGGAAAATCGGGTCGGGGATCCGAAAGCTGCGTTCGCGGCTCCGCGTGCCAGGCAGTTGGTCATCCGCCAAGTGCTCAGCTTCGAGGAGAGCCTCGAGAGCGCGCGTCGTTGCCGCGTGCGATCCCAACTGCCATTGAAGCGCGACCTCGGTGGAATAGAAGCCGCCTCTCACGCCTGCTGCGACAGCCCTCAGGATTCCTTTCGCGGTCGATGTGAGTCCCGTCGCAGCCCAAATATCCCGGTACCGAATATTCTCAGCCGCGAGCACCCGAGCCCATGCCTCCCACACGACTCCCTCGTTCATCAATCGGTCCCGGGGGAAGGCGATGTTCCACGCGAAATGAGCCAGTTGCTGAGTTTCGTATGGCAGGCACTCGCTGAGGTCGAGCAGGGTCTCTACTGCCTCGCTCTGCACCTCGACCGCGGTCGCCCGACATCGCTCCGGCAGGAACTTCTGCCATTCCTTCCGTTCAATCGGATTGAGAGGCATGACCTTCCCGATGCGGTACATCGGCTGGTTCTTATCGTTGAACACGCGCTTCATGAGGTGTTGCTTGCTTCCCAGGAAAACGTGACATACGTCACCCTGGTGCTGAAATATCGAGCGCATCACCCGCGGAAGGTTTTCGTCGATCTCAACGCATTCCTGAAATTCGTCCAAGACGAGCGCCACCCGCTTTCCGCGCTGCCTGGCAACCGTTGCCGGCAACGTCAGGAGTGCCGCCAAGGCGTCGTCGACGTCCTTGGCGCCTGCCTTTCCCACGGTTGGATGCAGCGACCAGCGCGCGCCTGTGTCGTCGACCGTGTAGCGCAGATTCGGGTGGAGGCTGCGAATGACGTCCGCGAGCTTGCGCCTCGCTGCGGCGCTCCTGGTTTCCAGGTCCTCGTGCATGCGTTGCGCCATGACCTCAACCAACCGCTGCTTGGTTGAGACCTCACCAAGGTCGATGTAGGTGGAGAGCACGCTAGATCGCACCTCGCGAAGGGCTCGCTTGACGAGAGATGACTTGCCAAACCGGCGAGGCGAAATCACGATGACGTTTTGGCCCGATTGGAGGTCGCCCTTGAGCTCCGCGAGTTCCTGGAAGCGATTGGTGAAGTACTGACCTTCCACGATGTCGCCGTAGCGAAATGGATTATCCACGCAGCCCAGTCTAGCGTCACCGCCGGATAACCGGCGACCGGTTAACCGGCGACCGGGTAGCAGGTGCTCGGCCCCGGCCCAGCCCACTCGCCCGAACTCGGCCCGGATCGCCTCATGCGATGGGATGCGCCTACCCGAGCCGCTACTCAACTCACGGCGACCGCGCCAGCCGCGCGGTCGCTCTCCCATCTGACGACTCTCGAGGTGCAGCAGCAACTCACCGATGAAGCGGT
>OCZT010004336.1_pt1 | contig 14317 bp, 19 predicted proteins | sample 1539031 | NCBI WGS metagenome assembly OCZT01 (sample SAMEA3539308, study PRJEB22396) | soil metagenome | biome: tundra; feature: field; material: soil | place: USA | collected 2010-05 | depth 0.15 m
GGGCTTTAGTACTTCCAGCCCTCCGACAATGAAAAGGCCAGCTATCGCAGTTGGCTTTTTTCTTGTGGGCGCTGGATGTCGAGTTGGGCAACAGCGCTTACTTCGCCAGGCCCCGCTCGCGCAGCTCGGCCAGCGTCTTGCATTCAATGCACAGCGTCGCTGTCGGCCGTGCTTCTAAGCGCTTCAGGCCGATCTCGACGCCGCAATTCTCGCAGTAGCCGTATTGGTGCCTGTCGATGCGTGCGATGGTTTCCTCGATCTTCTTGATCAGCTTCCCCTCGCGGTCGCGATTGTGCAGCTCGACACCAATGTCCGATTCCTGGCTAGCGCGGTCGTTCGGATCGGCGAACACCGTGGCGTCATCCTGCAGGGTGTGCACGGCGCGGTCGATCTCCTGCGAGAGATCTCCCTTCAGGGATTCGAGAACCTTTTTGAAGTGTACCCGTTGCTTCGGATTCATGTATTCCTCGCCCTTCTTCGGCACATAGGGCGGGAACGTCTTGTGCAGCAGTTCCATTGCGGAACCTCCGGATTGCAAAACTAAAGAAATGCGGCTTGAGACCAAGTATCGGGAGGGCAAGCAAAACTATTTTACGCCTCCCTGTAGTTATTCGTGATGCGGCGCGTTTTAACGCGATTTGCGAATTGCATTCGCTTGAGGGTTTGGCTCGGCGCCGGCGCTGCCGCCGCGTGCCGCGAACAGGCTTCTGCAACCGATTCGCGGATGATCTCGGCCAAGCGCAGTGTCCCGGGCCCCGCGTAGTCTCGCTCGGCGAAGATCAGGTACAGTTCTACGAAGCGCTCACCCCCTTCGCGCAGCAGGAGCGGTTTGAGGGTGCCGGCGGCCAGTTCGTCGCGAACCTTTTCCTCGGGATGCGCTGCGGGAATGAAGCGCAAACGCATCAAGGCATCCCACATAAATCCCGGCGGAATTTGTCCTGAAATGGCGAGATCGGCCTGTCCGTGGAGGAGCGCCTCGTTAGTGCCGCCCAGCACCGACTCGATTAATTCAATGCGCGTGTGCGGGCTTTCCGTGCCGAAGCGGTCGAAGCACTGAAGCAGCAGCCAGGTGGGGAAGATGATGTTCGCAGCCAGGGAAATCTCCGCTTCCCATCCTGCGGACAACGTGCGCGCGGCGTGCTCGAGCCCGCTCGCGTCGTTCAGCAAAACGCGGGCACTTTGACAGTGGACGGCCGATCGACACCCGGTCCGATCCAGGGGCTGACCACGGACCCGCTGTATCTGGATATCGAGTTGTCCGCCGGCGCCGTCTTCTCGCATCTGGTCAGGACCGCCGACAACGTTATCCTTTATCCGTACGAGGGCAGCGTGAACATAGGCTCCGCGAGCGTGCCAACGCACAGCGCGGGCGTGCTATCTGCGGGCGACCGGCTTGAAGTGGCCGCCGGTGCCGATGGCACGCGCTTTATTCTGCTTGCTGCGCGGCCGCTCGGTGAACCCGTCGTGCAGTATGGCCCCTTCGTGATGAACACCCGCGAAGAGATCGAGCAGGCGATCAGGGATTACCAGAACGGTGAACTTGTCCGGCCGGCGGCGTAATATAGCTTGCCTAAGGCCAAACTTACTCACGAAAGGAACCGACATGGATGCATTAAACCGTTTCGGCCCGCTGGCGGGCCGCATACTGATCGCGCTGATTTTTGTGCTCTCGGGATTCGGGAAAATTACCGGCTTCGAAGGCACGGTTGGCTACATTGTCAGCAAGGGATTGCCGCTGCCACAGTTGGCCGCGGTCGGCGCCGTCATCGTCGAACTGGGCGGCAGCATCATGCTGGTGTTGGGCTGGAAGGCGCGCTGGGCCGCCGCAGCAATGTTCGTATTCACCGCACTTGCTGCGCTGATCTTTCATAATTTCTGGGCGGTGCCGGCGGACCAGGCGCAGAACCAGATGATCCACTTCATGAAGAATATTTCCATATTGGGAGGCTTGCTGTACGTCATTGTGCACGGGAGTGGACCGCTGAGCGTAGATGGAGGTGAACGGGGACGCGGAGCTTGAACCTTCGATGTGATTTCATATATAAGTATATGATTGTAATGTTCTTTATTCTGAATTGAATAATTCAAGAAAAATTATGCTTGCGGCAATCAATAAGAATGATTATCATTACCGTATCATTCTTAGGAGATTTCCATGCGCCGCCTGCTGCTTATCCTCGTCCTATTACCGTGTCTCGCCGTTGCCGCCAATCTTGAGCACGCCCTGACCATACGGGACCATCGTTTCGTCCCCGCTGAACTCCGTGTTCCTGCGGGCGAGAAAATCAAGCTGATTATCGACAATCAGGACGCAACCGCCGAAGAGTTCGAGAGTCACGCGCTGAATCGCGAGAAGGTGATCCCACCGAAGTCGAAGGCTCCGGTTTTCATTGGTCCGCTCAAACCTGGACAGTATCCGTTCGTGGGGGAGTTTCACGAAAAGACAGCCAACGGCGTGATCGTCGCGGAGTGATCGATTATGTTCGGTGCTGCCATCATCGTTTTACGCGAAACTTTTGAAGTTGCCTTGCTCATTGGCATTGTCGCGGCAGCAACGCGCTCAATTGCAGGCCGCGGACGCTGGGTCGCTGGCGGCGTACTCGCCGGACTCGCCGGCGCATGCGTTGTAGCCGCTCTTACGGGACAAATTGCCGCGTTGTTCGACGGTGTCGGCCAGGAGCTTTTCAACGCCACGGTGCTGGGCATAGCAGTCATTCTGCTGGGATGTCACAACGTCTGGATGTCGGCACATGGCGTCGAGCTTTCCACCGCAGCGAAACAAATTGGGCGGGACGTCAGCGACGGCAGGCGCGAACTATCCGCGATCCTCGTCGTGATCTCGCTGGCAGTTCTTAGAGAAGGGTCCGAAACCGCGTTGTTCCTTTATGGATTGATGTCAAACGGCGAAGTGGCCGCCCCCGCGGTTTTGAGTGGTGGAGCTCTCGGATTACTTGCTGGTGCTTTGCTCGGACTACTGCTCTATGCGGGATTGCTGCGAATTCCGATGAAATGGTTTTTTCGCGTCACGAGCTTTCTCATCTTGCTGCTCGCTGCCGGCATGGCATCCCGCATGGCTCAGTTCCTGATCCAGGCGGATATGATTCCAGGCCTTGCGAGCCCGCTGTGGGATATGTCCGCCGTGTTGCCGACCAATTCCGCGGCGGGTGCTTTCCTGCACGTATTGGCGGGCTACGATGCGGCGCCGATGGGTATGCAAGTGTTGTTCTATGCCGTGGCGCTAATCACTATCCCGGCAGGGATGTGGTGGGTTCAACGCTCTGCATCTTCGCCATCTCGGTAAACGGTTTCTGCAATGCACCGGCACACGGCGCTCGCCTTTATGAGCCTTTTCTTCCCGCTTATTGCTGCTGCCGGTCCCTCGGATTACGTTTTCATGCCGGGCGTAACCTATGGTGAAAGAGAGATCGACTTCAAGATGGGCACCTGGAGAAAGTCCGGAGAGGGTCGCTCCAGTGCCGCTTCGATCGGTTTTGGATATGGCGTAACGCAAAATTGGTTTACCGAGATCTATCGCAAGTATGAACGCACGAACGACGCAGGAACGCATTTTGATGCATGGGAGTGGGAGAACAAATTCCAACTCACCGAACCCGGCCGATTTCCGATTGATGCCGGCTTGATCCTGGAAATTGAAAAACCCCAGGATAATAGCGAGGGATATGAAGTGATTTTCGGACCATTATTCCAAACGGAGGCAGGAAAACTCCAGCTCAACGGGAATTTATTGTTGGAGCAGCACTATCGAAGCGACTCCACTCAACGTGCACTGTTCAGTTATCAGTGGCAGGCAAAATACCGGTGGCAGCCGGCGCTTGAATTTGGAATGCAAGGATTCGGCAATTCCGGTAGCTGGAATCATTGGGATCCGGTGACCGACCGCGCGCATCGCTTGGGGCCTGCCATATTCGGCAAAGTCGCACTCGGCAGTCGTCACGCGATTCGATATAACGCCGCGTGGCTGATCGGGACATCGGGCAATGCGCCAAGCCAGAATTTTCGGGCCCAGGCGGAATACGAGTTTTAAGCGCGCAACTGCACGCAATGCGAAAGGGCCGGGCATGACGTCCGGCTCTTTTTGAGCCCAATGCCGATTCCTGAATCCTGCATTTTCGCCTCTTGCTTCACCCGGGCTGCTTTATAGCCCGCTTAAGGAGCTCGAAGTTCGAGCTTTCCATCTTGAGCAGGCCCTTGCTGATCTGCCGGTCGATCTCGACCACGGCGTCGTTGCACGGGGTGGGGATTCCGAACTCCTTGCCCTTGCGAGCCACCACGCCGGGGATGAACTCCATCTCGCTTGTGCGGCCCTTGATGTGATCGTGGATGGGGGCGGTGCGGCCCCGGCTAACATGGCCCAGCAGCGTCTTCATCGCCGTTATCAGATTTTCGTCGATAGAACCAGCGAACTCGTCGGCGCGCAGCCCGAATATCGGCTCCATGCGGTAGCCGAGCGCGGCGCCCACCGTGGCGGATTCCTTGCCGAGTTGCACGGAGATGTCGAACATGCCGGGCAGGTTGGCCGCCTCCGAGTTCCCGAGGCCCAACAGCCCGAACGGCCCCATCGTCATCGTATTGGCGATGAGCTTCGTCCACTTGGTACTGTAAATGTTGCCGGTGGCTTCGACCCGGCCCACGCTGCCCAGGATGGCTTCGATCTCCCGCAGGCGCGGGGTGTAAAAACCGTCGAGCTCGCCCACCCCGAACCACGTGGTCTTGTGGGTGGTGTTGCGCTTGACCAGCCCGGGCGTGAATATTTCTGCTGACAGTTCAAGGGCACAGCCCACCACGCGCTGGCGGCCGACAATGGAGGCGATCGAGTCGTCGTTAAAGCCATTCTGGACGGGGACCAGCACGCCGTCGCTCTTGAGATAGGGCTTGATGAATTCCGCCATCCAGCGATGGTCGTTCGACTTGACCGCGAGAAACACGATATCGAATTCCATATTGGCCGAGGAGAGGTCGCACAGATGGAGCGCCCGGATTGGAACCTGCAGCTCTCCGTCCGGCATCTGGATGCGCAGGCCGCCTGATTTCATCGCCTCCACCTGCGCGGGCCACTGGTCGATGACCGTGACGTCCAGACCCGCCTTCGTGAGATCGGCGCTGACGCTGCTGCCGATCGCGCCTGCGCCCAGTACGGCAATCTTCCTGCTCATGTTTTACATCCCTGTGATTGGTTGTCGATCAGCCGCTACGGACGCGGCGATGGATGAAACCGCAATTGTGCCATTTTTAGCATCGCGATTCGCGCAGTTCTTGGCACCGCAATGCGCGCAAACGCGCGAGCCCACTCTGATTGACGTGGTCTCAATCGACTTTCATCCCGGAGAGTTTGACGAGCTTCCCGTAAACCTCGGTCTCGTGACGAATCAGTGCCAGGAGCTTGTCCGGGCTGCTCTCTGCAGGGTCTACTCCCTGACGCTCGAACTGTGAGCGGGTTTCCGGCGTGCGCATGATTTCCGGTAATGCTTTGCTCAGGCGATTGAGGATGTCCTTCGGTGTCCTGGCTGGCGCAAGCAGGCCGAACCATGTGAATGCTTCATAGCCGGCCACACCCTCCTGACTGATCGACGGTGCACCCGGCAGCTGTGGGGTGGGCTTTGCGCTCGTCACGCCCAGCACGCGCAATCGCTGCGCCTTGATATGCGGCAGTATCGGCGCGATGGAGAGCATCGAGAGGTGCACGTGCCCGCCGATGAGATCGGTGGTCGCCTGCGGGCCGCCTTTATAGGGCACATGCGTGATGTTCACGCCCGCCATGCTTTTGAATAATTCCATCGCCAGATGATTGGTGCTGCCGTTGCCCGCCGAGCCGTAGAGCAGCTTTCCGGGCTCCGTCTTCGCCAGCGCGATCACCTCCTTGACCGTTTTGACCGGCACGGATGGATGTGCGACGAACACATACGGGCCAATCGAGATCAGTCCGATCGGAACGAAGTCTCGCAGTGAGTCGTAAGGGACGTTTTTCTGCACATGCTGCATGATGGTGAGCGTTCCCGGCGTACCGACCACCAGCGTGTAACCATCAGGAGTGGCTCGCGCCGCGATTTCGGTGCCGATCATGCCTCCCGCTCCACCCCGGTTGTCGATGATGAACTGCTGGCCAAACAGCGTCGACAAGCCGGGAGCGATGAGCCGCGCGACAAGGTCCGGCGTCGAGCCGGCCGGCTGGGGAACGATGATACGTACCGGTTTGGCCGGATAGGATTGGGCCGCGCACATCGGTGAAACAAGCGCGAACATCGTTGCCCTGAGAAGCATGCCCGGCAGCCGCATGGATCGATTCCTTTCCTCCAATGTGGGACGAATTTAAATAGCGCAATGCACAGGCGCTGTCAACACGCGTATTTGATCCGCTGGCCCGCACGTCGCTATACTCGCTGGACCGGCCGTGCCGTTTGCGGTTCACCATTACATCGAAACAAGGACAACCATGAAACTTTGGTACCAAAGCCTCGCGCGGCAAGCGCAGACCATCGATTACGGGGCTGATCTCAAAGCGGTCATCAATTCCGTCATCGAACCCGGCACCAGGGTGCACGTGCAGGGCCTGTCCGAAGCCGCCGGCATCGGCGCGCATTACCGCTTCCTTGAATACCACGACACCAGGGAAGTCATCTACAACGCGATCAAGGCCGAGAAGGAAGGCTACGATGCGTTCCTGATCGGAAATATTACCGATGCGGGCATGCGCGAAGCGCGCGAGATGGTCAATATCCCGGTTCTGGGCCTCTCGGAAACCAGCTTGCATATCGCATCCATCATGGGGGCGACTTTCGGGCTCGTGGCGATCAGCGAGAAATGGATTCCGCGGCTCATGGAAAACGTCGACCGGTATGGTCTTCGTCAGAAGTTCGCTGCCGTCGAAGCGATGGAAACCTCACCGCTCGATCTCAGGAAAGCGTTCAGGGACGAGGCGCGGCGCAAAGACGTGATCGCAAGGTTCACGTTCGCGGCCGAGAAGCTGCTCGCGAAGGGCGCCGAAGTGATCATTCCCGCGGGCGGCGAAGTCGCCGTCTTCGTGATCGAGGCGGGCCTGTTCGAGCTAAACCGGGCACCCATCGTGAACGGCATTTTCGAGCTCATAAAGATGGGCGAAATGGCGGTCAGGTTGAGAGCGCTGACAGGGCGTTTCACCAGCAAGCGCCTCGGGTATGCACCGCCCACCGGCGCATTCCTCGAGAGGATTCGGGAACACTATGGACCCGATGTATACCCGGAATGAGTGAGGCGGGAGGTATGAGGCGTGGCCTGCATTCAATCACCACAACCACGACGACAAAGGAGTGAACATGAAAGAACGTGACGCACGCTTCAAACGAGGCATGGCCATGCTCAAGAAGATGGGGCGGGGAAAAACGATGATGGACCAGAAGGCGCTCGATCCCGATCTCTACGACCTTTCGGTCGGGCATGAGATCGATGACGGCCGGGCCGTCGCCTTTGTACGGCACGTGCGCCATTTTAATACCGGCCACGGAACTGAATTACTCGGCGGTGAGATGAGTGCCGGTCGCGTAACCGGTCGAGCCGAAGTTGATGCTGCCGGGTTTGGCCTGGGCGAGTCTTATCAGTTCGCCGAGCGAGCGGGCGGGCAGCGACGGATGCGCGACCAGCACGTACGGCACGGTGGAGATCAGCGTGACCGGAGCGAAGTCCTTCAGCTGGTCGTAGCTCGGCCTGGCCTGTGTTACCGGTATCACTGCCAGGGTGCTGATCGTTTCCAGCCCCAGCGTGTAGCCATCGGCGGGCGCCTTCGACGTGGACTCGAACCCGATCAGCCCGCCGGCACCCGGCCGGTTGTCCACGATCACCGGCTGGCCGAGTGCCTCGTTTAACTTCTGCGCAAAGATGCGTCCGATCTTGTCGATGCCGCCACCGGGCGCATACGGCACGATCAGGCGTAACGATTTGGCAGAGTAGACGTCATATTACTTTCGCAACCTCATACCCCGATTAGTAAGGCCGGTGAACACCAGGAAGGAACAACCACCAATCATAATCACGGTGCTGATGGCAAATCCAATTGGGTTTGAGCTGACGGTGCCCTCCGAAAAACATGTCCAGCGGCCGCGATTTTTCGTTGCGGCAGGACACTCTTTTGGCAAAGTTGCGACAACCGATGGGGGAACTTCGCTAAGGGGTACCGCCTTCAACCAAGGCGCCCAGGTGAAGTAATCAATCATAACCACGATCGCAACAATGGTCTGTGCAATGCCCCACAGAAAACGGCGGCGATCGATCATGCTCAGTGACGCCTAACGAGGCTGTAGAAAAACCCTGGACACTCTGACTCTTGCTGTTCTCGCTCTATTTTGGGTATGCATTTACCCCTCCGAAAAGTTTTGCGTGGATTCTGGCGCGTTCTATGAGGTCGCATTTTGTAGGCATTGCGCAAAACTCGCGTTCGGGGCCTTTTTCTACAGCCTCAACGTCGCGCTTAACCGGCGCGCAAACAGCAAGCGTAGCGCCGCTGTTGGTGCGTCCGGTTCAAGCGCGTGTTCGGCTCCTGATCGGCGGGACAGCGGATCTGCATCATGCCGCAACCTCAAGCAACACTTCAGGATGGCGCTCGGCGATCTTCAGCAGCGTTTGTGCCGCGCCGGAGGGCTCGCGCCGGCCCTGCTCCCACTGCTCTAAGGTGCGTTTGGAAACGCCAAGCGCTGCCGCGAATTGCGCTTGGGAGAGCCCGCTTTTTAACCGCACGTGAACCACGTGCGACTTTGGCTGGACTTTCTCCCGTTTACCTCCGCCCGCCTTGATCTCTCGTACGCCGTCCAAGACTTCCTGCCACACATCGCGCTTGGCCTCGAATTCGGTCAATGCCTTCCCAGTAAGCTTCTTACCCATTTTTTGCATCAAGAACTCCTGCAATTCGGCGTAATCATCATCGTCCAGGTACACGGGACAGACCCGTTCGAATGCGGACGATTCGATGAATCGTGAACATTGCGCCTAAATATACGCCTTTGGCGTAGGGCAAGCAAGACCCTCTCCAAACACGCGGCGTCTACCGGGAAAGGCGATCGTGATCAGGCAGGGGCCGAACGTTCGCGCCCACCCGCGCGCGAGCACGATTACCCAAACATGGGGTCACATCTTGTCTCGTGACATTTCCTCCATTGCCTTAATGATGCGGCTGACCGTGGCGTAGTGCAACCCCGCCGCGCGGCCGATTTCGACCAGCGTGTAGGCATGCTGCAAATAGGCCCGCGCCAGCGCCTCATTGCGCGCCGCCTTCGAATCCACCCCCGCCCACAGCGTTTTGAGCGCCGGGCGGTGCAGCCGGCGCTGCCGCTTGGGGATTTCGGCCACGCTCGAGCTTTGCTCAAGCCGTGGCGTCATTTGCCCGACGAAGGCTTCCCCGCCCAGAAGCACCTGACCCTTCAATTCACCCCAGGGGGACCTTTACTATTCTGCCCGAAATAAATGACTCCGACCATTTGTTCTCCAGGGCGATTCCAGAGACGAAACCATGCTCTATCGTGGATTTGCTCTCGTAGCGCAGGCGCCTCGCCTGCATCCTGATTTTCGCACCCTGATTCCCGCTTTGTGGTTATGCAAGTAACCAAGCCTGAACCCCGCTTCCTATGCGCGATGGATGCAGTTGAAGGTCAATCAGGGATGGTGCAGAATGCCCGTATGCGATTATCATTTCCGGCGAAATCGATATGCTGCTCGACGACGGCGAAGTTCATCTCAAGGCGGGCGACGTCGTGGTGCAGCAGGCAACCAACCACGCCTGGGTCAACCGTGGCAAGGAAATCTGCCGCATCGCATTCATCCTGATGGATTCGCAGGAACCGTGATCGGCGATAGCGGGGGCAACGACCCAATCGCATACCTTGTGGCAAAATGAGAATTTCGCCCGTATCGTGAGGAGTCGCGCCATGCATCGCTTGATTATCCTGCCCGTGTTTGCCATCGTCATGGCAATGGCTCCCGCGCTCCACGCTCAGCAGTATCCGTCAAAACCGATACGCATCATCGTTCCCTTTCCGCCGGGAGATTCGCTGGACACCATGTCGCGGCTGATTGGACCGACTGTTCTCGAGCGGCTGGGACAAAACCTGGTGGTCGACAACCGCGCCGGCGCCGCCGGGCAGCTTGGCCTGGAACTCGGGGCGCACGCGGCACCCGATGGCTACACGCTGGTTGGCGGTCAGGGCGGCAATCTTGTGGTGCAGCCGCACACTTACAAGAAACTTCCCTACGACCCGTTCAAGGATTTCGCGCCGGTTGCGCTCTCGACCACCAATTTCCTGGCCGTGGTGGTCAATCCGAACTCGCAGTTCAAGTCGCTCAAAGACCTGATTGCGTATGCCAAGGCAAATCCCGGAAAAACGAGCTTCGCCTCCAACGGGGAGGGCGGCTTCCCGCACATGGCGATCGAAATGCTGCGCGTGGATGCCGGGTTCAGCTACCTGCACATTCCTTACAAGGGCGGCGTGCAGATCGTGACGGAAATCATGGGCGGGCGTGTGGATGCGACGATCCTCGGCATCGGCGCGTTAACGCCGTTTATTCGTGCCGGCAGATTGCGCCTGCTGGCCGTCACGAGCCCTACGCGCGCTGAACTTTTTCCGGACGTGCCGACAGTTGCCGAGATGGTGCCGGGATACGATTCGCGCGGCTGGTTCGGCTACCTCGCCCCGGCAGGAACGCCGCTGAAGATCGTCGCCCTGCTCAACCGGGAAATCAACCGCGCGATGATGATGCCCGACGTCAAGGAAAAGCTCGCCGCCATCGGGCTGACTGTCGTCGCCGAGTCGCCCGAGTCGTTTGCGCAGACGCTGCGCAGCGACTACGAGAAGTACGGGAAGCTCATCCGGGCGATCGGCTTGCAACCACAATAACTCCGGCAATCAGCCGATCCATTTCAGCATACTTACGAGGAGTGCCACATGAGCATCGCTTCTGATCCCTACGAGCGCACTGAAGTCCGCGACGGCATGCGCATCACCTGGCATCAGCGGATCACGATGGACGATGGGCTCGTCCTCCGCGCCGATGTGTATCGGCCGGTCGATGATCGCCCTTGCCCGGTGATACTGACATACGGAATCTATGGCAAGGGCGTCGCGTACCAGGACGGATACCCGATGCAATGGGAGAAGATGGTTGCCGATCATCCGGATATTCTGGTGGGTTCGACCAACAAGTATCAAAATTGGGAGACTACCGATCCCGAACGGTGGGTCCCGCACGGCTACGCCGTTGTGCGCGTGGACTCCCGTGGCGCGGGCTGGTCGCCCGGCTTCATGGATCCCGCCTGTCCCAAGGAGACCGGGGACCTCTACCAGTGCATCGAGTGGGCGGGCACGCAGCCATGGAGCAACGGCAAAGTCGGCATGCTCGGCATTTCGTATTACGCGGGCAACCAGTGGCGCGTTGCGGGTATGCATCCGCCACATCTCGCGGCCATCATTCCGTGGGAAGGGCAAAACGATCGCTATCGTGACTCCGGCTACCACGGGGGCATTCTGTCCCAGTTCCAGCAACGCTGGGCCAAGCACCAGGTGGTGAATATTCAATACGGCCGCGGCGACACTGCCAAGAAAAATCCCAACACCGGCGAATCGGTGGCGGGCCCGATCACTCTTTCCGAAGAGGAGTTGGCGAAGAACCGGGTGGATGCTTTCGAAGAACTGAAGAAGCACCCTTTCGATGACGAGTGGCACCGTTCGCGCTCCGCAGATCTCTCGCTGGTGCGCACGCCGCTTCTCACCTGCGCCAACTGGGGCGGCCAGGGGATCCATCCACGCGGCAACTTCAACGGCTTTACGGAGACTCCCAATGACACGCCGAAATGGCTTGAGGTCCACGGCGACTCGCACTGGTCGATGTTCTCGAGCGGCTACGGAGTGGAACTGCAGAAGCGTTTCTTCGATCGTTTCCTCAAGGGCATAGCCAACGGCTGGGACAGGCAGCCGCGCGTGCAACTCAATATCCGTCACCCCGGCGAGCGGTTCGTGCTGCGCCACGAGCAGGAATGGCCGCTCGCGCGCACGCGATGGACGAAGTTCCATCTGGATCCCGACGGCATGGCGCTCAAACCCTCGTCGCCGGTGAAGCAACTCAAGGTCAAGTACGACGCGCTCGGCAATGGCGTGACGTTCTCGACGCCGCCGCTCGCCGCCGACACCGAGATCACAGGGCCGATGGCAGCCAAGCTGTTCATCTCATCGACGACCGCGGACGCCGACCTCTTCGTGATCGTCCGCGTCTTCGACCCGGCGGGCAAGGAACTGACGTTCATGGGCTCCACGGACCCCAACACGCCGATCGCCAACGGCTGGCTGCGCGTCTCGCATCGCCGCCTCGACCCGGCGAAGAGCAAGCCCTACCGGCCGTATCCCCCACATGACCGCGCCGAGCCGCTCATACCCGGCCAAGTCTACGAGTGCGACGTGGAGATCGTGACGAGCTGCATCGTCGTGCCGGCCGGCTGGCGGGTCGCCCTGACTATCCGCGGTAAGGACTACGAGTACGACGGTGAACTCTCCGAGTTCGGAAAGAAGTTTCACTACGGGACGCGGGGCACAGGCGGCATGACGCACAACGATCCCGACAACCGCCCGGCCGACCTCTTCGGCGGACGTGTCACGCTGCACGCCGGAGGCGGGCGTGAGTCGTATCTCCTGCTGCCTATCATCCCGGCGAATTGAATGCTCAACTATCACTTATGAACCCTGGACTGCGCTCCCCGGACCCGCCGCGATGCCGAAGGACAGGGTCGCCCGGCTTTCTGCCGAGGCGCGCAAAGTATCAAGCCAGCCCGATTTGCTGAAGCGGTGGAGCAGCATAGGACTGGAACCCAAGGATATGCCGCCCGAGCAGCTCGGCAGGCTGATACGGGAAGAGTCGGCGCGCAATGCAAAAGTGATTGCCGAAAAGGGGATACGCGGCGATTGATACGGCGCCCGGCCCGAACCATCGCGGGCCGCTGTGGTTGCGATTTCGAATACTTTTGAAGGAGACAGCAATGACGGTTGCAACAGCCGCGAACGCGAAATTTCATTACGTCTGCGCACACGATATGCGGGTCGAGAACCCGCTGAATATCCGGCTAACGCAGATGTGGGGCGCGGTTCGTGACGAAACGCAAGGACAGCTCGAGGTCGAGCTCATACCGTGGGGCGCCGCCGGCTCTTCCAAGGTCTCGCTCGCCAAACTGCTGAACAACGAAATCGCCTTTCATATGGTCTCGGGCATGCCGCTTTCGACCATAGTTCCTGTCGCGGCGATGGAAGGGCTGCCTTTCGCCTACCGGTCCGAGGCAGAGGCGTGCCGCATATTCGATGGCGAATTCGGCAACCTCCTGCGCAAGGAGATAGCCGCCAAAGGCCTCGTGGTATTTCCCAACATCTGGCCGCAGGGCTTCAATCAGATCACAAGCAGCACCGTGCCCATCCGGACGGTGGAAGACCTCAAGGGGTTCAAGCTGCGCACCGCACAGGTCCCGTACAAGGTCGACCTGTTTAGCTCGCTCGGCTGCGATCCGCAGCAGATCTACTATCAGGCCGTCTACGACAACCTGAAAAGCGGCGCCGCATCGGGACAGGAGACGCCCTATCTCTACGTGGAAATGGACAAATTCGTCGAGGTGCAGAGATACCTGAGCGTGACGAATCATCGCTTGGGGTCGTTCTGGATGTGCGCGCATCCGGAGAGCTGGAATGCCCTGCCCGAGAAGGTCAAAGATAGCGTCGAGCGCAACGCGAAAAAATACGTCGCGCTTTTCCGTGAAGACATGGCCAAGGCCAACGCGGAGGCGGCCGAGCGGCTCAAGTCGAGGCTCGTGTTCAACCAGGCCGATACTTCGACATTCGTCGAGCGCCTGAAACAGAACGGCTTTTACAACCGCTGGCGCAGGGAATTCGGCGAGAAGGCGTGGTTCCTGCTCGAAGCGCAGCGTGGTCCTCTGCCGTAGTGCCCAACAAGGCGCTCCAGCCGACGACCCTGCCTCCGCTTCGCTCCGGCAGGCCCGCGGCTGAGCTTGGGTGTTGAACGTCAGAACTATCAGTGCCGTAGTTGAGGTGCTCTGCTGGATACCCCGCCTACAAGGTCAATCGCGCCGCCGAGATGCCGCCTTTTCATCGGCTCAAGCAGGGACCGGACACGGTTTTCTGGACCGTCGAAACGCGCTTGACGTCACTCGTAGTCAGGTGCAATGTACGAACGCTCACCTATAAACATCGAACATGACGCAGGCTCGGGCGCCGGTCCCGAGCGCGTGGCAAAGCGGCAGTAAGTGAGAGAGATCGGAAGAGCACACGTCTGAACTCCAGTCACGCCA
>OCZT010004337.1_pt1 | contig 14314 bp, 9 predicted proteins | sample 1539031 | NCBI WGS metagenome assembly OCZT01 (sample SAMEA3539308, study PRJEB22396) | soil metagenome | biome: tundra; feature: field; material: soil | place: USA | collected 2010-05 | depth 0.15 m
AACGCCGCCCGAACACCCGCACCATAGGCCGGGTCAGCCTTGTCGAAGTGCCCTAGTTGGCGCTCGACAATGAACTCTGGCACCCCGCTCATGGCTGTCGTAATGTTCGAGAAAAGTCGAGCTTTCTGCTCCGGGCTGAACAAACGGAACAAGTTGCCAGGCTGCGTATAGTCGTCATTGCCTTCGCGATGGTTGTAGCGGTTGGCGTCTCCCGAAATCTTCAACGGGGGTTCAGCAACCGACTTGTCCTCCACCGGTCCGTTAAAACTGTTGGGCTCGTAGAACGCATCGGGATTCTTTGTGTTGTTGTCAAAGAACCGCATCGCGCCATCTTTGTTGTAGTTGTGCACCGGGCACTTGGGCGCATTCACCGGCAGCGCTTCATAGTGCGTGCCCAGCCTGTGCCGGTGCGCGTCCGCATACGAGAACACCCGCGCCTGCAGCATCTTGTCCGGCGAAAAGCCAATGCCGGGCACCGTGTTCGAGGGGCTGAACGCGGCCTGCTCGATCTCAGCAAAGTAGTTGTCGGGATTGCGGTTAAGCTCCACCACCCCCACCGGGATCATGGGGAAATCCTTGTGCGGCCATATCTTGGTCAAGTCAAACGGATTGAACGAGGTCTTCTCCGCATCGAGTTCCGGCATGATCTGGATCTGGAGGTTCCAGCGCGGGAAGTCACCCCGCTCGATCGACCCGTAAAGGTCTTCCTGGTAGCTCTCGCGTGTCTTGCCAACCACTTCGGAAGCCTCGGCATTGGTCAGGAACTTGTGGCCTTGCTGAGTCTTAAAGTGATACTTTACCCAGAACCGCTCACCCGCCTCATTCCAGAAGCTATAAGTGTGCGACCCGTAGCCGTTCATAAAGCGGGGTGAGGGCGGCAAACCGCGGTCGGACATCAGGATCGTGACCTGGTGCAGGCTCTCCGGCGAGAGCGACCAGAAGTCCCACATGGCCGTATTCGACCGCAGGTTGGTCCGCGGGTGCCGCTTCTGGGTATGGATAAAGTCGGGGAACTTGAGTGCATCGCGAACGAAGAACACCGGGGTGTTGTTGCCCACCAGATCCCAGTTCCCTTCCTCGGTGTAGTACTTCATGGCGAAGCCGCGCACGTCCCGCTCAGCGTCTGCCGCGCCCGTCTCGCCGGCCACGGTCGAGAACCGGAAAAGGCACGGCGTCTGCTTGCCTACCGCGGAGAAGACCTTGGCGCGAGTGTACTTTGTGATGTCGTGGGTAATCGTGAGCGTCCCGAAAGCGCCCCAGCCGTTGGCATGAACAACTCGCTCGGGAATGCGCTCGCGGTTTTGGTGGGCGAGCTTTTCAAGCAATTGATGGTCCTGCATCAACACTGGGCCACGCGGACCGGCGGTGAGCGAGTTTTGATTGTCAGCGATTGGTGCTCCGGAAGACGTAGTCAGGCGATCGGACATCAGATGCTTCTCCTCTAGGGTTAGGCAGATTGACGGTGAACAACTTTTGAAAAACAGGTCGCGGTAGATCGGTACCTTACGAACTTAGCCCCGTCGAGGCGATAAATCCAATCAATTGTCACAACGATGATGATAGAATCTACCTATCGACGAACAGCCCTTCCAAGAGGTTTGGAAATATGAACTTACAGGACCTCCGCTATCTCGTTGCCCTCGCCGAGCACCGCCATTTTGGCCGCGCGGCGGAAGCCTGCAACGTGAGCCAGCCGACATTGAGCAGCCAGATTCGCAAGCTCGAAGACGACCTTGGCGTTACGCTGCTGGAGCGCACCAACAAGCGCGTGGACCTGACGCCCGTAGGCAGCCAGATTTTGATCCACGCCAAGGGAGCGCTCGCCGAGGCTGGGCAGATGGAGGCCGTGGCACGGGCGGCGCGCGACCCGCTGGTGGGGCCGCTGAAACTGGGCGTGATTCCCACCCTGGCTCCCTACCTTATGCCCATGATTCTGAAGCCGTTGCGGCAATCCTACCCAGGGCTGGCAATCGAATTATGGGAAGACCAGACCCGCGCCCTGATCGAAGGGCTGCGCAATCATCGCCTTGACGCGGCTTTGCTGGCCACCGCTGCGGATTCCCCGGAGATCACCGAAATCGCCCTGTTTGAAGAGCCGCTTCTGGCCGCCTTGCCCCTGGACCACCGCCTGGCAGGAGCGAAGACCGTGAGCGAAGAAGCCCTCGCCGGCGAGCTCCTGGTGCTGGCTGACGGTCATTGCCTCTCCAACCAGGCCCTCTCAGCCTGCGGAGCCAAAGGCGGCCCGGCGCGCACCGCGTTGCAGAACTCCATGCAGGCTGCGACGCTGGAAACGCTCGTGAACCTGGTGGGAGCCGGTTACGGCGCTACGTTGATACCGGCGCTCGCCGCCGATTCGCTGGGGCACCGCGATATCGCGCTTCGGCAGCTCGCGGGTCAGTCGTCGCGCACCATCCGGCTGGCGAGCCGGCCGGGCTATCCCCGCCCCCAGGCTCTGCGGGCGCTGGAGAAGGTCATTCGGGCTGAAGTAGGCGCTGCACTCCGTCGAAGAGTATCTTGAAAGTAAACCGTGGCCTGTGCAAAAACTGGCCGAAATTCTCTGCGAAACCCGAAGCCATCCAGACAAAACCGGGTATTTTGTGCCAACCCGAATTACGGCCTCCCTTATCCACAAAAACCGGCAATTCGACCGTTGACCCTGCCACCCGCGCTGCTTAGAGTCTGTAGTCATAAGGGGAAAAATCTCGCCGCACCATTGCCGGCGAACGCTTGCCAATGGGCGAGACAGAGCCCCACAGAACAGCCCCGTAGCCCCGGAGTAGACATGCTGAAATTAAAAAAGATCCACATCCTCGGTTTTAAAAGCTTTTGCGACCGCACAGAACTCACCGTGGCGGGCACGGGCATCGCCGTGGTGGTGGGGCCGAACGGATGCGGCAAGTCGAACATCCTGGACGGGGTGAGCTGGGTGTTGGGCGAGCAGAGCGCTAAAACCCTGCGCGGCGCCAACATGCAGGACGTGATTTTTGCCGGAACCCGCGATCGCAAGGCACTGGGGATGGCTGAAGTGACGATCACCATGGTCGATCCCGAGGCTTACGAGGGTCCTATTCCGGTGGAGCCTGAAGTGCAAGTGGACCACGACGGGCCGATGGACTGGGATGAGGATGAAGTACGCCGCCAGCGCGCTGCCGAGGCCGAGGAGATGATCGCAGCCGAGCAGCCGGGCCAGGTAATTGAGGACGATTCCGCCGAATCGCCGGCCCAGCCGCAGCAGTCTGGGGAGGGTGGCCCTCAGGCTGTCGTGCTCAAGATTCGCCGCCGCAAGTTTCAGCGCACCCCGCAAAAGGGCGAAATCGTCATCACGCGGCGGCTGTTCCGCACCGGCGAAAGCGAATACCTGCTGAACGGCAAGCTCTGCCGCCTGCGCGACATCCAGGACATCTTCATGGGCACCGGCCTGGGCCCTGAAAGCTACGCCATCATCGGGCAGGAGCGCATCGGCCAACTGCTGAGCTCAAAGCCGCACGACCGCCGCTCCATTATTGAAGAGGCGGCGGGAATCACGCGCTTTAAAACCAAGAAGCGGCTCGCTGAGCTGCGCCTGGAAAGCGCCAAACAGAATCTGGCACGCGTCGACGACATCTTCGAGGAAGTGACGCGGCAGATGAACAGCCTGAAAAGGCAGGCGGCCAAGGCGGAGCGGTTTGCCGCCGTCCGCGACGAGTTGCGCGCCCGCCTGCGCGTGGTGCTGGCTAGCCGGATGGCGCTGATGGATGCCGACCAGGCGCGGCTGGAGCACGAGATCGCCGCCCTTACCGGGCAGATCAACGGCGCGGCAGCCGAGATTGGCGAGATGGAAGCCAGCCAGCACACGCTGACTGAGCGCGGCTACGAACTGGATCACGGCGCCCAGGAAGCCCAGAACCGGGCCAACAGCGCGGCCGTCGAACTGGAACGCGCAGCGGCAAGGGAGCGGGGCAACGTTGAGCGCGTGGGCGAGTTGGAGGCCCGCATGGCCGCCGCCGCCGCCGAATTGGAGCAGACGCAAACGCAGCTCGGTGGCATCGCGGAAGAGCGCACCCAGCAGCACAGCTTTTTGGAGACAGCCGCCGGAGAGGCTCGCGCCTTCCGCCAGAAAGTGGAGGCGCAGCAGCAGCAGGCACGCGCCGCAGCTGAAGAGGTCTTCAGCGCAGAGCGGCAGTTGGAGGCCAGCCGTCGCCACGCCATGCACCTGTTGACGCTGGCCGGCAACGCCCGCAACAGCACGGCCCAGGGCGAGGAGAGTCTGGCCGCATTGGAGCGCGAGGCCGATCGTCTTGAAGCCGAGATGGGCCAGTCGCGCAACGAGTTGGAGAACCTCGGCGCGCTAAGCGGCCAGGCACGGCTTGGCTTTGATTCCGCGACAGAATCGCTCAAGCGCCTTGAGACCGAAATCGCAGGGCTGCGTGAATCTCTGCAAGCGCGGCGAGCGGAAGAGAATTCCCTGCGCGCGCGCGCCAACCAGTTGCGCAGCGAGCAAGCCGGCGTGGCCGGTCGCCGCAACGCGCTGGAGGCGCTGATTCGCACCCATAGCTATTCCACCAATTCAGTTCGCCAACTGCTGAAACCCGGCGCACTGGGCGAAGGCATGGCGCCCGTGGGGACGCTGGCCGACTTTATTGAAGTCAGCGGCGAGCATGAAGGCGTGGTCGACGAGTTTCTGCGCGAGGAACTGAATTACCTCGTCGTGAATAGCTGGACCGCCGCCGAACAGGGCGTCAGTCTGCTCAAGTCCGGCGTCGATGGGCGGGCCACGTTCCTCGTACACCCGGAGGACCCGGCGGCGATGGTGGCTCGCGCCGACCACGATGAAGTCGTCAGCGTGGATGGCATTACTCCGCTGAAGGACACCATCAAGGTGCTGAATGGATTCGGCCGCTCACTCGAATCCATCCTTCCAAAGCTGCGAAACGGCTACATTGTTGAGAGTTCGGCGCTGGCGCAGCGGCTTTCAGAGGAGTACACCAAGGCCTTCTTTCTGACGCCCGGAGGCGAGTGCTTTCACAACACCACGGTCACCGGCGGCAAGCCTGCCAGCGAAGGCCCGTTGGCGCTGAAGCGCGAACTGCGCGAGACCGAGAAGAAGCTCTCTGTTCTGGAAACGAACCTCGCGCAGGCCGAGTCGCAGGCCGCGGAGCTGACGCGCACCATTGAAGAGCTCGTGGCGCAGTTTGAAGCCCACAGCGAAGAGCGACGCCTGGCTGAGCGCGAAACCGCCAACCAGGGGGCCGCCCTGAAGCAGATGGAGGCCGAGGTACAGCGCATCGATCGCCGCCTGCAGGAGTGGACCGTGCAGGCCGCGCGCAACAAGGACGCACGCGAAGCCAAGAAGAACAGCATTGACCAGAAGCGCGAAGAGGCCTCGCGTCTTGAGGCTGAGCACAGGGACGCCGAAGCCGCGTTGGATACGCTGCAGGCCGAGCTCGCCATCATGCGCCAGAAGCGTGAAGGACTGCAGCAGGAAGCCGCGCAGGTGACCGCGGAGCTGGCCGGCCTTGAAGAGCGGCGCCGCGGAGCTGAGGCTGCCTTCCAGCGCATCGATCGGCTGCACGCCGACCTGGAGCGCCGTGTGCTGGCCATCGAGCAGCAACGCGCCGCGGCCGAAGCGGAACGCGAGCAGCGCATCCGCGAGAGCGCCACTCTGGCTGAACGTCAGACCGAGTTGACGGCTCTGCGCGCGGAGTCCATTGCCCAGGCGCAGACGCTCACTGCCGAGGCGCAGGCCCTGCGCACGCAGTTGGCCACCATGGAAACACAACTCAAGACCGGACGTGCCGCCCTTGACCAGATGCGCGAAGACCGTGCCAGCCGTTCCAGCGAAGTGGCCAAGCTGCGCTCTGACCTGGAGCATCTTGAGGCAAGCTGCCTGACTGAAGTCAACGTCGAGGCCGCCGCGTTGCGCGCCGATGCGGAGCTGGTCCATGTGGAGGACGAGGTGCTGGCCGCGGAAGAAGAAACCTGTCGCGCGTTGCGCCAGCGCATTGAGCAGATGGGGCCGGTGAACATGATGGCGCTGGACGAATACAAGGAGACCGCCGACCGGCACAGCTTCCTTGAAGCGCAGCGCAAAGACCTGATGGAGTCCATCGAAAACACGCAGGACACCATCAAGGAGATCGACCAGATTTCGCGCACCAGGTTCGACGAGGCCTTCGCGCGCATCAATGAAAACTTCGCGCAGGTGTTCACGCGGCTCTTCCACGGCGGCCAGGCGTTCCTGCGCCTCACCGACGTGGAGAATCAGGCCGAAAGCGGGTTGGACATTGTGGCGTCACCGCCGGGAAAGAAGCTGCAGAATGTGCTGCTGCTCTCAGGCGGCGAGAAGGCGCTCACAGCCCTTGCGCTGCTCGTAGGCATCTTCCAGTTCCAGCCCAGCCCCTTCTGCGTGCTCGACGAAGTGGACGCGGCGCTGGACGAAACCAACGTGGGCCGGCTCGCCGATCTGCTGCACTCGCTCAGCAAGGAGACGCAGTTCCTCATCGTCACCCACTCCAAGCGCATGATGCACTCCGCCGACATGATTTACGGCGTCACCATGCAGGAGCCCGGCGTTTCAAAGGTGGTGAGTGTGCACCTTGGGCACCAGGAGACGCAGCGGGCCACGGCGTAGCGACGCGCAGCGGGACTGGGCGCAGTTTCACAGATGCCCGTTTCCGCTGCTCCTGTGCCTTGCATCTCGCCCACCACTTTTCTAAGCTGGCATGTAGGGAAACTCAACTTGGCGACGCGTCGTGCTGCTCCATCGAGATTCAACCCCTCGATGCTGAACTTCCCCGGAAGTTTCGAACCTGTAGTGGTCTGATCGGCGTCCAATGGAGATGAAGGACGGGAAAGCGGAACTTCAGGTTAGGAGCAGGAACGGCTTGATTATCAGGAACTTTGAGTACCTTCTGGCATTGAATAAGGAGCGGCATTTTGCGCGCGCCGCTGCTGCATGCAGGGTGTCGCAACCGACACTGTCGGCCGGAATCAAGCAGTTGGAAGAAGACATGGATGTGCTGATTGTGAAGCGCGGCCAGAGATTTGAGGGATTGACGCCCGAGGGCGAGCGCGTGCTGGCGTGGGCGCAGCAGATGATGGAAGACTGCATGCGGTTGAAGCAGGAGTTGCATGGACTGCGCGACCATGGGATGCAGGGCCCATTTCGTATGGGAATGTTGCCGGCAACTTCGGCTTTGGCGTCTGTGCTGAGCGTTGCGTTCGCGGAGAAGTTTCCCCAACTCCAGATTTCGATTGAGACCGGGGATGCAATGCATCTGCTGCAGGCGCTTCGGCAGGGCGATGTGGATGTGGCACTGACCTACTTGGATGATGCAGTGGGCGAGGGTCTGGACGCGTATGCGCTCTACCGGGAGCGCATGTTTTTATTCACTAGAGCGACCGTAGGCGAGAATCGCCGCGTGGCCTGGACGGACGTGACCTCGCTGCCGCTGTGCGTGCTCCGGTCGGCTGTGCCCCGGGCAGCGGAGGCGCAGTTGGAGAAGGCAGCCAAAGTGATCTATACGGATTCGGGGGCAGTGCTGGCTGCGCATGTGAGTACGGGGCGGTGGTCCACAGTGCTTCCCCAGTCGCTGGCGACGATGCTGACGAATACGCCCGCTCTGCGAGCACTTGCGGTTGCAGCGCCGGGCGGTCAGGCGAATGTGGGATTTGTGGCAATCAAGAGCGATCCGCTCCCTGCGGCCGTGCATGCCCTTATGGAGATGGCGCACACGCCTGAGCTCGTCGCGGCGATACGCCTGATGTTGGCCGCGCACGAGGATTATCTGCCACAGGGCCTTGGCAAGAGCATAGCGGCGGCACAGTAGCTATTTCGGACCACGCTAGGATATCTCCCTTTGACTGCCTTCTTAATAGAGAAAAGCTATCAGCCGATTAAAATTATCTGTTTGATTAGTCAAGCGCGCGATGCGACCTTAATAGAGTTATGTCACTGAGCGCCGTAGAAGCACCAAGTTATTCGTCGAACCACACTTTGATACTGCATGAAGTGGAGCGCACGCTCGCAGCAATAAGCGATGCAGATATCGCTGCTGCGCAAGTGGCCATACTGGCAGCCCAGCGCGTTTTCGTGATGGGCGCAGGACGCAGCGGGCTGGCACTGAAGATGGCTTCCATGCGGCTGATGCACCTGGGACTGACGGTGCATGTTGCCGGTGAGGTAACTTCTCCCGCCATCGGCCCTGGGGATCTGCTGCTGGTCGCTTCGGGATCAGGCACGACAGCGGGTGTCGTACATGCGGCCGAGGTTGCCCTAAAGGCTGGAGCGCAGGTATTGGCGCTGACGGCCGCGCCCGCGTCGAAGCTCGGCCAGCTGGCCCAAAGTCTGATCGTGATTCCCGCGGCAACCAAGCAGGATCGTGGTGGAATGCGGTCCGAGCAGTATGCCGGGGCGCTCTTCGAGCAGAGCATCCTGCTGATCATGGATGCGATGTTTCAGAGCATGTGGCACGAGCGCGGCGAAAGCGCCGAGGAGTTATGGAAGCGCCACGCGAATCTGGAGTAAAGAGACAGGTGCACAGCAGAAGCTTTGTCTTCTGCCGGAACGATGGACAGATTCTTACACCGCCTGTTATTCGCGATGTCCCGTCTTTCAACACCAGGATTTTCAACGACAAGGAATGGAGTACACAATGAAACTGCAAGTTGCAATTGACTTACTCTCGACGGCGGATGCACTGGCCTTGCTTAACAAGGTAGCCGAGCATGTGGATGTGATCGAGTTAGGGACTCCGCTCATCAAACAGGAAGGGCTGAGCGTAGTTACCAATGTGAAAGCGGCATATCCAAACAAGCTGGTGTTCGCCGACATGAAGACGATGGATGCAGGCGAACTGGAGGCTGACTTAGCGTTCAAAGCCGGCGCGGACATTATGACGGTTCTGGCCTCGGCCGGCGACAGCACGATTGCGGGCGCGGTGAAGGCCGGTAAAGCGCATGGCAAGGCGGTGGTGGCCGACATGATCGGTGTGGCGAACAAGCCTGCGCGTCTGAAGGAACTGAAGGCTCTGGGCGTGAGCTGGGTTGAGCTGCATGCGGGACTGGACGAGCAGGCGCAGGCAGGCTATTCCATTGAGAAGCTGCTCGATGCCGGTCGAAATGCCGAGATTCCGTTTTCGGTTGCGGGCGGCATCAATACAGAGCGGATCGCAGGTGTCGAAGCTGCAGGTGCCACGATTGCGGTTGCCGGCGCGGCGATCTATGGAGCGAAGGATCCAGGAGCCGCCGCGAAGCGTCTGCGCGAAAAGATCAAGCAACTGGGATGAGCGCGGGCATCGCGATGAAAGCGGAGAGGGAGCGTCCGTTGCTCTTTCTCCGCTTTCATTTTTCAGGGGCTGAAGCCAAGCCCTCTCAAAGCCGTAGTGCATTATTCAAAGCAGTGGGGTTGTCATGAGTTATTTGATTTGTTCGGGCACAAAAAAATCGCCCCCGAAGGAAATCTTCGCTTCGGAGGCGCTTGCGTATTCCAAGATAGCAAACGGGGACCAGTAGCCGGCACTGGAGGTCGGTAGCACGCGGCTACTGGTGATCCCTGCACAAACGAGACTAGCTGCGGCTTCCCCTTTCCACGGCTGCCTCGTGCCTACTGGCTCAAAGAGGGCGTTCGTACATGTCCTCCGAACCATGTTGACAACTGGAGTGTCTCCCATGTGCGGATCACATTCCGTGACGGTCGTCACACCCCTTTGTGCATTTTTCCCATCCCCCATTCGCGCCGTTTCTTTCGTACTGCAACTTGCCTTCGCGCATTGACAAAGGCTCCCGCCGGCTCGACAATCGGAGTTTCAGTTTCCTAGATGGAAGGCCCTCCGGTGACAGCTCTCCTGACTACGAATTTAGGCGCAATACCGCTGCTTGGACGCGGCAAAGTGCGCGACCTGTACGCAGTGGACGATGCCCTGCTGCTGGTAGCCACTGACCGCATCTCAGCCTTCGATCATGTTCTGGGCACAGGGATTCCGGGCAAGGGCAAGATTCTGACCCAGATTTCTTTGTTCTGGTTCGATCTGCTCTCGGAAATTGTGCCCAACCACCTGATCTCCGCCGAAGTGCGCGAGTTCCCTACCGCACTGCTGCCCTACGCCGATCAGCTGGAAGGCCGCTCCATGCTGGTGAAACGCGCCAACATGTTTCCAGTGGAGTGCGTGGCACGCGGCTACCTGGCCGGTTCAGGCTGGAAAGAGTACCAGGCCAGCGGAACCGTGTGCGGCGTCGCATTGCCTGCGGGTCTCAAGGATGGATCGCGATTGCCGGAACCGATGTTTACGCCGGCCACCAAGAGCCAGGATGGCGCGCACGATGAAAACATTTCATTTGCGGCCACCGAGGCCGTGATTGGCGCTGCCGATGCAGCGGAACTGCGCCGTCTGACGCTGGCCCTCTACGCCAAGGCCGCGGCCCACGCTGAGTCCAAGGGATTGATTCTGGCGGACACAAAATTCGAGTTTGGCCGGACGGCGCAAGGCATTATCCTTGCGGATGAGGTGTTGACGCCGGACTCCTCGCGTTTTTGGGATTCCGCGACTTGGAAGCCCGGCGGCGCCCAGCCTTCCTTTGACAAGCAGTTTGTGCGAGACTATCTGGAATCCATCCACTGGAACAAACAAGCGCCGGCTCCGAGTTTGCCGAGTGACGTGGCAGAGCGAACGCAGGCCAAATATCTTGAAGCCTTCCACCGCCTGACAGGACCGCATCTTAACCTCTGACATCAATGGAGATGTCAAGGAAGAGCAGAATATGACGCTGGTGGATTGGGCTGTTGTAATCATCATGGTGGCCGCTGTGCTCGGTGGGCTGGCGCAGGGGTTTTTCCGTTCGGTGTGTTCGCTGGGTGGGCTGGTGCTGGGGCTGGTGGTTGCGGCCTGGAATTATGACCATCTGGCGCGCGTATTCCTGCCCGTTGTGCGGATTCCGGCGATCGCCGACACCATTGCTTTTTTGCTGATCGCGCTGCTGATCATGGCGATCGTCGGGACCATCGGGAACCTGCTCGCCAAGGCGTTCAAAGCTGTTGGTCTGGGATGCCTTGACGCGCTGGCAGGCGCAGTCTTCGGTTTCTTTCAGGGAGTGCTGATGGTGGTCATTGGCATCCTGGTGATTGTGGCGTTTTTTCCGCAGGTCCACTGGATTGCGGAGGCCAAGCTGCCGCACATGTTTTTTGGCGCGTGCCACGTCAGCACCAGCGTCACGCCATCGGAGCTAGGCCAGCGCGTACGCAGCGGGTTGAGAACGTGGGAAACTGAGTCACCACGGTGGTTGCATCCGGGCCCGAGCTAGACACAAGTTTTTCCGGGTTAAACACAATTTTTCAGGTACTCCGGCACGGAACAGGTCAATTTTAAGAAAAAGAGCAAGAGGTGCACGGTGAGACGAGAACTGGACAGCCTGGTGACGCAAATGCACTCCAGCGGGATCCGCTATGAAGATGCGGTGCGCGAATTCAAAAGGCAATATCTGCGCGAAGTGCTGGTGGCACACCGGGGAAACCAGTGCAAGGCGGCCGAAGAACTGGGCATGCACCGCAACACGCTGAGCCGCGCCATGGCGGAATTGGGATTGAGTCTTGCCGAAGTGCGCGCCGGGCTCAAGCGTCCGCCGCGGAGCGAGCGTCCTGTGTATAGCACGGTGCGCCAAGGCATCCGCCAGGGCTGACGCCGTTCCGGAGAACATGCAGATACCCATCAACGAAGAGAACCAGGAAGCACACGTCGCCGTCCAGCCGGGCTTTGCCTGGGATGCGCAGGACGCCTACCTGTTCGACATCGACGGCACCCTGTTGCGCAGCCGCGACCGCATTCACGTGGGGTCCTTCAGTTCCAGCGTTCAAAGGGTGACAGGGTTTGAAGTGACGCTGGCCGGCATCGTGCTCCACGGCAGCACGGACACGACCATCCTGCGCGAGGCATGCCAGCAGGCAGGCATTCCCGCTGAAGTGCTGGAAGAGCACACCGAAGCCATTCTGCAGGCCATGTGCACGTCTGTCGCGGAGCAGAGGCACGCAATGGACCTGGTGCGTATGCCGGGAGTGGAAGACGCGTTGCGGCACCTGGCCGCTCGCGGCGCATTGCTGGGCGTGGCCACCGGCAACCTGGAGATGATCGGCTGGATCAAGGTGGAGGAGGCGGGGCTGCGCGAATGGTTCAAATTTGGCGGATTCAGCGACCACTTCCCCATCCGCTCTGAACTGATTGGCCACGCGGCCAACAAAGCGCGCGAACTGGCCGGCAACGAAGCCCGCATCTGCGTGGTGGGCGATACGCCCCGCGACATTGAAGCGGCGCGCGCCAACTCTCTTCCCGTCATTGCGGTAGCCACGGGCCGCTACCCCTTCGACGAACTGCTGGATCTAACGCCGGAGGTCTGCACCACATCGCTGGCCGACCTGCTGGCCCACACAAGGACCACGCAGTGAGAAGGTCCGGCTCCAATCCTATGATGCGCCTCACGAGCCTGTTGCTGGCCGTGACGGTAGGTGCGGCACAGGCGCAGCAGGCTGCTCCGCCAACCCCTGCGGCTTCCGCTTCGCCAAAGGACACGAAACAGCCGGGCGGCAGCCAGCGCCGCCGCGCGGTCAAGCTCTATCTCGAGGGCACAAAGCTCTTCGACCAGCAACAGTTCGAACAGGCATGGCAGGACTACACGCAGGCTGCCGCGCTCGACGGCACCAACACGAATTATCCGTTGGCGGCGGAGGTGGCGCGCGGACACGTTGTGACGGCCCTGATCCAAGCCGCGGCGAAAAACCGCATCCAGGGTAATGCAATGGATGCACGGGCGGCGCTGGCGCGCGCCCTCGAAATCGATCCCCGGAATGCGCAGGTTGGCGAACACCTGCGCGAGTTGGGGGACGACGCCCTCGCCGGAGAGACCAGGCCGCCGTATGAGCAGGCCGCCGAGTCCATAGCCGGCCCGCAGGAACTCGCGCCCGTGTCCGGCGTGCACAGCTTCCACCTTCGCGCCAATCAGCGCCAGATGATTCAGCAGGTCTACAAGGCTTACGGCATCGACGCCACGGTGGATGACAGTGTGCGCAGCTCGACGGCGCGCCTTGACCTGGACGACGCCAGCTTCGCTGAAGCAACAAGAGTGCTGGCGGTGCTGACCAACTCGTTCTATGTCCCCGTGGACGCGCACCGCGTGCTGGTGGCTCGCGATAACCGGGACATGCGGCAGCAGTTCATGCGCAATGCGCTGGAGACGGTCTATTTGTCGGGTCTGACTGCGACCGAAATGACGGATATGGGCACCCTGGCCAAGACCGTCTTCGATATCCAGCAGACAGCCGTGGACCCAACCGCGGGCACACTCACGCTGCGTGCACCGGAAAGCACGCTGAACGCCTTCAACACCACGTTCCGCAGTCTCATGGGGGGCCGCAGCCAGGTGCTGCTCGACGTGCGGCTGATTCAGTTGGCACACAACAATGAGCGCAACACTGGGATAACACCGCCGCAGCAGATCACAGCGTTCAACGTGTACGCCGAGGAGCAGTCCATCCTGAATGCCAACCAGGCGCTGGTGCAGGAGATCATCTCTTCGGGACTGGCGGCGCCCGGCGACACGCTTGCGATTCTCGGCATTCTGCTGGCGTCGGGGCAGGTCTCCAGTTCCCTTTTCACCAACGGAGTAGCGCTCTTCGGCGGCGGCCTCACGCTGTCCGGCGTTTCTCCGCGACCGTTCACAGCCAATTTGAATCTGAACTCCTCCGATTCGCGCCAACTCGACGAGTTTCAGCTTCGCCTTCAGGATGGCGAAGAGGGGACGCTGAAAAACGGATCGCGCTATCCCATCCAATCCGCTTCTTACTCCACCCTTGGCGCCGGGTCTCTGAATATTCCCGGCCTCACCAGCGCGGGAAACTCCAGCAGCCTCTCAAGCATTCTCTCGTCGCTCACGGGCGCCGCCACCCAGATCCCGCAGATACAGTACCAGGACCTCGGTCTGACGCTGAAGGCGACTCCGCGCGTGGAGCGTTCCGGAGAGGTGGCTCTCAGCATGGATATGAAGATCAGCGCCCTCGCAGGCACGTCGGTGAATGGCGTACCGGTGCTCGCCAATCGCGCTTATTCCGGCGTGGTGACCGTAAAGCGAGATGAGGCCATCGTCATCGCCAGCGAAGTGGACAAACAGGAAAGCCGCGCGCTGAGCGGGGTTCCGGGGCTTACTGAAATTCCGGGCATGAACAACATCACCGAAAAAGACACGCAAATGAACTACGCGACGCTGCTGATCATCGTGTCGCCCCACGTCATTCGCAGCCCCCACATGGAAGGCCGTTCGCCGATGGTGCGCATCGAGCGCAATCTGCTGGCGC
>OCZT010004338.1_pt1 | contig 14313 bp, 15 predicted proteins | sample 1539031 | NCBI WGS metagenome assembly OCZT01 (sample SAMEA3539308, study PRJEB22396) | soil metagenome | biome: tundra; feature: field; material: soil | place: USA | collected 2010-05 | depth 0.15 m
TGTAGTGTATATATCCTGAATGAAAATTTAAAAATATATAGTTAATATTCTCAATCATTTTCCTTATATCAAAAGTGTGTATAAGTTCCAATCTGATTATTACAAAAATGCCTGTTATTCGCCGGGGCATTATTATTCTCCAATTATAAACGTTGATGAGATAAAGAAAAACACAGATGAAATATGGAACAAAACAGCTGTTGACGGCATTGTGGGAATTAATCTGAATGTAGATGCACAAATTTCACTTATTAATGAGCTTAAAAAATATTACTGTGATATCCCTTTTAGTTCATTGAAAAGTTCCAATAGAAGATACTATTTCGAAAATGATCTTTATTCCTACACTGATGCTATAATACTTTATTCATTCATCAGGCATTTCAAACCCAAACGTATAATTGAAGCCGGGTCAGGTTTCACGTCTGCATTGATGCTTGATATCAATAATATTTTTCTTAAAGACAATAGCCTGGAACTAACCTTTATAGAACCTTATCCTGATCGTTTATATTCTTTAATTACTGAGGAGGATAAAAACAATACAAACATAATTGTTGATAAGATTCAATCTGTCAATGTTTCTTTTTTCGACGAGTTAGCAGAAAATGATATTCTCTTTATAGATAGTACTCATGTTTCAAAAACCGGTAGCGATGTAAATTATATCCTCTTTGAAATCCTTCCAAGATTAAAGCCCGGGGTTTTTATTCATTTTCATGATGTTTTTATCCATTTGAGTATCCGAGAGAGTGGGTATTTGGTGGTTTTAACTGGAATGAAAATTATCTGCTTCATGCATTTCTTATGTATAATGAAACTTTTGAAATAAAAATATTTGCTGACTATCTGCATGTTCATCATAAAGAAATTTTTAAAGAAATGCCTTTATGTTATAAAAATACAGGAGGTAATTTATGGTTGCAAAAAAGGTAGAGCTGTATAAAAAATTATTACTTTGAATAACAGAACCCTGATTTTCGTTCATTCCTATACTTCAATAATTTCAGCTCCATTTGCCGGGATGATTAATAAGAGATCGTTTGCCATTCAAAAATGGAGCTAAACTTCGGTATTATTTGTGACTCAGAAGCAGGCTTATTGCACTCTTTAAATGAAAAAAATCCTTTTATTATCACATAGTCAAAAGAGCGGAGGTGCAGAAAGATGCCTACTGGAAGCGGCCATAGGTTTAAAGAAGCGGGGTTACGAGGTAACCGTTTTCATGCCAAGTGATGGAGAATTGAACGAAATGCTGGTAAGTGTAAATATTTCTACTTTGGTAACTTCTTATCCCTATTGGGTCCATAAAAATAAAGTGGGTATGGGGATTATTAATAAATTAAGAAGTATGGGATCAATTGTAAAATATTCCCTTAAACTTTTACCCTTAATTAAGTCATTAAATCCTGATTATGTACTCAGCAATACTTTATGCATTCCTTGTGGTGCTATTGTTTGCAAAATTCTTAGGAAGAAGCATGTTTGGTTTATACATGAATTTGGCAAGGAAGACCATAATTTATTATTTGATTTTGGTATGTATTTAAGCTCAAAAATCATTTGCTTAACATCGCAAAAAATTTTTGTTAATTCAGAGTTAGTCAAATTGAAATATCAGAAATATATAAAAAAAGAAAAGTTTTCAATCATAAATTATAATGTTTCTAAACCTGATGTTGACCATGAGCTATTAAAGATTAAAAACAGAGGGTTTGATTTGTTTTTAATTGGTCAAATAGTAAAAGGAAAGGGGCAAATGGATGCAATAAAAGCTGTGCATATTTTATTTAATGAAGGGTATCAGTTAAATCTATTAGTTATAGGTCAAATATCAAATAATGATTATTATAAGGAACTGCAGAACTACATAATAACTAATAGGCTAACAGATATTGTTCAATTTATTAATCATACTGCTAACCCTTTTTCGCTAATACGTAAGTTTACGATTGGTTTAATATGTTCGAAATTAGAGGCATTAGGAAGAGTTACAATAGAATACATGAAATCTGAAATTCCGGTAATAGGTGCAAATGCAGGAAATACTCCCTTTTTAATAACAAATAATGAAACAGGGTTGTTATATAAGCTCAAAGATCCTGAAGATTTAGCCAATCAAATTAAAATTTTAATTAAAGATGATCTGCTGGTAAAAAAATTAACAAGAAATGCCAAAGAATTTGCTAATGGTACCTTTAATGAGGAAAACTATATTGATGGTATGATTAAATATTTATGTTGATTTATTCTATGAGCACTGAATTAGTTTCGGTTTTAATGGTAACATATAATTCTTCCAAATTTATTAAAGATGCCATTCAAAGTGTGCTACAGCAAACTTACAGTAATTTTGAGTTAATAATTTCTGATGATAATTCAAGCGATGATACCTGGAATATTATTAACAGTTACAATGATCCTAGAATAAAGAAAAATAAAAATTCAGAAAATGTAGGAGAATATAAAAACAGAAACCTGGCTTTTTCAATGGCAAAAGGAAAATATGCTATTTTTATAGATGGAGATGATCTTATATATCCATATGCTTTACAAATATTATCGGACTTTGCATATAAATACCCACAGTGCGGAATGATATTAGCCCGTCCATGGGATGAGCGAATCATTTACCCGGTAGTAATTTCTCCTCACCAGTTTTATTGTTTTGAATATTTGGATAGAGGTATTGCAGGAATTAATTTTACTAAAATAATGTTTCAAACGGATGCTTTTAGGGATCTCGGATGTTTTGATAATGATAAAATAAAGATGGGAGATGTTTGTATTCAATTTAAAATAGGGGGTAAATTTCCTTCATTGATAATTCCAGATGGATTTACATGGTGGAGGAGAAGACCAGGACAAGCATCTGAAGCCTTACTTAAAAAGCAGTACTTATTTTTAATGGATAGCTTACAATACCTTATTCCTTTTTTGCATACTAACTCCTTATTCAATCAGGAAGAAAGAAAGCAGGCTTATATTAATATTTATAGTAATTATCTTCACTTTGTTATTAAAGAGATTTTAAAATTACGTTTTAAAACAACGATACAATTATTAAGACAACATCCTGTTCCATTTAAATATTTATCTTCTGTATTTAAATCTCAGCGACGAAATTACTTTGATAAATTTAATGGAGAAAACCCATTGTTTGGTAATACTGTCTGATGTCAATTCATGAATTTTAAAATAATAATATGATGAACTATTTAAACGACTCCTATATAGATTTGCTTCAAGTTGCGAAAGATAATAATGCAAAATATCTAAATTCAGAGCCCTTTCCCAATATTAGTTTTAAAAATTTTTTCAATCCGGAAATACTTGATAAAATTTTGAATGAATTTCCAGATTTATCAAAAGCAAATTCAATAATATTTAATGATTCGAAACAAAAAAAGTTTGCTACCAAGGGGGAAGAAAGCTTTCGAGATGAAACAAAGAGTTTTATGCATAAAGTATGACGAATTGCATAAAAAAAATACTACCTGAATTTAATACTTTAGCCATCTTTTCTACAACAGATTTTTCATACCATGGCAATCCCGATCCGGTAAATTATCCTGATGAAATGAGTAGAAAGTCTTTAGCTCTTTATTATTTTACCAATGGAAGGCCCAAGGAAGAGATTAACTCTGATTTAGAAGAGCATTCTACTCTTTTCCAAGAAAGGGTAGGAAACATTGAAGATAATAAAGTATTTTCTAGGAATAATCCGAAAGACTTTCTTAAAGACTTCATACCACCAATACTCATAAAATTGTTTAAAAAGCTTAAATGATTAAATACTTTTAGCAAAAAGTTAATGCATATTATAAATAAAATATGACATTCTATTACTTTAACTATTAATCTTCTGTATATATATCTCCGCGATGAATTATTTAAAAGACCTAACTAAAAGTCATTGTTGGCAGATTGAAGTAAAATAAAACATGCTCAAAAAGGCAGCATATTATTTTAAAAGCTTAAGCTTTATAGATTTTATTCGTAAGATTATATACTTCTTCCTGCAGAAAATCAATTGCTCTGTTTTCAGAAAGATAAAGGCTGGTTATTATTTTAAGACGACCTCAATTAGACTTGGCAGAAATGTTAGATTTTTTGGTTTACCTAATTTGATAAAAATTGGTGATAACACTTCGATATATGACAATTGTATTTTTGAATTTGGAAGTAACAGTGAATTGACTATGGGTTCAAATGTAGTTCTATCATATGGAGTGGTTTTTTGCTGTTATTCTAAAATTTCTATTGGAAATGATGTACAAATAGGGGAATATACTTCTGTCAGAGACTCAACACATCGTTATGATCAAATGGATAAGCCAATGAAATACTCTAAGGACTTGCTTATTCCCATAACTATTGAAAATGATGTTTGGATTGGGAGAGGATGTATCATACTTCCGGGAGCTTATATTGAAAAAGGCGTGATAGTTGCTGCTAACAGCGTAGTTAAAGGTAAACTTACCAGGAATGGAATTTATGGCGGGGTGCCTGCCAGATTTATTAAAATGAGGGGTTAATATCCCGTTTAATATTTGTAAAAGGGAAATAGCAACTAATTTTTGATTCAAAGTAATTAAAACAAAAAATGACAAAAATCATCCTATGGATACATAAAAATTTGTTTGAATTTTTTTATAAAAAAATCATTTATTTGATACATCCAGAGATGGTTAACATAAAAAAATTAGCATGTGGAAGACCAGGTGATGGGAGATATATTATCCCTGATGATCCTTTTTTTATAGATGATGCCATTCTTTTGTCATTTGGTGTGAATGACGATATTAGTTTTGAAAAGGATTTTTTGGCAAGAACCAATAACTCAAAAGTTATTTGTTTTGATCCTGCTATCGAAAAGCTGCCAGAGGTAAATACGGAAATTTTGTTTTATAAGCTCGGACTTTCCGGGAGTGTGAATAAAAATAAAAATCTTACTACTCTTGAAAATATTTTAAAACAAGCTAATGTATCACCTGCCAGTAAAATAGTACTAAAAATAGATATTGAGGGATGGGAATGGCCAACTTTCGAGTATTTATTAAGAAACAATTTTAAGCTTGATTTAATAATAGTAGAATTTCATTTTTTGTTATTTAATAATTTATTAGAAAAAGTATTGTTTCCGGTATATTTTATAAAAAGATATAATATTTTTAAAAAGTTATTGTCTCGTTATTCAATATTTCATATACATGCAAACAATTACAGGTATACATTTTTTAAGGATTTTATTTTTCCGGAAGTAATTGAATTAACATTAATTAGTAATGACAATTTCATAAAAGACTTTATTAAGGAGGTGAAAGAATTGAATAGTCCTAATTGCTTTGATAAAATTGATATTCAATATCCATTTATAAAAAAGGAAGTAAGAGTTTAAAAAAAATGGGAAAAAAGATAAAAGTAGGTGTTATTATTTCTAATCCTATAGACCATGAAATTCCTTTATTTCAGAATTTATCTTTATTCCATAATATAGAACTTACTGTTATTTTTTTAGATAGAGAGAGGATTAAGAGCTTTAATACTTTTGGATTGAAAAATATAAATTACGGGATTAATGTTCTGGAAGGTTACAATTATACTTTTTTAAAAAACATCTCTCCCTTCAAGTCATTGAGGTGGAAATATATTAATCCCTCAGTGATTAAATATTTACATAAACATAAATTCGACGTCGTCATATCCTATGGATATAATTCAATAACTACCTTAATTGCGCTTTTTGTTTGTAATAAGATGAAAGTACCTATTCTTTTAAGAACAGAAGCAGAGTCAGTTCAGAGGGTTAGTGCATTAAAAAGATTTATCAGAAAAATTATTTTACCGGTTATCTATAAAAAATATAATGGGTTTTTGGCAATATGTAAGGCAAATTCTGATCATTACATTAAATACCAGGTTCCATCCAAATTAATTTGGGACGTTCCCCAAACTATTTTGTTTAAAAATTTTTTTATAAATCAGCATTCGCCAATTGATTTAAAAGAAAGGTTTCATATTCCTGAGAGTAGTATTATTTTTATTTATGGTTCTAAATTGAGAAATGAAAAAAGGCCAGAGGATGTCGTAAAAGCTTTTTGTAGTTTGAATGAAGACGTAAAGGCTCATTTGTTAGTTTTATCTGACGGTCCGTTACGTAAAAAATGTGAGTCTATAGTTACGAAAGCAAACAAGAACAGGCAAGTTACTTTTACCGGCTATCTGGATTTTGAGTTATTAACCCAAGTATATCAGGCATCAGATGTACTGATTGCTTCGTCCTCTGAAACTGTTGGCTCTGTATTATACCAGGGTTTAGCAGCAGGGTTAGCTATTATTTCATCCGATAAAATAGCAGGTTGGTTTGATATAATACAGCCAGGAATAAATGGGTTAATTTATAGATGTGGAAATATTGACGCTTTAACTACAAGTATTGAAGCTTTGGCTAATAATGTTGCTTTAATTAAGTCGATGAAGAGTAATTCAAAGCAGTTTGCAAAACATTTTAATCCAATTTCCACCGGCGGAAAATTAATAAATGTGTTAAACCAGTATTGATTTTTTTATCATATCTACATTAAAACTGCCTGTGAAAATAAGATTACTAATTGTTGGGGGTAAGCATATTTGGTCAATTGAAAATTTTTATTATAAATATTTATTGAAATTGGATGTTGAAGTCAAATTGTTTCCAGCTCAAAGCCTGTTTTTTGATTACTATCAAAAAAATATTGCCAATAAAATAATGCATAGAGTTGGATTATCTGCTTTTAACTATAAAATTCAAAAACAATTTAAAAAGCAGGTTGAATCTTATAAACCTAATATTATTTGGGTCTTTAAGGGCATGGAGATAAGTCCATCGTCTTTAAAGTGGGCAAAAGCCAAAGGAATAAAATTAGTAGCTTATAATCCGGATAATCCATTTATTTTTTCAAGCAGAGGCAGCGGAAACAAAAATGTAAGAAATTCCATCCCCCTGTATGATTTGCACTTAACGTACAATAATGAAGTGAAAAAGAGAATTGAAGAAGTATATCATTTACCTGTACATATTTTACCTTTTGGGTATGAGTTTGATGATAACGAATTGATAAATTACAAAAAGGAGGAAGAAATTTCTAAAATATGTTTTTTAGGTAATCCTGATACTTTCAGAGCATCTTTTATTTTACAGTTAGCTGATAGCGGCTTACCAATAGATGTTTATGGCTATAACTGGGATAAATTTGTGAGCCATTCTATAATTACTATTTACCCGGTTGTTAAGTCGGATGAAATCTGGAAGATCTTGATAAAATATCGGGTACAATTAAACATAATGAGACCTCACAATCTAAATTCTCATAATATGCGGAGTTTTGAAATAGCCGGAGTGGGGGGCATACAATTAGCTCCGGACACAATAGAGCATAAACAATATTTTACAGAAGGGAAAGAGATATTTCTGTATAAGGGGATCGCTGATTGTATAAAAAAAGCTGTTTATTTATTAGAACTTGATAAAGAAGAAGCAAATAAAATAAGATTGGCTGCTAAACGAAAATCTGCACAGTCAGGGTATAGTTATTTCGAAAGAGCTAAACAAATAGTAAATTATTTTACTCCTTTAATAAATGACGGGACTTTTATTTAAAAAAGTGCTTTCCTGACCAAATACACTTCACGCGATTCTGAATTGGAAATTATTTTGATATACTATAAGATTCTTATTTTAATCGAATATTAAAATTGAGTAAAAAATTTCGGGTTGGAATTATAGGTGCGGGCAGTATTGTAGAAAACAGTCATTTGCCGGTACTTAAAAATACCAAAGACATATCGGTTTCATGGGTTTATGATAAGAATACTCAGCGTAGTAATTTACTCAGCAAAATGTACAAAATACCCATAGTACATGAAGCTGTGTTGGAAAATGCTATGGATGAAATAGACATATGCTTACTTACTGTTCCCTATGGTGTAAGATCAAAGTATATTGAAGCGTGTGCATTAAAGAAAAAAGCTTTATATGTAGAAAAGCCCTTTGCAATAAATCTTCAGGAACATCAGCATTATTGCTCCTTATTTACTCCCGCTAATCTGGCTGTTGGTTTTCAACGCAGATATTATAAAGTTGTCGCTACATTAAATTCAATAATTAACTCAGGAATTTTTGGTGAGCTAAAAACAATTAAATTTAAACAAGGGTATTTTACACTAAAAGGCGGAAGCAGTTATTTGGCTGAGGCTTTTTTGGCTGGCGGCGGAGTTATTATTGAAAGCGCTATCCATTCTTTAGATCAGATACTCATTGCTACAAATGCAATTGCAGTTAAGGTGTTAGCTATTAAGTGTCTTTCCAAAAAAGGAATAGACTATGATACTGTCTTTAGTTCTGAGATCACAACTTTGAGGGGAACTATTAAAATAGATTGTGAGATTTCAACCTTACGGAATTTAGAGAATGGTTTAGAACTTCATTTTGAAAATTCCATCCTACGCTGCAAATTATCTGCTGAGCCATTTGTAGTAGTTACTGAAAAAAATCGGGCGATTAATCTCACTATAGAGCAACTAACAACAGATAATTGTATAGCAGCAAGATCTGTTAACGAATCATTTTTTATTTTTTGGAGTGAGTTTATTAAATCGCTCAATACACAGGAAGAAAATTTAACTTCAGCTAAATCAAGCTTGCTTACCACCTCCTGGATTGAACAAATCTATCAAAATATAAAATCAGGCTCATGAGGATTGGGATTATAGGTGCAAGCAGCCAGGTTGGGTCATCATTAGCTTTCTTTTTTAAGAAATTTACGACTGAACAAATCACTTGTTTTATAAGATCATCTTACAGCGATATATTTTTTGACATATTAGAGATACCGTATAAACAAATAAATATTAATAATAAAAAGGAACTAAAGGAAATATTGAAAGATTTTGATGTAATAGTCGACTTTACCTATCCAACAGGACAAATCTATTCTATTCCTCAAACGATTAAAAATAATATAGCTAATATAATTTCTTCAATGCCCACAGATAGTGTATATATATATATGAGTAGTATTATGGCTTTTGGTATGCCGTCTGATAGAAAGTATGTAAAAGATTTTTTTATATCACGTACCGCATATGGATATATTAAGAGGCTGGCTGAAAAGGCAACGAAGAAGTTTGGAAAGCGATATCATGTAAGAACTTATAATTTTCGTTTGGGACAAGTGCATGGGTTTTTACAATCAGTAAATTCTTCCTTCAGAGAAAAATTAACGCAGGAAAAAGTGGCATATATAGATGGAAATCCATATGAATTAACTAATACTATATTTATTAGTTCAATTGCAAGTGCCATAATAAAATGCACAAAAAATATCGAAGTTCCTGGCACATACACACTCGTTTCTAACCCACAATGGACTTTAGAAGAATTATATAACTATTACCGCGATTATTATAATATTAATACGTTTATAGAATTTATACCTGCTGAAGCAGCTCCCAAAAAATTATCTATCCGTAAATTTATTTTCAACATTTTAAAATCCTTCCGTTATCTGCTTGAAATATATGTTTTAATGAAATTGCCATTCGTATCTTTGAAAGTTAAAGGAAAATATAGAGAGAAAACCGTTCGCGATATAATATCTGAGAAAGACGCTGTAAAATATATTGATTTTAATTTCCTGGGGAGTACTCCTGATGAAAAAATATCTGAAATTGATTCTGAAAAACATACAATTTTTAATATTGAAAGAGAATGCGATGCATTTTATAATGAAATAATTATTAAAAAGACAGTATGATTTCATGTAAACTAATTGTTGAAAAATAATTAGCGGTAATATAAATTATTAATAAATTTAATTCTTACGATTGTCCACCCATAAGATGCGTATTGCAATTGCAGTATCTCATCCCATCCAACATTTTTGTCCTCAATATATAAGTTTTGAAAAAATTGAGGATATAAGATGTAAAATATTTTTTGCATCTACTCTTGGCTATAAAAAATATGTAGATCCTTCATTTAAGCAAGAGATATCCTGGGATAATTTGCATTTAGATAAATTTGAGCACTGTTTTCTAAATGGAGAAGTGATTATTCCATCTGACAAGAAACTGGATGCTGTATCAGTAGAGGATGAACTTAGAGAATACAAACCGGATGTGATCATTACTTATGGGTATTGGCAAAAATTGCAAAGAAGAGTTTATCGATGGGCGGTTAAGCATCATATAAAGCTGGTTTACATCTCAGACAGTGAGTTAAGGCATAAAAGTAATATAGTGAAGAAAGTAGTAAAGTTTATATTCATAAAAAAATATTTTTCAAAAATCGATTTATTTCTTTCAGTTGGAGATGCAAATGAAGATTTTTATAAGCACTATGGTGTAAATCCTGCACAGATCATTAGGATGCATTTCCCTATTGATATTTATTTATATGAAAAATCTTATAATTCGCGGGAATTTCTTCGAGAACAAATTAGAAACAGATATTTAATAGGAAAGGAAGAAATAGTTGCTTCAGTAGTCGGTAAACTAATAAGCAGGAAAAGACAGGATATTATTATTAAAGCAATGGAACTGATGGAAATGGAAGGTATTTACATGCATCTTTTTATTATAGGTTCGGGAGAGAGGCTTAAATATCTTAGAAAAAAAGCACAAAATCTGAAAATAAGTAAAGTGCATTTTACCGGTTTTATAAAAGTACAGGACTTGCCCGGGTTTTACGCTGCTTCCGACTTTTATATTCACCCATCTACTTTTGAACCGCATTCAATAGCAGTAAGTGAAGCAATTTATATGGGTTGTCCTGTAATAGTTAGTGACAAATGTGGCAGTTATGGCAAAAGTGATGATGTTCAGGAGGGCAAAAATGGTTTCGTTTTTGATTCAGAAAACGTAGAAGAATTAATTGACGCTATGAGGTTATTAATTAAAAACAGCCAAATAAGAAAAAATTTCAGCGAATATTCACATAGCATATCAAAAAAATTCCAGCAATGTGCTCATTCCACTGTAATAAAAGAAATAAAGGCACAGTTTCTAAAAAAATTATAGTTGTCAATGGATATTTTTCCAAGCTTCAGACCAAATTATTTAATGTTATTCGGGTAAATAAAGTAATTGAAAAATATAAAAGCATTTATTTATTCTGTATTGTGTAATGCATTTACTGGTTATCTGATATCAACAATTTTTAAGAGATCGGTTCCTGATATAAGGTGGAAAAAATATTTATTTGCGCTGGATCAAAAAATAGTGACCAAAAAAACAATTGCTGCTATTTTTTTTGGCTTCTATGAGAGTGCTGAAATTAGATTTATTGAAAAATATTTAAATGGTAATTTAAATGTAATAGAACTTGGTTCAAGTATAGGTATTGTTTCAAGTCATATAGCCCGCAAATTAAAAAGTGGAACTAAATTTATTATGGTTGAAGCGAATCCGGTTTTACCTGAGATTATTCGGGCAAATATTGACAGGCATATCTCTAAAGATGTTTCATATCGAATTTTAAACTATGCAATAAGTTATGGAACTGAAAATGTTTTCTTACAGGTGGCTCACGACAATACAGACACGAGGGTATCTAAAAATCCTTTAAATACCAATTCCGGTATCATGGTAAGATCAAAAACATTGACTTCCATTTTGAAAGAATTTGATATTAATGAATATGCAATTGTTTGTGACATTGAAGGATCTGAAGTTGAATGGCTGACAAATGAAGACATAAGCCTTAAGAATTGTAAGCAATTGTTAGTAGAGTTACATAACACAGATTATGGCATTCATTTTACGATTGATGATATTAAAGACCTGATTACAAAGAAGCATAATTTTAAATTAGTTGACAATAGAGGACCAGTATATTATTTCAACAAGTAGAATATTAAACGAATAATGATACCAAAATTATCTATAGTAATTCCTACCTATAAACGTACCCACAGTCTTGAAAGACTGTTAGATTGTTTACTTAAGCAGGATAACAAAGATTTAGAAATAATTATTGTAGATCAAAATCCCCAAGGCTTCTTTACTCCCGCATTTTTTATTAAGCTTCAACAATTTGTGTATGTATATCAGAATCGTCCAAACACTTCACTGGCAAGGAATAATGGCTTTAAAGCCTCAACAGCACCTTATATACTTTTTTTAGACGATGATCTTATACCCGAGCCGTATTTTTGCAGTAAAGGTATTTCAGTATTCAATGATTTTCCCTTGATCAGATGTTTTGTTCCATTGGTTTATCCTGAGAATGAAAAAGAAATATGGATCTCAAATATTAAAAAAAAAATTATTTCAGAATATCCTGGTAATAAATTAATTTATTCAATCACAGATTTTATAAGTGCTGCTGTTTTTTTTGAGAGAACATATTTTGGATTAAGTGGAGGTTTTGATATTCATCTGTTTGCTTTTGCAAAAGCCTCTGAGGATGTGGAATTATTTTTACGGATGCAGCAAAGAAAATTGGTTTTATGGTTTGTGTCTTTTTTGGAAATCTTTCATGATGAAACAACAAGTGGAGGATGTGAAATGCGTACGGCAGGATATTGGATAACCCGAAAAAAAAATGCCCGGGCAATGGCTTTTCGATATCGGATTCATAATAAAGTAAGGGGAAAATTGTCATTTACTAATATCATACAACTTTCACAGTCTTTAATATTTAATAAGAAAGTATTAAATTCAGGAATATGCAATATGTTTAAGGAAATTCGATTACTTTCAAATTCCATTAAAGAAAGTAGAGTTTTTTATAATGAATATAAAAATTTATATTCCAAGGAGTTTGTAAATTTTCTAACCTGATTATTATTTATTGATCTACGTAACTCATTTTCAAAAAAGAAAAATTTCTTATTGAATAATTATGACTTCTGATTTAATTAGAAAATCAATAACTTTTTCCTTAATATTTACTTTACTTATTAAAGTTGTTTTTTCTGAATACAGTGCAGTTGGTTTAATAGCAATATTCATTTTTTTACAACAGTTATGTCTTTTCATTTTACAGTTGTCAACTACTATTCCTTTCCGTTCGCTATTTGCAGTAATGATGTGCTTGTACATGCTTTTAGGACCTTCTATGGTGTACAATGGATTAGAGCAATATCAGTTCTTTAAAATGAAGGTTAATGAAAATGACTACTTTTTTTATGTGATGCCTGCAGTTATTTTATTTATTTTAGGCTTATTTTTTCAATCTAAAAGTGAGGGAGAAAAGATTGACATTAAATTAATTTCCGCCTTCATAGAAAGAAATAAACAACTTCCCTTCTTTCTTTTAGGGATTGGGTTTGCATCATACTTTATATCCTATTTCTTTTATGGGAGCATAACCTTTGTTTTTTATTTAATAGGTTCATTTCAATATGTGGGATTATTTCTAATGCTTTTTGGAGATTATAAATTTAATATGGTATGGCTGTTATCTGTATTAGCATATGCTATTGGCAATGCGCTTTTCTTTGGGATGTTTAATGATCTATTAACATGGATGATTTTAGGAGGTGCTGTCATATGTATAAAATACAAATTCTCACTAAAAACAAGGATAATTGCACTGATAAGTTTTTGTCTATTGGCAATTTTTATTCAAACAATTAAGCAATCTTATCGGGAAGCAACCTGGGTTGGAGGACAGGAAGCTAGTATTGAAACACTTCAGGAAGCTAGTAGAAAATCACAAAAAAGTAATAGCCTTCTAAGTTTAGAAAATTTGGCTCCACAAGTAACGCGAATTAACCAGGGATGGATTATAGCTTCAATAATGGATAATGTTCCAAGGAAGCAACCTTTTGCTAATGGGGAAACCATTGCATTATATTTAAAATCTGCATTATTGCCACGATTTCTTGCTCCCGATAAATTGAATGCAGGTGACCGGGCAATATTTATGAAATATACCGAAGTACCTATAACACAGGGTACTTCTATGGCAATAAGTTCTGTAGGCGATGCGTATTGCAATTTTGGAATTTATGGAGGATGGGTTTTCATGTTTTTATATGGTTATCTTTTTAATTTTACCTTAAAGTTAATTGGAAAATATTCTAAGTTTTACCCCTCATTAGTGCTTTTTGCAACTATAATTTTTGTTTACCCCATTCGGCCAGATTGTGAATTACAAACAATTCTGGGCCATCTTTTAAAATCCAGTTTTTTAGTTTTTATTATATTTCAATTATGGAAAAAAGAATTTAGAATAAAATTCTTAAATGCTTGAGAACAATTTTCATTCTTATTCCCTGGTTTCATCCCGCGTATAAAGCCGGCGGTCCTATACAATCCATTGCC
>OCZT010004339.1_pt1 | contig 14309 bp, 7 predicted proteins | sample 1539031 | NCBI WGS metagenome assembly OCZT01 (sample SAMEA3539308, study PRJEB22396) | soil metagenome | biome: tundra; feature: field; material: soil | place: USA | collected 2010-05 | depth 0.15 m
TGGGGAATTCAAATTGAAAGCCTGCATCAAGCAAGCGGCCCGGGATGACGCGACGACTCTTCAAAACCAGTTCGGACTCGGTGCGCAGCAGGAACGCGGCAATCTCAAGCAGCGGCGCCGGCGCCGGCAGGCCGTTGGGCATGCCCCAGGCATCGCGGAGTTCGGCCATGAATTCGCGGTTACGCAGGGGATGCGGCGCGGCGAGATTGACGGGGCCATCGAGATCCTCGCGTGCCATGAGGAACTCGACGGCACGCGCAAAATCCAGTTCGTGAATCCATGAGACAAACTGGCGTCCGTTGCCCTGTGCTCCTCCGAGGCTGAGGCGGACAAGGTTGAGCAGAATGGAGAAAGCTCCACCGGGGGTGGGGCTCATGGTGATCGCGCTGCGCAGCGCCACCTTGCGTGTGCGGGGCGTGTCACTCTCGAAGAACGCCTCCTCCCAATCCTTTGCCACGCGAATGGAGAAGTTCCATGTGCCGGGCGCACGGCGATAGGCGGAGATGCGCTCGTTGCCGCCGAGTTCGCCGGTCGCCTCGTCCATCGGCCTGTCGAGCGCGTGACGATAAATGGTGGCTGTCGAGGCATTGAGCCAGACTTTGGGCGGGTCGGCGAGTCCGGCGATGACCCAGCCGAGCAGCTGCGTGGTGCGGATGCGCGAGTTGTAGATGGCGGTGCGATGGGCCTTCGTGTAACGACAGTTGACGCTTCGCCCGGCGAGATTGATGCAGACGTCGGCGCCTTCCAGGTGTTCGGTCCACGGGCCGAGGTTTTCGCCGTCCCAGTGCACGGTTTGCCAAGGCGCGGTGTAGGGGCCGCGGGTTAGAACCGTGACGTGATGGCCGCGTTCTTGAAAGTAACGCGCCAGCAACTGGCCCACTTGGCCGCTGCCGCCGGGCAACACGATGCGCAGGGGGCGTGCGAACGCGGCTGGTGTGACGTCCATGTTCTCAGCGTACAGCGTTTGCTTGGGGAAGCTTGACGGAAGTCGATTTTGACTCGCCCGGTGACGAACTTCAGGGAGTTGCCGGGATTCGCCAGGCCTTTGAACGCATGGTTTCGTATTTTGTGATGGAGATCTGTGGTATCCCACCCCAGGCGCAAAAAACAAAGGCGCGCCGAGGGTGGGGCACCCGTTGTTTGGAACAACACAGGCGGTCAAAGACCTAGGGTTTGGGCGGAAACGGGTAGCCGCGCAGATAGAGACGGCGCCGGTAGCTGCGATACTCGCGCACCACCACGATGATCACCAGGGCGATAATCAGGAGCGGTCCCCATAAGATCCATCCAGGCTGCACAACGCGATCTCCGCCGACGGTGACGGTAGACGCGGCACGCAGGCCGCCAAACATGGCCACGAGGTCTTTGCCGACAGAGACATTTTCACCGAGCCGTATCGAGCCGAACATGCTCACCAGGTCATTGCCGATGGTGGAATTGTCTTCCGCTTTGACGGTGCCGAAAAAGTTGACTACGTCGTGGTTCGCATTGCCGGCGATGTGGACGCTGCCAAAGAAAACTACGATGTCGCCTTGAACGGTGCCACGATCATCGACATCACAGAAGAAACAGACGGCATCGTGCACAGAACTGTCGGGCGCCACATGGATGCTGCTGCCGAACTGGACAATGTCATTGTTGGCGAAAGCTGGTAGGGCAAATAGCCCGAGAACTGCGGCAAGCAGACAGGCATTGAGCAGGCGTTGACGCATGAAGCCTCCTTCAAACCGGTACGCGCGATCCAATGAAATAGTTCCCCGGCTGTGATGGCGGGTAGGTTCCGGATGCCCCAAGTGTATGCCAAATCCGGCGAGCGGGAATGAGGATATTGGTCCGGCTCGCCACTCTCCGGGTTCGCACACGACGAACTTAGAACTCGAACCGCATCCCCAATTGAACGCGCCGCGGAGGTCTTACCGAGGTGACGTCACCGAACGAAGGAGATGTCTCGATCGAGTCAACGCTGCCTGCGTTCTCGTGGTTGAGCACGTTGAACGCTCCGGCTGAAAAGCCCAGGTGCGGAGCTTCCTCATCCTTGTTTGGGGTGATGGCGAAGTCGTGGCCCCAGCGCAGGTCCAGGTCTACATACGAGGGCATCGTCTCTGAGTTGCGCGCCACGCCCGTTGGGCGGGTGTTGAAGAGGTCGTCGCCGTAAGCATCGGTGCCGGTGAGAACGGTCCAGGGCGTGCCGCTATTGGCAAAGATGCCGGCGGAGAGGTTCAGCACGCCCTCGGGATGGAACATGGCGTACATACCGAGGCGCTGGCGGCGGTCGAAGCTGGCGTTGGCCCATTCGTTGTTTGGCTCGAACTGGTTCTGCGGAAACCAGCCCAGGCCGTTGGTATTGGATTCATAGTGCGACCATGTGTAACGCCCGAAGCCGGTGAAGTATTTGTTAAGACGGCCGCGGTAGGAGATATCCATTGCGGTACCTTCCCAGAATCCGGCGGGCTGCATCTGGCGGACGCGGCCATAGGTGGGATCAGGACGCTCGGTGTACCCGGACTGGGGCGTAGGCGCGTTGATGTCGACCGAACGGAAGCTGCCGATGCCGCGCGAGGAGTAGACACTGACCACGCCTGTGGCCTTCTCGCCCAACTGCCGCTCGATGGAGAGGCCGTACTGCATCTGGTAGGGGATCCGCGGGTTGGGAGCCAGTTCAACACGGGCCACCGGCGCGGTGGCGATATTGACGCAGGCGGAGATGGGTACGCAGCCGGATGCCTGTTCCTGGGCGGGTTGGAGCGACAGCGTGACCGAGCGCCGCCGCGGCTGCGCGCCCTCATAGCGGACCAGGTCGAGCAGGGCGCCGGAACCGAAGCGGTCGTAGTAGACGCCGCCTCCGCCGCGCACCACGGTTTTGGATTGCTCATCGACCACCCAGGCGAAGGAGAGACGCGGCGAGAAACCGAGCCTCTTGGCAGCCAGGAAGTTTTGCCAGTCGTAGCGCAGGCCGGGGGTGACGGAGAAACGGGGGCTTATCTTGTACTGGTCCTGGACGAAGCCGCCCATTTCCTGCTGGTGATAGATGAAGTGCGATTCGCCGCTGTTCAGCGAGTAACCCGAGGGGCGGCCGGCGGCGTAGTTTTCGAGCGCGGTTTGCAGCACGGTGACGCCATCGGAGGCCAGCGTGGGGGCGAAGGTATAGCTGCCGAGGGCGTTGGTGTTGTCGTCAAAGCCGCGGCGACTGATGTGCGGCGTGCCGGCGCCCAGCTTGATGAAGTGACGGCCGTGGGTCCACGTCATCATGTCGTAGACGCGAACGTTGTACTCGGTGCTGAGAGAGTCGTTTTGCGCGGAGCCGGAGGAGAAATCACCCGCCACGCTGATGCGCGGCGCCTCTGTCATGTTCTTGTTGCGGCTGAAGTCGTGCTCTCCTACGAGTGAAACCTGGTTCAACAGCACTGCGGAGAGCGTGGAGTCGAGGTGGGCCGTCACGTCGTCTTCGTGGTACTCGTTGTTGAAGCCGGCGGCTGCAAGAGCCTGCCCGCCGACGCCCTGGTTCTGGCCGGTCCAGTCTTCATAGCTGTACTGCACGTAGCCGGAGTGCCGGTCACTGAACTGGTGCGCGGCGCGCATGCTGAATTCGGTGTCGCGAGTAGGCGCGGGTACGTTGGCCTGGAAGATGCCGTTGGGGTTGGCCGGTGAAGTAGGTACAGTCGCAATGACGACGGAGTCGAGGTCTTCTTCGGCGCGGTTGAACGAAAAAAGGAAGCTGCTTTTGGGTGCGAAGAAGATGGGGCCCGTGACGTGGCCCTCGTAGACGCGCCGTTGCTCAAAGGGCTTGGAGGGCGCCAGCGCATTTTGTGCGTTCAATGCGGAATCGCGGAAGAGAAAGTTGAACTGGCCGTGGTAGTGGTCGGCGGCGGACTTGGTGATGATCTCCATCTGCCCGCGGCCCGGCCAGTAGTACTGCGCGGAGTAGGGGTCCTGGTTGATGCGGACCTCCTGCACGGCTGAGGCGGAGACAGTGGAACGGTTGGCCTCGACGCCATCGACGATGAGACCGGAACCGCCGGTACCGGCCGCGCTGTCATCGAGGAAGGCGCTCATGGCGGAGGCGTAGTCGTTGTCGAAGATGGGCAGGGACTTGAGATCCTGAGAGGTCATAACGGACGAATCGCGGTTATCGTCGGAGGCGGTCAGATCTTCGTCGGTCTCGGCATTCACGCGCACGTTGGTCGACAGGGCTGCGATGGGGAGCGTGATGTACAACGGCACGGCAAAATGACCCGACGCTGCGGCGCCGGAAACCACTGCGGCCGGGGCGGCGACGACGACGGGCGTCTTGATGGTTTCAAACCCGGCTTCGGAGACCACCAGCGTGAAACTACCCAGGTGCGGAGGAGTGATCTGGAAGCTGCCATCGCCACTGGAGTGGAAACTGCCTGCCAGGATGCCGTTGGTGTCCACCAGGTCGATCTCAGCTCCCGGAACGATGGCGCCGGTGGAATCGGCCACAACGCCGGTGAGGGGAGGCGCGGGTGGCGGCGGAGCGCTGGCGGGATTGGCGGCAAAAGCGGCAGGCGACGCAACAAGGGCAAGAAACAGAGCAAGCAGGCGAATCATGCAATTCTCCAAGACGGCGGCTCATCCATTTCGCGCGGACAAGCGAAGCGCTTCAACGCCGATTGTGTTCTCTCGCTTTAAAAGCGACCTTCGACGAGCGGCCGCAAAGGAAGGGAAGCGACGTCTCCGGCACGGTGTCCGTGACCGGTAGACGCAACCGCCGGTGGCTGCGCGCTGTGCAACGCGCAAATCGCCGATGCGGCTGAACCAATTTGGGCATACGCCCTAGGGCAATTGCCGTAAATCGATTTTCGCAGGGTTGAGTACAGTAGTCCAGCTAAAAGCGGAGTCCACGACGACATCGGGCGGAGTTTCCATCAGATTCTGAGGACCGAATCCGAATTGGCACCCCAGGCTCCAGGCCCCGGCGTTGCGCGCGGTCAGGACGTCTACCTTGCTGTCGCCAATCATCACGGTCTCCGCTGGCTGAGCGCCGGCCTCTTCCATGAGGGTCCGCAGGCCCAACGGGTCCGGCTTCTTGAGGGGGAAGCTGTCCCCGCCATAGATGCGGAGGAAGTAGCTGCCCATGCCGAGTCCGTCGCAGATGGCTCGGGCGGGCCGCACCGGCTTGTTGGTCAACACGGCCATGGAACGCGGAGTGCCATCCGGCCGGGTGGCGAGCGCCGCCAGCGACTCCAAGGCACCCTCGTAGGCGTAGGTGAAGTCCAGCTTGTGCTCGCGGTAGTGGTCCAGAAAGAAGGAGTACGCGGTGGCCAACTCGTGCTCATCCACCTGCTCCACGGGGACGTTGTTTTCGACGGCGAGCGACCTGCGCACCATCATGGGGGCGCCATTGCCAACAAAGCCGGCGATGATCTTGTCGGGCAGTGGCGGGCGGTCCATATGCGCAAGCGCGGCGTTGACGCTGTTGCAGAGGTCGCGCGCGGAGTCGATCAGTGTTCCATCCAGATCGAACACGACAAGTTTGATGGATTCAAAAGGAATTGGCTGAAGCACCCGGACCATAGTTCCAGTGTAACTGCAAGCCTCCCTGGGTCCGGTGCGATGATGGACGGTGAAGCTGTGCCGTCATGCGGTTGGGTGCTTAATTCTGGTGGGGAGTTGCAGGTTGAAGAAAGTCATTAGATTTTTGGCGTCAGCAGTTGTTGCAATGGGACTTACGCCCACAGGTTTGAGCGCGCAGCAAGCACTCGCACTCCGCGGAGAAACTGCGGCGCGGATGAGCGCGCCGGCACCGGGCGAGCGCATTCTGAACCTCGATACGCAGAAGCAGGAGTTGAAGCAATATCACGAGTGCACTTGCAAGTGCGGCTGCTATGCCAAGGATCTTGACCTGCAGGCGGACCGTGCGATCGCGTTCCTGCGGCAGCGGACGGCTCATCACCGCGGACAGGAGAATCTGGCGCTGGTGCTGGACATTGATGAGACCACGCTATCGAACTACGAGGAGATGGTGAGTGCCGGATTTGCCTACGACAGCAAGGCATTTGGCGCGTGGGTCGACTCGGCGAAGGCGCCGGCGATTCCCGCTACGCTGCGGATATATAAGGAGGCGCAGCGGCTGGGCGTGAGCGTGTTTTTCATTACTGGACGCTCAGAGGGACAACGGGACGCTACGGAGAAGAACCTGCGCAGCCAGGGATTCGACAACTGGCAGCAACTGGTTCTGCGTAAGGCAGGGCAGGGTTCATCCAGCGCGCTCGAATATAAGTCTGCCGCGCGGGGAGAGATCCAGGCACAGGGGTACAGGATTGTTCTCAACGTCGGCGACCAGTGGAGCGACCTTAAAGGCAACGCGGAAGCGGAATATTCGGTGAAGTATCCCGACCCATTTTATTTCTTGAAATAGGTGTGCAACTTGAGCAGATCCGGGACCGAGCAGACAGAGTGGGTCTCGCGATTTGGTTTCGTATGTCACGCGCCGAACCTGTGTCCGCGACGTTCGCGCCCGACGTACGCCATGATGGATGCGAGCATAAACACGCTGATCGCCGTCAGAGCCATAGCGGTGGCGTAACTTGTCTTCTCGGCATAGATCGCCTCGATGAAGACGACCGAGCTGGCGATGACGCCGGCACTCTGGTAGGCAAAACCAGGAAGCAGGGCCCGGACAGAGTCAGGCGAAAGCTCCGCAAGGTGTGCAGGAATCACGCCCCACGCGCCCTGCACCATGAACTGCATCAGGAACGCTCCGACGATGAGCAGAAGCTGGTTCGGCGCATACGCCCACACCGGAATGATGGCTGCGGCGAGGACGAACGCGGTGATGATCGCGCGCCGGCGACCCCACTTATCGGAGAGATGCCCAAAGACGATGCCGCCAATGATGGCTCCAATGCCGGAGATTGCCGTGATGGCGGCCCGCCGCGACGGAGTAAAGTGCCACTGGCGCTGCAGGAATGTGGGATACATGTCCTGGGTGCCGTGTGAGGCGAACAGCATCATCGTCATGAAGGCCAGCAGGTAAAGAAAAAGCCTCCAATGAGAGAGAATCTCGCGGCGCTGTTCGGCCCATGGCAGCCTGATCTGCGCCTTTTTCTGCCAGACCGTTGATTCCTTTACGCGAAACCGAATGAAAAGAACGAGGAGGATGGCAGGAACGCTGCCGAGCAAAAAGAGAGGACGCCAACCCACACGCCCGAAGAGGAAGAAGTAGCTGACGGCCGCCAGAACGTTGCCGGCTGCATAGCCTTCCTGAAGCAGGCCGGAGAGCATACCGCGCTTGTCAATGGGCGCGCCCTCCATGGCGAGCGATGCCCCTACGCCCCAGTTGCCGCCCATTACCACGCCGAACAGCGCCCGGACGATGAGAAGCACCGTGTAACTGGGAGCGAGTGCCGTGAGGATCTCCGCAAGTGCAAAGAAGCCAATGTTGATCATCAGCGGCAAACGTCGGCCGTAGCGGTCGGCCATGATTCCGAAGATGAATCCACCTATGGGACGAAAGGCCAGGGTCATCGTAATAACGAGAGCGATTTGCGCGTCGGACTTGTGAAAGTCGTGGGCGATGGCGGTGAGGCAAAAGGTCACGAGAAAGAAGTCGAAGGCATCGAGCAGCCAGCCCGAGAAGCCTGCGATCACGGCCGGAGGATGGCTCCTGAAGGCTTCGTCGTCAGGGTACGGGACCGCGCCGGCCGGTTGGATGGACGCTGGTTCACTCTCAGACATTGACCGTACCTCATCGCGGAACGAATACACCACGCTATCAGACTGACTGAGCAGAAGGGAATGGCAGGCGCGCGAAGGAAGAAGGGGCTCTTTGGGCCGGGCGGGAAATGAAGAGGGGCAGGCGAGTGGCCGAAAACGCATTCAGATTTTTCGGTTTGTAACAGACCACCTGAATTTCGTAATCGCCATCTAACGTCCTGGGCCGAACTACGCCTCAAAACTGTTTTCCATTCACGCAACTACCTCACGATGTAAGTGCGCAATAAACAAGGAGAACACCCATGTATCTCCCCCTCTTCCAGGCCAGAAAACTACTGAAAAACATTCACTTGAACACGACGGTTCGCACGCTGGCATCGGTTATTGTCGCCGCTCTGATGCTGGCCCCCGCAGCCTTTGCGCAATATCGCGCATCAATTCAGGGTACCGTAACCGATGCGCAGGGCGGCGTGATTCCCGGCGCCAAGCTGACACTTACCAACACAGCCACCAACGAAACCCAAATGAGAACGAGCAATGATGTTGGTATCTTCAACTTCAATGCGTTACCATCTGGTCGCTTCAAGCTGGTGGTGGAAAGAGATGGGTTCCAGACCAAGGCTCTGGATAACGTGCAGGTTATTCCGGAGCAAGCCAACTCGCTGAATGTGCAACTGGAGGTTGGCGGTGCAACACAAACGGTCACGGTGGACGCGTCGCTGGCGCCGCTGATGGATTCTCAGACGGCAACCATCGGCGGGACAATCTCCGAAAATCAAATCCAGCATATGCCGTCATTTGGGCGTGACGTTTTTCAGCTTACCCAACTTGCCCCCGGAACTACGGGGGATGCGTCGCAGGGCGCGGGCGGCGGTAGTAATGCGTTGCCGGGCACACAGGGGCCGGGTGGACCGAGCGCCAACGGCGGCATCTTTCAAACTGAGAACGGTCCCCAGGCGCTGGCCAATGGTGGCCAGTACGAGAGCAATGGCATCTCGATCGATGGCATCAGCACTACGAGCGCCGTTTGGGGCGGCACGTCCGTCATTACCCCAACAGAGGATTCGGTCGATAATGTGCGGGTTGTGGCCAACGGATATGACGCGGAGAACGGCCGGTTCAGCGGTGCGCAGATTCAGGTCACGTCGAAGAGCGGCACCAATAACGTGCATGGCAGTGCATTCTTTCAGGCATATCGCCCTGGGTTGAATGCGTATCAGCGGTACAACGGGACGGGGTTTTATAACTTTACCTGCACCAACCCGGATGGCACGACTCGTCCGTGCACTCCGTCAGAACGAGGCTTACAGAAAGACACGCAACAATTCAACCAGTTGGGTGGGAGCGTGGGCGGCCCCCTCTGGAGGAACAAGATATTCGCGTTCTTTGCCTACGAGACGGAACGGAACCACTCGGCGGGGGTTACGAGTACGGGATGGTATGAGACAACGGCGTTCGATGGCCTGGCTCCGACGGGCAGTATTGCATCCAAGTTCCTCACCTTTCCCGGCGCGGGAGTCAACGCAAAGGGCATCATCGACCAGAAGTGCTCAGATGCGGGATTAACCCAAGGCGTCAATTGCATGTATATTCCCGGACAGGGATTGAATATTGGATCGCCGTTGACGAGCCCCCTGGGCACACAGGATCCAGGTTGGATGACTCCGACCAGTCCGGGGGTTGGAGGCGGATTGAACAGCTCAGTCGCTGATATCGCCTTCTTCACGACGACGAATCCAACCGACGTTGTTGACGAGCAGTACAACGGCCGACTGGACGCGGATGTTACCGGCAAGGATCACGCGAGTTTTGCGATCTACTGGGTGCCGACAAGCCAGACTGCTTACAACGGTCCCGCGCGGGCCTATAACCTGTGGCATCACACGGTGATCAATGACGCATTCTCGGGAATCTGGAATCACACCTTCTCGCCCAACTTTTTGAATGAAGCGCGGGCGAACGCCGCCGGTTGGCGGTTTAATGAAGTTGCAGCGAACTCGCAGGAACCGTTCGGCTTGCCAAGCGACTCGGTCGGAACCATTGGCAACATCAACTTACAGAACTTTGGCGCGCCAGGACCCGGCGATCTGAACCAATGGACTTACACCTACAGGGACATCGCCACAAAGGTGTTGCGCAATCACACCATCAAGTTCGGGGGCGAACTTACGCGACTTTATTACCTGAACATTGCGCCTTACGCCGCTCGGCCAAGTTTTGGGTTCTTCAACGTTTGGGACTTTCTGAACGATGCTCCCAGATCTGAATCGGGAACGTTCAACCCCACAACGGGCGTGCCGTTTGCGACGCGGCAGGACAACCGCGAAGACCTGTGGGGGTTTTTCGCGCAGGATGACTGGAAGGCCACGTCCAACCTAACGTTGAACCTGGGTCTTCGCTATGGCTATTACGGGCCACTCACATCGAAGCAAGGCAACATGTACTCCGTCCGGTTTGGCAGCGGGTCGGCCATGCTGACCGGCTTGACGGTTCAGAAGGGTGGCAGCCTGTGGACCGCGCAGAAATACAATTTCAGCCCGCAGATCGGTTTCGCCTGGACGCCGGGCTTTTACCACCAAAGGGTCGTGATACGCGGCGGCTTCGGTTTCAACTACAACGAGGAAGAGATTGCGATCTCGGCCAACGTGTTCGGTAATCCGGGAGCTACGGTGTCACCTAGCTTCACGATGAACCTTCCCAGTTCGGCTAATCCGGGGATTGTGTACCAAATTCCAAGCGACGTTCATTCGCTGTATGGTTATCCGCCGAACAAGAATACGATCAGCTCTGCGTTTGGGTCGAACGGTCTGCCCCTCACGGGCCAGACCAGCGTGACAGCGTTCGACACGAACATGCCGACAATGTACTCCGAGCATTACTCGCTGGATACGCAGACGGACCTGGGGGCGCAGTTCATTTTCACTCTCGGTTACCAGGGCAGCGTCTCACGGCACAGTTATTTCCACTACGAAGCAAACGCGGCCGCTTCGGTTCAGGGCATTCCTCTTAACCCGCAGGTCCCGAGCGTGAATTTCTTCGGCAATGGGGGCCACGGCAATTACAACGCGATGCTGGCCGGGCTGAAACACCAGTTCTCGCACCAGTTCATGGCGGACGCGGAATTGACGTGGGCGAAGAGCATGGACACAAGCTCGGCGCCCTATTCGGAACAGGACTATCCGTATAACCCCAGCCTTTCCTACGGCCGCTCCGACTACAACATTGGCAGGCAATTCAAGATCTTTGGCATGTGGCAGCCGGTCATCTTCCACAGCAGTCACTCATGGGCCGAGAAGATTGTTGGCGGGTGGTCGCTGAGCGGTATCTTCAACATGCACACCGGCTTCCCATGGAACCCGGTTTACAACAGCACAGTGGGAAGCTTGTATTGCTCAACTTGCGGTTATACTCAAGTGCTGCCTGCCGCATACCTGGGCGGTGCCGGAAATGACACCAGCAATGAAGCATTCAAGTCCGGGCCCGGAGTAGGCAACGGCTTAAATAAGAACTTTCCCCTTGCGGCCACATCTGCCAACCAGGCTGAAGCATACTTCGTGCCGCCGGCTTTGACGGCCGGCTCCGTGTTTCCCGCTACGGGTGGGGTTGCGCCGCAGGCTCCGGGTGTGAAGCGAAACTCGTGGACCGGGCCAGGGTATCGGGATTTAGATGGCACCGTAAGCAAGAGCTTCGGACTGCCGAATATGAAGGGGTTGGGGGAACATGCGGCAGTTGAGTTTCGCGCGGACGCCTTCAACCTGTTTAACAACTTGAACTTCAATGCGACGAGCATCGCGAACAACATTACGGACCCGAGCTTTGGGCAGGCGAAATCGGCGCTCGGTTCGCGCACGGTGACGTTGCAGGCACGATTCAACTTCTAAACCGTTTGTCCTTCTCGTTGGTTGCCGGCGGCGAATCTGCATTGGGTTCGTTGCCGGCTTTCAGTTTGGAAAGCCGAATTCGTTAGGCGCACCCATTCCGCCTTGAAAGGTAATGCACTTATGTTGAAAGCGAGCTATTGGCGGTGTTTCGCATGGATGTTATTGCTGCTGGTGGGGCGGATTGCGGCACCGGCCCAAGAGAAAGTGGAAATTGACGCGCAGGCGCCGGCGGAGCCATTTCCCCACTTCTGGGAACAGATGTTCGGGTCGGGCCGGGCGATTCTCACATTGCGCGAGAGTTATCGGGAAGATATGCGGGCGGTCAAGCAGGTTGCGGACTTTCGCTACGTTCGATTTCATGCCATCCTGCATGACGAAGTTGGAGTCTATAACGAGGATGAGCATGGTAATCCCGTCTATAACTTCTCTTATGTAGACCAGATCTATGATGGATTGCTGAAGAACGGCGTTCGACCCTTTGTTGAAATCAGCTTCATGCCGAGGAAGCTCGCATTTAATCCGGATGCGTTGCATCCCTTCTGGTACAAGCAGAATGTTTCGCCGCCCAAAAGCATGGAGCGGTGGGACGATTTGATAAAGCACTTTGCGCAGCACCTGGTCGATCGTTACGGCATCGCCGAGGTTTCGCAGTGGTACTTTGAGGTTTGGAATGAGCCGAACATCGATTTCTGGAATGGAATTCCGCGCCAACGATCTTACTTCGATCTCTATGCGCACACGGCTCGCGATCTGAAGAGTGTCAGTCCACAGTTGCGCGTGGGTGGACCCGCAACCGCTGCGGCAGCATGGATCAGCGAGTTTCTTAGGTTCACGTCGGAGAATCATGTGCCAGTCGACTTCGTGTCGACGCATGGCTACGCGGATGACACAGTACAGGATATGTTCGGTACCAACGAAGACATTTCAATGGACGACAGAGTGTGCCGCGCAATAGCGAAGGTGCAGGGCCAGATCAAGTTGTCGGCTACGCCGGCGCTTCCGCTGTTTTGGACGGAGTGGAACGTGCAGGGCCAGTTGGACGCGCGCGATACGACCTTTGTAGGGCCGGCCCTTGCGAACACCGTGCGCCAGTGTGATGGGCTGGTGAACATGATGTCGTTCTGGACCTTCTCGGATGTGTTTGAAGAGGGCGGCCCGATTGCAAAACCGTTTGAGGGCCAGTTTGGCTTGCGAGCCAAGGGCGGCATCAACAAACCCAGTTACTACGGCTATGGACTGCTGCATCAACTCGGAGAGCAGCGGATTGTCAACAACTCAAAAAATGTGATCGTGACAAAGACGACGGACGGTGGGCTTGCGATCGCCGCGTGGAACCTCGTTGATCCCGGGCAGCACGGCGACAGGCGAACGATCAATCTGGTCTTTTCGCACGTGCCCGGTAATGCGCATATCAGCGTGCAGCGCGTCGATGCGGACAATGGAAATGTTCTGAAGGCATACGAAGCAATGGGGCAGCCCGTGGATCCAACGCCGGCGCAGGTCGAGCAACTGAATCGCGAAACGGCACTTGCGGCTCCTGAAGACAAGACGCTGCAGGGAGGAAAACTCGAGCTGGACCTGATGCCGAATTCGCTTGTTGTTATTAAGGTCCAGCGTTGATACGCGGCATGCGGTCCTTCTCGATGGCGATTCTCGGCAAGTAGCTCAAGCCCCTATTGCTGTTGGGGGTTATCGACTTTTTGAGGGATCGCGGCGAAATCCTTCATCATGGCTTTGAGAGTGGCCTTGTTGGTGGGTGTTTCGTGGAGCAACAACTCTGTCGATTGCATCAGCGGATTGGTATGGAACCATTGCTGCACAACGTCATCGCACAAACAATTGAGAATCGCAAGAAGCGACATTCCCTGGTGATGTGCCATCCACTCACGAACCAGTTCGCCATTGTGCGATGGGGTGGAATAATCGAAAGATTCATAAAACCCGTACGCACCTATCCAACCGGAAGAGGCCATGCCGCGCAAATTGCGCATCGACTCTACCGAATCGATGCCTAGCGCGAGGTAAGTGGAATAAGGCGAGACGACTGGACCCGCGGTGGCGTCGTAGAAAAGTGCTATCTGCGGGATGCCGTAGGCGTGGTAGGAATAGTGCCCTCCGTCATCCTTGCCCGCCGCGCCGGATTCAGAGATGCCCCACGGAATACCGAGGGAGCGCGCAAACGTCTGCTGCACATGAACACATCCATTGAGCGTCTGCGCGATGAGCGTATTGGGATAACTGCGCATCCACAGCGACGGCATGAGGTACTCGAACATTGTTCCGGTCCAGGAGATGATGACGTACGCGCCGAATACGTGGGCGTAATCGCGGCCGAGCTTGAACCAGCTCTGTTGCGGCAGCTCACCGCGAGCGATGGCGAGGAACGTAGCGATGCGAGCTTCGGAAGCGAGCATGTCATAGCAGGATGCGTGGGTCTTCTGAGCGTTTACGTCGTAGCCGATGGAGAGAATGCGGCGGGCTGGATCGACGAGGAATCCAAACTCTGTTTCTTCGGCCAGCCGCTCGGCGCGCTGCGCAATATGGCGAAGTCCCGCGGCAAGGGCGCGCAGATTGTTCGTGGCAGCGGGCAGCGCCGCTCGGAGTTGACCGGCCAATGAGAAGCTTCCGTTCGACGCCGCGGAGGCATGGGTGAGTTTGTTCTCCAAATCTTCTGCGAACTTCGCGGCCTCTTCAATTGAGAGCCTTTCGGCCGTTTCATCGATCGCCAGTTCAGGGACGTCGCGGAGAGAT
>OCZT010004340.1_pt1 | contig 14303 bp, 9 predicted proteins | sample 1539031 | NCBI WGS metagenome assembly OCZT01 (sample SAMEA3539308, study PRJEB22396) | soil metagenome | biome: tundra; feature: field; material: soil | place: USA | collected 2010-05 | depth 0.15 m
CTGAACATTCTGTTGAAACCCAGGTTCCATTTATTCAATATTTGTTTCCAAAAGCTAGGATAGTCCCAGTAATAATAGGATCGGATGATCTTCCGCTTTGTACAAAATTCGGCAAAGCAATTGCAAAAATATTGAAAGATAAAAAAGCATTGATCGTAGCAAGTTCTGATCTTTCCCATTATCCCAATTATGAAGATGCCGTAAGTACCGATAAAAATACTTTAAATGTAATCAAAAAAATGAGCACCTCAGATATTCAGCAGGAACTGTACAGGAAAGTAAATTCGGGCATTCCGTCATTGGTAACTTGTGCGTGCGGTGAAGGACCAATATTAACAGTTATAACAGCAGTTAATGAATTAGGGGGAAATAATGTTTCCATTATCAGCTATGCCAATTCAGGAAATACTCTTGTTGGCGATAATGACAGGGTGGTGGGGTATGGTGCCGTAGCATTTTATAAAACAGATCAGAATACAAAGGTCTTTGAAAAAATTGATGAAAATATCTCACAAGAATATTCTACAGAATTGGATTCATTGGATAAAATATCACTACTGAAACTTGCACGCAGGTCTATTGAACAGTATCTAACCTCTGAAACTCTTCCCCTGCCAAGGAATTTAACTCCCACTATGAACAGCAAAAGAGGTGCATTTGTAACATTAAAAAAACATGGGGAACTGCGTGGATGTATAGGCAGCATGGTTGAAACTCTCCCTCTTTATAATGTTGTAGGAAAGATGGCTCTGCAGGCAGCTTTTAACGATAACAGGTTTCACCCGCTTGAATATAATGAACTGTCACAGGTGGAACTTGAAATTTCAGTGCTTACCCCGCTTGTTCAAATAAATAACGCGGAAGAAATTGTTCTTGGGCGCGATGGTGTGGTTCTGAAAAAAGGGAATAAGCAGGCTGTGTTTTTACCTCAGGTTGCTGCAGAGCAAGGGTGGGGTAAAGAACAGTTCCTGACTCAGCTTTGCTATAAGGCGGGACTTAATGCCACTGATTGGAAAACTGCAACTCTATTTACCTTCAGAGCAGAAGTATTCAGCGAAAAAGATTTCCAATAATGAAAACTTCTTCTGTTAAGAAAGTAGAAACATTTCTCTTTTTAACTGGATTTGTTTCTATACTGGGACAGATTGTACTTCTACGTGAACTTAATATAACATTCCGTGGTATTGAGTTGGTCTATACGTTAGCATTCAGTGCCTGGTTAGTCGGAACTGCTTTGGGCGTTTCCGTCGGTAAAAGAAATTATGCCCCCCCCGATAGCAGAATAATTATTTTATTCTTATTGATTGGTTTACTTTTCCCTCTTGATCTTTTCTTTATTAGAAACCTGCATATTCTTTTCGGAGGCATTGCTGGATCGTATCTACCTTTCGGGAAACAAATCATTTCAATGTTTACAGCCCTGCTGCCCGTAAGTATAATCGCGGGAATCCTTTTCCAATGGGTTGCAAAGAGATATGTTGCATCAGCAAAAACTCTGGCAGGTGCTTACGCTATAGAGAGTTTGGGTGGATTAATAGGAGGTGGAGTATCCTCTCTGTTAATCATGGCGGGTTTACAGAATTTTGAAATTACTCTTATTTGTAGCATTGTATGTTTAGCTGCATTTGTTATTAATATTGATAGTACCCAGTACAGATACATCGCATCTTTTATATTACTGGTACTTGTCACCGGGTCACTGTTTTATAATAAGTCAATGGATAACTGGATGACATCAGAAGGTTATGGCAGAAAGGTTGAATCAATCGACACTCCTTATAACAGGATTACAATAGCTTCTTCCCATAACCAGGTTTCTATTTTTGATGATAATGCTCTATCCTATGAAACTGAAACATTTGAAGCGGAAGAGTTTGTGCAGTTGGCATCTCTTCAGTCGGTCAATCCCGATCATGTTTTGGTATTGGGAGGTGGATTTAAAGGAATTATTGAACAGTTTATTACACTTCCGGTTGCAAAAATCGATTATGTTGAATATAATCGGAAAATGTACTGGTTTATTAAAGATCATTTGCCTGAGAAACTTAAGAATTCATTATCATCGGAAAAGGTAAATATTATTTTTGAGGATCCACGTTTATATCTTGGTAAAAAAATCAGATATGATATTATTCTATCAGGAATGCCTGAACCAGCATCAGGACAAAACAGCCGCTTTTACACCAAAGAATTCTTTGAAGAAATATCCTCATGCCTTAATAAAAAAGGGATATTTGCTTTTAATTTACCTTCCTCAGAAAACTTCTGGACACCTGCACTTCAGAAAAGGAATGCAAGTATTTATAAATCATTAAAAGCTGTATTTAAAGATATCGTTGTTCTTCCGGGAACTTCAAATATTTTTATTGCCTCTAATGATTTATTGATCAAAGACCCCGTGATTTTATCGGAAAGGTTAAGGTCAAGGAAGATTCAGAATAAATTAGTAACACCTGAATATATAAATTATATCTACAAAAATGATCGGTTTAATGAAATTTCTGGATTACTAAATGACAGTACTGCTGCGATAAATACTGATATAAAACCAATATGCTATCAGTACACGTTAACTATTTGGTTCTCTAAATTCTTTCCCGGCGCAGAACAGTGGGATTTTATATTAACCAAGGTCATGCAAACACCTCTATCCAAAATGCTTCTGGGATTCCTGATTTTTATCCTAATACTTGTAGGAAGGAAATGGAAAACTTTCCGGCGTTCCTTCATTGTATTTATTGCAGGATTCCAGGGAATGGTTTTGGAAATAATTTTGCTCCTCAATTACCAAATGCATAATGGAATACTGTTTCAGAATATCGGGATTCTGATCATGGGGTTCATGCTTGGGCTCGCTTCAGGAGCATGGATAGTGAATAAGTTCATAAAGATGTATACGGGATTTTTATTAATAACTTCTTCAATAATAATTTATTTAATTTTTGGAGTGTTAATAAATGTGGGTAACATAAACACATTCTTTATTACACTTATTTCGCTGGTGATATCGGGATTCCTTACATCCGGGATATTTGCCTTTGCAAGCAGATTTAAGGTTGCGGACCAAAAAAAGATTATTTCTCCATTATATTCAGCCGATCTTTTGGGAGGAGTTGCAGGATCTGTACTGGCAAATTTTATTTTTGTACCTGTTCTTGGATTCGGAACTGCCGCACAGTTTATGGCATTCCCTTCCCTTCTTCTCTACTTCTTTTTATAGATTCCTTCCCCTTGTCTAACAATTTCCGCGTATTAATACGTCAATTTTTTTAAGAAATATTTTTAATTTTGACCTGAAAAGAAGCCGTTTACGACGCATTTAGGACGCATATTCAAGGAATGAGATTACTGTAGGATAATACTCTAACAGCTGTCGGTATCATAATTTCATCTAAATTCAATTTTTCAGGAAACCCCTTATATTATCATTTTCAAGTTTAAATGTAGTTTGCCAATGTGCAATGTCTTCGGAACCTTGGAGGTTATTGTCATTAATATAAACTTGCAGTTTTTCGATCGAAATAACCACAGAATTTAATCCTTCAGCAAGGTATTTCATTCCCGGTTTAACATTAAGGATAGTTTCTTTCCGTTCTTCTATATTCTGATCTTTTGCTTTAGAATAATTGGAGGCAAATATAATATTCCCCTGAATAGTAGAGTTAATCCCATTAATAAGATCATTGGTAATTTCTTCAGCTTTTGGGTCCGGACTCTTTAATGTTTTAACATGCTGTAGAGAAATTGAATCAAGTTTAATACCTTCAAGTAAAGAATTTTTAGCTTTCTCAGCATTATCTATATCCATAAAGCCCGATTTCCTGTAAGCAATAATAGCTTCTGCTCCATTTTTAATAATACTAACGCGGGTCTGATTCTTTAAATCTTTAATAATTCCCAGGTAACTGTCAACATATGTCTGCATGCTTTCCTTATTCCGCCCGCATGACTGCAAAAGAAAAACAGACGCTAATAGAATTGAAACGTTGAAAAAAAGCCCTGATTTACCTTTCAAAGAAAACCTCACTAATAAATAATGTAAGATAGTAATTTTCCTGAAATATCAGCAATTCAAAAATTTATAGTTGTCCCACCCAATTAATATCATTCTGTTTGAATGCATTCCTGATCTCATAGTATAAATCATAAGACAACGGTCCCTTTTCAATCAGCTTAACATTTTCTTTCAGATGATTAATATTATTCGTGCCAACAATTACAGAATCAACTCCCCAGGTGAAAGCGGCAAATCGTAATGCAATTTCCTGAAGATTAAAATGATGGTGAAGATTCATTCTTTTTAGCCGGTGCCAGTATTCTTCAGCATACATACCTGCCGGCAGTTCATTAAACCTCCAGGCTGCGTTGGCGGCTGGGCGTTTGGCAATTACTCCCATACCTTTTACCTTCGCCCGTGGAAGAAGGGAATCCAGATTTCTCTGATCTGCAATATTTATTGAAGTCTGAATACTTCCTAACCTTCCAGATTCTACAGCATAGGTGAGATGTTCATTTTCACCGGAGTAGGCAGCAACCTTTATCTTTCCATCTTCCTTGGCTCTTTCAAGCGCATCAATTACACTGTTATTCCTAAGTATATCAGTTGGACAGGAATGAAGATGGACTATATCAATATAATCAGTGCGAAGCTGTTTAAGCGCCTCATTAATTCCGGCAATAACACAGCCATAAGTCCAGTCCTCGTAACCGGCAATACTATAACCAACTTTCGTCGAGAGGATTATTTCATTCCTTCTGTGTGAAAGGAACTTTCCTATTCTCTCTTCAGAGGCACCATACCCTCGTGCCGTATCTATAAGATTAACTCCAAGATCAACAGCCGTGTTTAATAATTTATCAATTGATTTTTCGTCAGCTTTATAATCGCCTATATGCCCTGCCCCGAAACCGAGTGCTGAGACTTTTAGCCCGGTAAATCCGAATTGTCTTAATTCCATAATTGTCTACTTAATAATTGTTTTATTTATTGTGATTTTATTTAAATACTTTTCATCTACCATTGCACCATGCCCTGATGCTGTTGGGACTATCAGTGTTCCGTCGGAATTTAATTCAAACGGATTCTCCACTATGTCTCTTTTGAAATACCTGTTATTTGCGCTTAAGTCTCCTGGTAATGTAAATCCAGGCAGACTCGCAAGGCAAACATTTACAGCTCGCCCTATCCCTGTCTCCAGCATTCCCCCGCACCAGACGGGAATTTTATTTTTTCTGCAAAGATGATGAATGATGGCGGCATTTACAATACCCCCAACTCTTCCCGGCTTAATGTTTATAACTCTGCATGCATCCATAACTAATGCCTGTTTCCCCTGATGTTTTTGAAAATGTCAGATAGTTCCCCCGGGTGTATAATCTCTTTTTTCAGAATAAGGGGAACAAGAACCTCCTGCTGTATAGAAAAAACGGTGGATGAGGTTTCCTCAATATAATGAGGGAATCTGCTTACGGAAGACTCCCCCCATCCGGCTATGCCTTCTGAAAAGACTTTAACTATAACAGAATTATTGCCTTCCATCACCCATCCCCGAAGTTTGGAACGGCGAAATGAAAGGGAGATTTATTTGTCTTAGTTCTATACGATCTATTTTCATTAATTTAACTATTTTCCGGTTAACAAGAGATTATTGCATATCTGCCACTGAGTGGTTTTTATACTTAATCGCCTGCCCGGGAATTAAATAATCTATTTTATCGGGTTACCTTTAGCATCAACACTTCCGGCAACAACAATATCAACCTTGTCAGGGTTAATATATTTTTTAACAGCACTGTTCACCTGATCAAGTGTAAGAGCGTTTATAATATCCGGATATTTATCAATAAAGGCTACATCAAGTCCTCTCTGCACTATATTTAAAATCTGATTTACCAGTCCGCTTGTAGTTGCAAGTTGAACTTTATACTCCCCGATAAGTCGTGATTTTGTATTCTTCATTTCAGCCTCTGTAATACCATCCTTCACCCATCTCTTCAATTCACGCAATGTTGACTCGGTGCCTTTTGCCAGAAGCTGTGGAGCAAATGTCCCCTGAACATTCCATTGCCCGCCGCAGAATAGGTCTTTGTTTAGCCAGGAATAAATACCGTAAGTTAATCCCTCATCATCGCGAACAATCGACATAAGCCTTGCCATAAATGTACCACCGCCAAATACATCTACACCGAACATTAGAGGATAATAATCAAGATCGGTTCTTTTTAAATTTGTAACAAGCCCCATATCAAGAACAGTACTTGTCTTTCCGGGCATGGTAATATATTTATTAACAGATGATGATCTCATATCAGAATTTTTATAAGATGGATAATCCACTCCTCCCTTCCATCCCTTGAATGAACTTTCAATGGCATTTTCCAATTCCTTTGTTTCAATATCGCCGGCAGCGGCAAATACCATCGATTTAGGACCATAATATTTATTATAAAACGATTTGATATCTTCAACTGTAACTTTATTTATATCATCAATCGCCTTTTGCATCGGAACTTGATAATTAGGATGCCCTTTAGGAAAGAGCACTTGTGACAATGTATTATCAGCAACGGATGAGGGGTCATCCATTGACTCACGAAAATTTCCTGTCCTCTGCTTCTTAAGTTTTTCAAGCTCCTCCGACGAAAATGCCGGCATGCGAAGCTGTTCAGCCAAAAGACTAATAACAGCAGGAAGATCTTTCTTTAATAATTTACCAGAAAAATTAAAAGTGTTGGAACCAACGGAAAATCCCAACGATGCTCCAAGATCCTCAAGCTTTTTTGCAAGAGCAAACTTATCATTCTTGGTAGTTCCTTTATCAAGCATATTCCCTGTGAGGTCAGCTATCATAGAATTGGATTCAGGACTGAAAACATCCCCTGCGGCAAAGCTTCCTGTGAAAGTTATAACATCCTTAACTCCGGTTTTTGCAGTAATAACATCTATTCCGTTAATTTTTTTACGTGTGATATTATCCGATATTTTAGCATATTCTGAAGTTTTATATAAGCTCCCCCCTTCAATAATAGATCCATCTACCTGATTATCAAATGCATCGAAAGTTAATAATGATTTTTTTCCATATAAATCAGGATCCCTGAAAAAGCACATACCTTGATTCTTGTTTCTCATCTGGTTCCCCTTTGAATTTCCTTCATCGCCGCCGGGGTTTTGCGGATAGAAATAACCGACAGTCCTTTGATCAGTATTAAAATATTTTTTCACAACATCCTGAACATTCTTGGGAGTAACCTTTTTAATATTATCTTCAAAAGTTGCAAAGTAGCTCCAGTCTCCCATCGCAATTGCCTCATTAATCTGGCTGGCCACGGAATATGAGCCGTCCCTGCCGTAGGAAGTCTCGGCAGTTATTTTATTTATGGCTCGGGTAACTTCATCCTGTGAAACACCCTCCTTCTTTATCCTATCATATTCATCAACAATTATCTTTTCAACATCCTCATGCTTAACACCGGGAGTTAAGAATACATAGGGAGTAAACAAACTGCCGTCCCTGAAGGGTACATAATAAATGAAATAGTTAACGGCAAGATTTTTATCTGTGAGGGATTTATAGAACCGGCTTGTTTTCCCATCGGAAAGGAGATAGTTAAGCACAACTAAAGGATACGTGTCTTTACTTAATCCTTCCGGAACTTTATCGGCAACACCTAATACTCCCAACTGACCTGGTCTTTTTAGAATAACTCTTCGAATACCCTGCTGTTCCGGTTCGGTAGTGTACACCTGAGGTATAGGATTTGGTGAAGAAGAAATTTCGCCATAATATTTTTTGATCAAAGTAAGTGCATTTGTTTTATCAAGATCGCCGATTACGGTAACGGTTGCATTATTAGGCCAGTAATAAGTATTATAGAAATCTCTTAGCTTCTGAATCGGTACATTTTCAATATCCGATCGCCAACCGATTGTTGGGTGATGGTAGGGATGAGCGGTAAACGCTGTAGCCTTGATAAGAACATCAAGTGCTTCAAATGGAGAGTTCTCTCCTCTTTCATATTCATTCCGGACAACCGTCATTTCAGAGTTCTTATCCTCTTCCCTTAGGAGCAGATTGCGCATTCTTTCAGATTCAATCTGTACACCAAGTTCAAGCTGATCGCTTGCCATAGTTTCATGGTAGTTTGTCCTGTCGTACCAGGTGGAAGCATTCGAAATAGCCCCTATGGAGCTGAGGAAGTCATCTATCTTATTATGATTTTTCTTCTGGTATTTTTTGGTATCCTTGAACATCAAATGTTCAAGAAGGTGGGTGGAACCGGTCGTTCCGGTCACTTCATTTCTGGAGCCGACATGGTAGGTAACCATGAATGTAATTACGGGAGCAGAATGATCCTCCATTAAAAGGACAGAAAGTCCATTTGAATCAAGCTTGTATTCTGAAATGCCCCCAAGTTCTTTAACTTTTGTATACCCTGTAGGAATGTCCTGTCCTGGGGAAATTGATGATGCAAATAACAAAACAAATAAGAGACCAAAAGATTTCCTTAACATAAGAATGCTCCGTCTTCTGAATTCATTATATAAAAATGGGATTGTATTTATTTTGAAATAAGTTTTGTGCAGCAAAAGATTATCCTTATTTAAAAATGAAAATTAAAGAAATTTTTGTTCAATTTCTTTTATATCAATGCTGTTTGACCCTGAGGCATTATTTAAAATAAATAAGGCTGCCGTGCAGGCAGCCTTTATGATATTCAGAATCTTAATTGTTGAAGATCAAAAAACGAATGTAATACCTAATTTGAACTGGTCGAATGAAAGTGGAGCTGCTGTTTCAAAAGGCCAGTTCATCTTATCCTGCTTCAGTTCATATAATCCATAGGATAGTGCATTCTTTAATAAGAAATTCACTACGGGTACCGCGCTGGGACTTGAATCAAGAATTTCCTCCACAAACTTGTCAATTAACCCTTGTCCAATGACTTCTATCAGTTCGCTTGCCCCCCACTTCCAGAAAAGATGCCGTGAGTAAACAATTGATCTTTCATATGAAGCATCAATCCCAAGGTTATTGATAAATTTAAATTGTATTCCTCCCTGAAAGCTGTTCCCGAACCTGAATGTTTTATTAAAAAGATCGGTTGTATATATATCAGCAGGATTGGAAGGGGTGATTTGCATATTTACCATCGTCCAATCAAAAGAACTCTGATGGTAAGGAGTAATTTCGAAGCCGTTTCCAAGATCATACCCGAATCCCGATGCCCATCCGAAGCCAAATCTCCATGAGTTCGTGATAATATCGGAGCTGTTCTGGTTTCCTGAAAGATTTGTTGTAAAATTGCTTATATGAAAAAATTTGAAGTTGTATTTTGAAACATAATCTGAACCGCTGTAGGATTTATCAGAAGTATATCCAAGCCTTAGCTCGAGCATCCCTGGTTTTGCAAAATTATTATTAATACTTTTAAGGTTCATCTTAGAACCACCGTAATTTAACTCTATAGTAGGTGCTCCTTTGATCTTAAAATCAAACATATGGGACCCGATTTTGTCCCAATTGTTATCTGCATTATTATCCCCGTTTTCCCAATCAGTATTAGTATATGACGTATCATTTTCCTGCGAATAAGCGGGAATTATTAAAGCAAGAACTAATAGAAAAAGAAGTAATAGTTTTTTATTCATTTTTTCCTCTTAGAATTTACCGGACCTATTTAACAATCTACGTGCCAGTATGGTTATTATTCATAAATAAAGTTTGTTTATTCTAAACGGACTAAATAGTATACATCACAGATTAAAATTTAATACACTATGGACAAATTCTCCAACCGTTCAATATTAAGACTAACCGTTCAACATAAAGGTTACTTTCTTCACATAGTATTCAGAATAAATACAATTACACATTTCTTCCATGGTACAGATCCATAAACAAACAGCCGGTAACAGCCAGGTTTTCTTTTTTTACCCTCCATTTATGTAAGCGGGCCCCGGTAAGTTGCCCCATAATGAATGCTCCAACTAGGATGGGATAAGTAATAAACTTAAACCCGATACCACTGTATATCCTTATAATTATAATAATCGGAATCGGTAGATGTATGGACAGTGCCCACTGAAGGGAAAACTTCCTTGCATTTTCCCGCCAGTATCCGAATGGAATATTTAGCACGTAAACAGTAGAAGCTACTAAAATTAAATTCATATAAAATAAAAAACCGGATCTTTTTTGGTAATTACATTTGTTGCAGATTTAAATGAACAAAATATTATAAATTTCAATGAAAATGAAAAACAGAATTTCTGTTTAAGCAATATGGGATAAGAATGGGCTATTTTTAATGCAATTTTCTGGCAACAACAACTGTGGTTTTTAAGATTTCATTCTGCCCAGTATTGCTGTTAAGTGCTTCAAGGAAAATTATGTAAATTCCCATACGCAAAGCCAAACCATCATTACCAAGTCCGTCAAATATAACCGATCCTGTTGAACCTGAAGCCATGTTATTCGCAAGAACTCGTACAAGCCTTCCCCTACTATCATAAATCTTGATATTCACTTGGGAAACAGGAATTTTTAATAAATAATTTATTATAGTGCAATCTTCAAAACCATCATTATCGGGGGAAAAGGGATTGGGATTTACCGATAGTGATGAATTAGTTTTGGGGTTAATTACATAAATACTGTTCTTCGCGCCGGGGGTAGCACCTTTATGATCAACACAGGTATTCCAATTGTATCTGTCAATGCTGCTCAGAAATGGATTTATTCTTTCAAGTGAACGTCCTTTTGTACTGATGAAATTTTTATTGTGCCACTTGTCTGAATAATAAACCGAATCAATAACATTTCCTCTTAGATCTTTCAATAAAATCAATTCATCTGCTGTTAACCCGAGTGAAGATTCATTAAGGATTATTTTATAATTGAAGCTGAAAAGATCGTAATTCCTGATTACAGAGGAATCTGAGACCAGAAGGAAATAAGACCCCGGAGGAATTACAAAATTTGAATCCGATATTTTATATTTATTCTTATGCTGATCTTCAATGCTCCATCCGCCAATATTTAATGGTTCTTTTTTAAGATTAAGAAATTCAACAAATTTGTTATTACCCGCAGCAGGATCGTACATTATTTCATTAATTACCAGATCATTTCTTTTCCCGTCCGGGATGCCTTCAACAGAGTTTTCCTTTCCTGGAGTGGATTTTTCACTGCATAATGATAGTGTCCAGTTGGAACTGTCATTTGAATTTTTATCCGGAGATATCCTTTCAAGAGAATATCCTTTTTTATGCCCCCAGGATGAATTATATATGACGCTATCTATGATTCCATCCCTGTAATCATAAATAATTATTCCATCCTCTGTATTCCCGAGAATCCCATAACTAACAATTTTTGTCTTTAAGCTTAACTCAGGATGAAAAAGAAAAAATATGGTGTCTCTTGCCGCTATAATTATCTCATTTGGAGCAAGGAAATAATCCTGGTTTGTAATTATGGATTTCGTAGGAGTAGTAAGTACATCACTTAAAGACCAGTTTTTCATGTTTATTGTTTCAGAGGAGATATTTTTCATTTCAATCCATTCCGGTTCACCAACTTCAGGATCGTACATAATCTCGTTGACAATTATTGATCTTTCAGCTGCACCTGGTTCTAGGTTCTCTGCAAGATAATTATTCAATGAGTCCTGATCCTCGGGAAATATAATTTTTACTGTAACAATATACCTCCCCTGAATATTAGTAATCACAGAGGATGAAGGAACATTTGAAGAATCACCCGCTGATAAGAATAGACCATTGGAAACAGATTGCTGTACCGAATTTGATGAATCTTTCCTAAAACAAAACTCAACAGAAAAATTATTTGCGGAAGATGTTCCATTATTCTTTATGAGCGCTGAAACCGAGACATCATTTCCGGCAACAGGATACTTAGGATTAAATGAAAAACCCACTATAGATAAATCATACATTTTTTCTTTCAGACTATTTACCCTTCCCGGAGTACTGCGTTCAATATCTTTGCTGGTTCCCCAATTATCTTTTAATAAAGAACTTATATCAGGAGATTTCCTTTCAAGGGAATACCCGCTGTTCCCGCCCCATTGCTGGTCATATTTAACTGAATCGATAACCATTCCCGTATAATCTTTAAGAATCACCCCGTCGGCATCATTATTTAATTGGGGAATATTTAATTTAAATGTTGGCGCGGGGATAAAGGGGTGTGAATTGAAAATAGTGGAATCCCTTGATATAATCAGATACGATTTGGGCATAATGGAAATATCATTACTAATTTTAACTGTTGAAGGAGTGGTATAAATATCTGTGATTGTCCAGTCTTTTAACGGTATAAATTCATTCGTTCGGTTAAATAGTTCAATCCATTCCGGTTCACCGGTTAAAGGAGCATACATTATTTCATTTATTACCACATCACCCGTGCTATTATTTGGAGCTCCAACATTAAAATTTGTATATGCAATATTATTGGACACATCTTCATCAGGTATTGTTTCTATCGAGGCAATAAAATAATTCCTTCCGGTATTGTATTTGTCTGTATTAAGTACAACTTCCGTGCTGTCCATACTTTGAATACTGCTTAACGATTGCGACAATAATAATTCTCCGGGTTGTGGAATTGAATCTTTATTAATATCATTAAATATATTAATCGTATAAGCTGATGATGCATTTGATCCCTTATTCATAATCTTAAGAGTCATTTCAACTTTCTCTCCTGAAATGACAAAAGGTGTGGATCTAAAAGCAACTATCTGAAGATCGTATAGTTTAGGCATTAGGGAATTCTTAAAGCCTGGAGTCCCGTTATACCTGGTACTGTTCCCCCAATTAACATATGAAGTATCTTTACTCATATTTATTTTCTCATCTGAATAACCGCTGTTATTATTTGCCGAATAGGTGTAATAATCTATAGTGTCATCTGTAGCATTTATTAACCACAAAGGTCTGTTTGCTGTATTCGCCATACCATTCGATCCAAATGCGTCATCGGAAATCTTTAATATTAATGCGGAAGAGGGGACAATGTTTTTATAAATGCCTGAGGCTAAATCATAATCCCCCTCAAAAATTATAGCATATGATTTGGGACGAAGAAGTGTGCCATAACCGGCAGAAAAAATTGTATCCGGTTTGCTTGTGGAATATTTTATTTTGAAATGAAATAGATTTATGTAAGCTGTTTCACTCCGGTTATAGACCTCTATAAATTCATTATTGCCTGACGGTGCATCGAACATGATCTCTGTAAAAATAACACTTGTATCCTGAGGGGATGCATAAGTTATAATAATATAGAGAAAGAATAGTAATAAGCATTTGCCCATAAAAAATCTCCGCAAAACCTATCTTAAATTTAGCGAAGACTTTGAATAAATTACAAATTAATTTTCTTGGACATCCTCTCATATTCTAAATATTCAAATAACTTCACAGGTAACAGACCGATAAGCTTTGATCCTATTACTGTTATGAGCGGAAATTGTATAATCCTCTTTTCTCTCTTTAATCCTTTTACAATTATATCCGCTGCCTTTTCGGGATCCATAAGGAAGGGCATCTTGAAATCATTCCTGGCGGTCATTTCACTTCTAACAAAACCGGGTTTTATCGTAATCACTTTAATACCATGCATTTTCAACTCTGCACTTAAACTCTCAAGTATCATTGTAACAGCTGCTTTGCTACCGCAATAGAACCCGCTCATGCTGTAACCTCTGTTATCAGCCAAACTGGATACACCTGCAATAACCCCATTTCTCTGCTCCAAAAATATAGGAAGCAGGGCTTCGATACAATTGACTATTCCAAGTACATTTGTATTAAATACAGCATAAGCATTTTCAGCGTTGAACTTTTTTACTCCTTCGGGTCTTCCAATACCTGAGTTCAGAACAGCAATGTCTATACCCCCCATTTCCTTAATTATTTCAGTTATTACTTCGTTTACTCTTTTCTTATCTGTTACATCACATTGGTATACGAATAATTTTCCCGGTAATCCTTTAACTTCTTCAGTAAGCCTATCCAATCTTTCTTTCCTTCGGGCTAGGACCGCCAGGGAATTTCCTTCGAGAAGAAGCTTCTTTGAAAGCTGATACCCGATACCGCTTGATCCCCCGGTAAGGATTATTTTTTTATTCTTTAATTCCATCTTCGTTTAAAATTCTTATAATTAACTTGACCATTGTTTGCTTTTTAAGGATACTCTCAAGGTGAAATTCCCCCCCATATAGCTTGGTTAATTTTTTTACTATAGATAAACCAAGCCCTGCACCGCTCT